>Ga0190326_1000164_pt1 | contig 10005 bp, 10 predicted proteins | sample 4870111112_MG_FD_165049 | JGI IMG/M metagenome (GOLD analysis project Ga0190326, IMG submission 165049) | Hydrothermal vent sediment bacterial communities from Southern Trench, Guaymas Basin, Mexico - 4870-11-11-12_MG | ecosystem: Environmental > Aquatic > Marine > Hydrothermal vents > Sediment ... | reverse complement strand
TATGCTTCCAGCTTTTACCTGTCCTTCTAAAGGTAGACTTACTCTTAATTCTCCATGTAAACTAACTATAACCGTAACCAAGACTGAACCATTCAGATATGTATTATAAGTGATACTGCCTTTAACGTTGCATATAGGCTGTTGAGTGGCATAAACGAGCATATAGAATGTACCATGAGAGTAAGATAGTGTAATAAATAGGGTTAAGGCTATCAATACACCTAGATATAACATTCTGAAGCGTATTTGTTGTCTGTTTACACTCCCATGCATTCATTAGACCCCAATAGTCTTCCTCAATGAACTTAGTTTTTTCAGACTAGTTAAAACTTTGCGTTATACTAATAAAACTATTACCTTGGTCAATCATTGTAATGAATGGTGGATTAAGCATTTGTAGTACTAGTTGCATTAATAGTTTTAGGTGTTAAATACATTGAGTAATAGGCGTGAGGATTATTTCAAACTTTCTACAAGATATCATAGGATTTACAAAGGTAAGATGGAGATATCATTCAAAGTTCCCATAGAGAGTTTAAAGGATTTTGCCATATGGTATACTCCTGGTGTGGCTGGACCTTGTAAAGCAATTGTAGAGAATCCTGACTTATCATTTGAGCTAACTTACCGCTGGAATACAGTTGCTGTGATAACGGATGGTAGCCGTATACTTGGGTTAGGGGATATAGGGCCTGAAGCAGGCTTTCCTGTTATGGAGGGTAAAGCTTTATTATTTAAATATCTAGGTGGTGTTGATGCTATACCCTTAGCTTTAGCAGTGAAAGACGCTGATAAACTCGTAAATATTGTGAAAGCTTTAGAGCCCAGTTTTGGAGGAATAAATTTAGAAGATATAGCTAGTCCTAAATGCTTTTACATATTAGAGAAGCTTAGAGAAATACTAAACATACCAGTATGGCATGATGACCAGCAGGGTACAGCTTTAGTTACACTAGCCGCTTTAATTAACGCTTTAAGAGTTGTAGGCAAGAAGTTAACAGATATACAAGTTACTGTTATAGGTGCTGGAGCAGCTGGAATATCAATTGCTAAATATATCATGATTGCAGGTGTTAAACCTAAGAATATCTTCATGGTTGATAGTAAAGGTATCCTTTATCGTGAGAGAAAGGATTTAAAGTCAGACAATCCCTGGCTTAAATGGAAACGTGAATTGGCAGAGATAACAAACGGGGAACAGAGAGTAGGCGGTATACGAGAAGCACTAAAGGGAGTTGACGTAGTTATTGCGGCTTCAAGACCTGGACCTGAAGTAATTAAAAAGGAATGGATTAAACTAATGAGTGATAATGCTATAGTTTTTGCTCTAGCCAATCCGATACCGGAAATTTGGCCCTGGGAGGCTAAAGAGGCAGGCGCAAAAATAGTAGCAACTGGTAGAAGTGACCTACCTAACCAAATAAATAACTCTTTAGGGTTCCCAGCAGTCTTTAGAGGGGCGCTTCAAGTAAGAGCATGTAAAATAACTGATGGTATGTGCTTAGCTGCCGCTTATGCTCTAGCAGACTACGCTGAAGAGAAAGGATTACATGAGGAATACATTATACCCTCTATGGAGGATGTGGGAGCATATATTAGGGAATCTTTAGCTGTTGCCATGAAAGCTATGGAGGAAGGGGTAGCTAGAAGGAAAGTGACTATACAAACATTAGAGTCTGAAATAGAGGAGTTAATATGGAGGCCAAAATACCTCATGAAAACACTTATAAACAGTAAACTCATAAAAACCTTAGGATAAAGGTAATAGCAGTAATTAAGCCTATTGAGATACGTAATAATGGGTGCTATTTCAATGGATAATTTAGAAGTTAAAATGAGTAAGAAATACATTTATATTAAACTACCTGGCAGAGTAAAGGCTTATTTACGATATGAGATTAAAGATGATGTAATGGAGCTTCTTGAAACTTATACACCACCGGAGTATAGAGGTAAAGGTTTAGCAGCAAAACTAGTAACATACGCACTTGAATACGCTAAAAATAAAGGATTGAGGGTGAAGCCAATCTGCTCTTATACAATAAGGTACTTCATCAAACATCCTGAATATTGTAGCCTACTTGTAGAGGAATATAAGAATATCAGTCTAGAAGAGGCGTTCAAGAAAAGATTAGAGGAAGAAAAAAGGACTAAAATAGAGCTAAAGTATGTTAATAAATTATAGCATTATATGTATATTATTCTTTGTTATAAGATTTTCTTTCAATACAACATAGTATGCTAAGTCAAATACTTTACTGGCCTTATTCACTATAACAACATCACTTGAAGCTATAATCTCACCAGTTTCTATAATCGTCTTATCTGCTCTTTCCCTAACTATGGCCACTCCATTTATATTTAATTCATTGATGATATTGTTTGATACTGAGGCTATCACACCACTGTGGCTTATTTGCTTATCATATATTATTATTACCTTTTTAGGTGAAAGCTCTTTAATATGTTTAAGTATTAACTGTAATATCTTATTGTGTAATGTCGGATTATAACTAAACTTTTTATAACTTTTCATTATGTCTCTTAAGAGGCCATCAGTTGAAATACATACTGGAATATTTTCTAAAACCGACTGCACTGTTATCAGAACATTAAATCCATCAACCACTAAGGTTTTATCTTTAATTTCATATGGTGCTACGAGTTTCCTTAGTCTAGAATATGATTCTATTGTAGGATGAATACACCTGTAAAGTATCATTAATTCGCTCTTTGTTAATCCATACTTGAGGCTTACTAATTTTAGTGCGGTCTCTCTAGTAAATCCCATGTCAAGTAGAGTTAAATAATGTTTAGATGCTCTTTTTGCCTTAGCTATGTCTATAGGTTTCTTGATCCCACTCATTCTCCTTAACACTGTATCTTACTTGTGCTTTATGGTATCACTTATGATAGCTTTAATTTCATCAATATTAGGCTCTGCTCTTGTAACTCCTTGGATATAATCCTTCTTTCCTCCACCTCTTCCTTTGATATGTTTCACTAGATTATTATGTATGGTTATGGCTGTTAGACCCTTATCTGCTAAGCTCTTGGAAACGGCGGCGACGTATATTATTCTATTAGGTATTTTACTAAACAATATTATTACATTATCCTCTTTTAGTTTATCATTTATACTCTTAACTACGTCGGATAGGTCTTTGTAGTCTAAATTATCTAAGATCGAAACTATAACATTAATGTTGTCTACTTTCTCTCTAGACAATATTAAATTGTTCACTAGTAGCTTCATGTATGCACGTTTAAACATGCTCATTCTCTTCTTATATTCGCTTAGTTCTTCAAGTAGGCTTTCTACTCTACTTGGTAACGTTATTATTGAAGCCCCAATCTTCTTAGCTATATTATTCAACTCTCTCATAAGCTTTTGTAAGTATTCTAATGCGGCTTCTCCAGCTACGTATTCTAGTCTTACAACACCATCTTGAATTCTTTCAACATTTATTATCTTTATTAATCCTATTTCACGAGTGTTCTTTAAATGTGTGCCAAAACATGCTTCTACATCCCATCCTGGTATCTCAACAACTCTTATATGAGGTCCTGGCGGAACACCACCTTGATATAGTATTAGTCCATATTTCTCTTCTGCAATATCCCTTCTCATGAATCCCGTTTTTACATCTAATCCTTGAAACACAATTTTGTTGGCTTCTCTCTCTATTCGTTCTATTTCGTCCTCACTTAGGCTTTCATAATGTGTTATATCTAATCTACCTTTTTCTACCGTTTTCTCTGCACCAGCCTGCCATACATGATGTCCTAGAACTTTACGAGCGGCACCAAGTATTACGTGTGTTGCTGTATGATGCTTCATAAGCCTGTATCTTCTCTCCCAGTCTATTACTCCCTTTACCTTAAGTCCTTCTTTGATGGTGAAATGAGTCTTCTCAAGCTTATGTATTATTACGTCTCCTATCTTTTGTACATCGACGACTCTTATTCTATTACCATTTACTTCGACATATCCTTCATCAGCTAATTGTCCTCCACCTTCAGGGTAAAAAGCTGTTTTATCTAGGATTAAGTATTCTCCATTAATGACTTTCAATACTTTAGCTTCAAACTCCTTAATATACGGGTCTTCATGGAATAGCATTTTTGTAGTGGGGAGGTCCTTTATTTCTTTTGTTATATTTTCTGGTATCTTATATTCTTCTTTCTTAAGTGGTGCCCTTGAGTGTCTAGAAGCTACTAGGGAGTAGAAGTTTATTGGTATTTCAACTTTTACTCCCATTCTTTCTGCTTTCTCTTTAACTATATCTGGAGGAATGCCATGTGAGTCGTATATTACTATTAAGTCATTTAGGGGTATTGCTGTTTTACCCTTATATTTTGATATAAGTCTTGAAACTATGGTTTCTCCTCTTCTTAGTAATTCCCTAAATCTCTTTTCCTCAAGTTGTGTAACGTAAATTATGTATTCGCTATTCTCTTTAAGTTTGGGAAAGTCATTGCGCCAGTAATCTATCTGAAGTTTTATTATGTCAGCCAAGCTTGTGTCAGGATTTAGTATTATAAGTGATCTTAGTGCACGTCTAATTACAAGCCTAGCTAAGTATCCTTCACCAGAATTAGATGGTACTATACCGTCTGCTAACATTAATGCTAGTGTTCTAGTATGATCCGTAATAGCGAACGCTCTCTCAAGCTTATCTAAGATCTCTTTTACATCTTCTATTGGAGTTCCTGTTGCTTGAGAAACTCCTTTATAAAATTCCTCTAAAGACTCAAGATTCTCTGGATCAACTCTTGAGGCATACTGTCCTATAGTATATAGTATGTTTTCTCGTGGTGATTCAACACCCAACATTTTCATTACTTTATCTAGTAACTCTCTGTAAATAGCATGAAACGCTGTTGGCGTCCTTTGAGAATACCATGCTATTCTTTCAACGCCATAACCCGTATCAACAATTTTCAATGGTATTTCAGTATAGCTTCCATCTTCAACTTTGTATTTCATGAACACTAATGTTGCTAGCTCTAAACCATCTACAGTTACTTCAAATGAGGGGCCAGCGTTTCCTCCTCCTTCCCACCATGATTCTTTATATGTTATTTTCTCTGGTGGAATCTTTAATTCTGTTGTAAAGAATTCGAAAGCATATCTTACTGTTTCATCCTTCCAGTAAATGTATTTATCAGGATAGTTGAAAGCATGATGAGCTGCCATTTCAAATGATGTAAGATGTCTACCTGCAGTCTTACCTACATTATCTATATCTTCAAGCCTAATACAGGGTTGAGATACAACTAACGGGTTTGCGGGTGGCGGTATAATGCCAGCTGTTACGAAGGGCTGGAAATCAACAATGCTAGCTATGGTTAAATAGAGATCATCTCTCCATCTTGCAACAACAGGTCTAGGTTCTACGGGCTTATGTCCTCGTTTAGCAAAGAACTCTATAAATACTCTTCTCGCCTCAGTTACCGTGAATGGCGGTGCCTTACTTTCTTTAAAGAAGGTGTATTCAACACAAGGAGCATCATTACAATATGTTTGATCAGGATTTAACGTCCAGAACCATGTTTTACATCTTGGGCACTGCTTTCTAATAAAACCTCTTTCTTTGAAGAACTCTAGCCTATACTCTTGCTCGTTGTTCAAAAGGTAACACCACTGATGTATTGACCAACTATGTAGGGAATGTAAACGAGTCTAGTAATAAATGTAACTTACTTAGAGTAAAATATCATTATATTCATGAGGTAATTAATAGGGAAAATATTTTAGCGTTGATTGTTAGCCGAAGAGAGCCTCTAGACCAGCAGCTATCTCTTCTTCACTCATTTCCTTCTTCTCTTCTTCCTCTTCCTTCTTCTCCTCAGCTGCCTCCTCCTTCTCTGCTGGAGCCTCGGCAGGGGCAGCGGCAGGGGCAGCAGCTACAGGCACTGCCGCAGTCTTTATTGCTTCATCGATATTTATGTTCTTTAATGCAGCTACTAATGCTTTTAGCCTAACTTCATCTACTTCTATTCCTGCTGCTTCTAACACCTTTCTAACATTTTCTTCATTTATCTCTTTACCTGCTGAGTGTAAGAGGAGGCTTGCGTAAACGTACTCCATGGGCTTATTTCACCTCTGAGTCTGTGTCTGAACATGATTTTTGGTATATAAATGTAACTTTTATAACATGTCCTTAACCAAATAATGCCTCTAAGCCAGTGGCTATTTCTTCTTCAGTGACCTTTTCTTTCTCTTCCTTCTTCTCTTCTTCCTTAGCCTCCTCTTTCTCTTCCTTCTTTTCCTCAGTAACAGCAGGTTTAGCCACTTCAAGTCCTAGCTCTGGTGCTGCTTGAGCTAGTACACTAGCTAGGGCCTGTGCTGTAGTATACGCCTTGGCCAGTATGTGTGGTAGAGTTTCATCAGTTATGTATGATGCTTCTACAGCAACAGCTAATGCATCTCTATATGCTTTGGCTACGGCTAGTTTCAGTACTTCAGGTTCAGGTATTACTGCTGTAAGAGCTACTTTGAGTGCGTTTAGATGTGCTTCTGCTATTTGACTCTTATATTCATCAAGGTTTATTGCTAGCTTCTCGGCGGGGATGATTAATCCATTATCGTAGACTACTTTTAATCTTACTCCTACTTCTATTGGTTCTATTCCCAATTTTTGAAGTATTGAAGCTAAATCAGCTGATATTACATCTCCCGGTTTAGCTACAACAGTATCCTTGGAAACCCAGATTGTGCCCTCCTGAATCTTGGTTGGTATTTTTAGCTTTCCGAAAACACTAAGTATCGGACCTGGAGGTATACCAGTATTTCCTGCTGGTATAATTATCTCCTTAGGTGCTTTATCACCTGGTTTCGCTGGTGCAGACATCTTATACTTTTCTAGTATCATGTGTAGTTCAAATGGGTTCATATTAGTAAATACGAAGATATTGGAGCCTTGAAGGTACTTTATGAACTCATCTACATTTTTTAGGTTACTTTGAGATAGAGCTATCTTCATTAGCGTATTCTTTGTTACCCTTAGTACTGCTTTACCTCTAAGTCTCTTTCTTATCTGTTGTAGCTGAGCCGAAGGTAACCCTGTTAAATCAGCTATGCCTATAACTTTATATTTACTTATTAGCTCTTTTAAGTATTCTACTTCCTTAATCTTCCATTCTGGTATTTTCCTAACTCTCTTAAGCATGGCCATTGCCATCTCACCTTATCTTAACTTCAACTGGTGGCCCCATTGTAGTTTTTATTATTATTTTAGCTATATTGTAAGTGGGGTTTTTAAGTCTAGCTTCGAGCGAGCTTAAGACAGCTAATGCGTTTTCTGCTAGCTGTTCTAATGGCATATCCTCAGTACCTATTCTACACATGACTTGTGGTTGATCCTTGGTTCTTATAATTACTGCGCGCTTGTATCTTTCTACAACAGCTTTAATATCAGCTGATGGTGGCACTGGAACAGGCATTTTACCTCTTGGTCCTAAGGCTGGTCCTAAAGTTCTACCTGCAATCGCCATTAAATCTGTTCTAACAAGGACCCAGTCACACTCTTGAGCTATCTTTTTAGCTGCCTTTTTATTACCCATTATTGATTGTATGTCCTCTCTGCTTAACACTTTGTATGCATCCGTTTCTTTAGCCTTTAGTAACATATCACCATCAGCTACAACGCATACTCTAACTTCCTTATTTGGCTTGTATGGTAAGAACACTACCTCCCTAATCCTACCCTCTGGGGTCTTAGGATCAACATCACGTAGTACCACAATCATTTCTACTGATTGTTTGAATCTTCTCTTTTTACTTTTGCTTATAGCTTCCTTTATCGCTTCCATAATTTTCTCTTTTGAAACTACCATTGACATAGTCTTACTCCCCCTCTTCCTCCTTTAAATATTCAGCTTCATACTTGGATAAAAGGTCGTCATATACTCCTTCATCTATTTCTTTAGATACTTCTTTAGGGTCTTTACCATTAACTGTTATTCCTATTGACCTTGCAGAGCCCAATATCATTTTTACTGCCCCTTTAAGCGTTTTAGCTAGCAGTTGCCTCTTCTTCATTAAGGCTATTTCAATGATTTTCTCAAGGGGTAAGTCTCCTATCTTTTCTACACTGGGTCTACCTGATGGCCTCTGAGCTCCAACAGCTTTAAGTAACAGAGCTGTCGTTGTTGGTATACCTACTTTTACTTCAAATTTCTTAGTATCAATATCAACTATTATTTCTACAGGAACGGTTAACCCTTCGAACTGTTTTGTCTCTTCATTTATTTTATTGACTACCTCTACGACATTTACTCCTAAAGGTCCAAGAGCAGGCCCTAGCGGTGGACCTGGGGTTGCTTTACCGCCTTCAACTAGTACTTTAATACTCTTCTTCTTCGCCATTCCTATTTAACCTCCTTTCTCTGATCTACTCCTTCTTCTTTACCAACTTAACGTAATCTCCTGGAACTGTGATTTGAAGCGGAAATGAGGATTCGAGAATATTAAGGACTACCTCGTTCTTTGCGAGTTCAACTCTAACGACTATAGCTTTCATACCTCTAAAGGGTCCAGCTATAATTTCTACGGTATCACCTGGTGTAAGACCTTCAATAACAGGTTTAGGTACTAGAGCTCTCTCAACATCATCAAATGATACCATTCCAGGGGCTTGGCCTTTAATATGCTTAATGTCTCTTATAGCCTCATAAACTATATGTAAGCCTGGTGCTTCAAGTATGACGTAGCCCCTAATACCCGGAGGAACAATAATTGATCTAATATCTAATTTGGCTGCCTTAACTCTGTTCTCAATTAATAGAGCTACATTAATCTCTTGACCTGCTGTAGTCCTTATGGCGTAGAACCGTGTCTCTTTTTCACCTTGCGAACTCATTATAAGTGTACCTCATTGCATTTATGATGCAAATGCTTGTAAGAGCATGGTGGTGAGTAGTCTAATGAAGTAAGCTATTCCACCTACGAGGAAGAAGGCTAATAATGATATTTTAAGTGATAGCATGTACTCTTCACGATCAGGCTTTCTTGCTAGTGTAATTATCTTCTTCCACATTGTAAATATTTCTGATAGCTTCAATATACTCTACGCCTCTTAGTCTATGGTCTACCTTAAGTTTACTGCGAGAAAAGGTTAGTAGTGGTATCTTTAAAATTTTCCGTTTACCTCTACTATGATCATCTACTCTACTTTCTATCGAGTATGTCGCTATTTTATACTTCTAACCTTATTATATTTCCAATATGTCTAGACCTTTTGATTTACATATCTCTTTTATGTACCTTCTCTTAGCACCCTTAATACTCTTCTTTTCTATTACCGCTATCTTGTATTCCTCTACAGTCTTCTGTAAAGCTTGAGTTAATAATTCCTCATCAACGTATTCTATAGAATACTTAGCAAATATATGCCCATATCCTATACTCTCATTTAGAGCTAGTTTTGTATGTTTATGAGCATAGTGGCCTCCACCAAAACCTAAAGCTGGTGTAATATGGGGCATAGCATTCTTTTCTAGTTTTTTCAAGGTTTCTAAAACAGTTAAAGCAATTACTCTACCAGCCTTTACATATCTCCATTCTTCCTCCGAACTCCCGATTTCTATAAATGCTACTGGCTTTGATACCTCTGTTGGACCATGATGTGTAACTTCTAGGACTACATCAAACTCTTCAATCAGGTTTTCACTTGAGGCTAATTTGTGTAGATTTTTTAGCATCTCCCTAGTTAATGAAGGATAAGTGTATGCTAGCTCTCTAGGTCTTCCACCATATAATGCTTCGTTTCCCGGATTCCCAGGATAATGAATAGTTAACGATTTAATATTCTTTTCACTTCTATGTCTGGATAGGTAAATGAAGAAACTAGCTTGAGGAAGTATATCATGGACGTAATTAATGTATATTATATCTTCGGGTAAGCCTATTAGATAGGCTTTTGGCTCTTCTATTTCAATAAGCAGATTATCATGTATTTTTCCTAATTCTTTATACTTTACCTCTTCTAATATTCTATC
>Ga0190326_1000162_pt1 | contig 10016 bp, 10 predicted proteins | sample 4870111112_MG_FD_165049 | JGI IMG/M metagenome (GOLD analysis project Ga0190326, IMG submission 165049) | Hydrothermal vent sediment bacterial communities from Southern Trench, Guaymas Basin, Mexico - 4870-11-11-12_MG | ecosystem: Environmental > Aquatic > Marine > Hydrothermal vents > Sediment ... | reverse complement strand
GATGAGAAGCTCATATCTGATAGGAATTACTTCATGGAGGTCGTCATGAGGGCTTCCTCCCTCAGGAGCTCCTGCAATTACCTCTACCTGGCCGTCCCGAAGCTGGCCGTCCCGTTCGTTGATGCCGAGGTGCTCAGGAAGCACGGCATAGGGCTCCTGATGGTCGATGGCGATAGGGTCGTCGAGGTCCTGGCCTCGCCCTACAGGCCCGTTCAGGAGGGAGAGCCCGGTCGGGAGGCCAGTCTTGAGCCCGGCATGCTGGCCGACCTATTCGATAGGCTCTCGGCCTTAGAGCAGAGGCTCTCGGCCCTTGAAAAGGAGGTCACGGCCCTAAGGCCCCTCACCGGCGAGCTAAAGGCCCTCAGGGGCTTAAGGGAGGAGATAAGGGCCCTCTCGGCCAGGGTTGACGTCATATCGAGGCGCCTGGATTCCCTCTCGGCCAGCATATCGGGCCTCAGGCCGCCGGGGCCCGTGGCACCGAGCCCGGCTCCCCCCGCCCCCTCTGGGCCGCCGAGGCCCGAGCTAGAGGGCCTGCCGAGCTTCTTCAAGGACAACCCGTGGCTGGACATACTGTCCAGGAGGGGCCAGGATGAGATACCCGCTTGAGATGCCTAGGATGACGCCCATAAGGCGCATACAGATGGTCGTCGACGTGGAGGACCCTATGGTGCCCGCCCTACCGCTGCCGGAGTTCGTGAAGGCCTTCGGGAAGGAGCCCGAGCCGCCCAGGTATAGGGTCCTCACCATAGAGGTCCTGGTCTGCCCCGAGGACGGGAACGTCGTCCTGGCGAGCGAGTGCGCAGAATGCCCCCGCTTCCTCAGGCGCTCCGGAGATTACATAATATGCGTGCCCTCCAGGGTGTCCAGCCCCTGAGGGAAGGACACCATGGGCCAGGAGGCCCTTCTAGGGCGAGATGTCTTGCTCTTGGTGGCCTATTCCTTCCCAGTATCGGTCAGCATAGGCCTGAGGATGGTAATACTCATGCCTTACCTAAGCCTCCTGGGTTTCTCAGAATCCCAGATGGGCCTTATAGCCACGGTGGGCACCCTTTCCATGGCCATTCTGGCGGTCCCCATGGGCATCTTATCCGACATGAGGGGTAGGAAGGCATTCCTGGCTTCCTCAAGGCTCTTAGTGGCTTTTTCCGACCTCATGTTCTTGACCCTGAGGTCATTTGAGGCGTTGCTCATCGCCAACTTCATAGGTGGCCTTGGCGCCTCCATGAGTTCTGCCGTGAGGTATGCTTTCCTGGCCGATAAGACCTCGGGGCCAAGGCGAAGGTGGGCTTTCACGGCTTCTTTCGCCTTGTTCTCCCTGGGCTCGGTGGCGGGCTCCCTGCTGGCCGGGCTCCCGGACCTCATCAGGGCCCGTTATGGCTTGGATCTAGCCGAGGCCACGAGGCTCCTCTTCGCCTTGTGCATGGCCTCTTCCCTGACGAGCTTCTCGCTCGTCCTGCCCGTGCGGGATGAGAGGCCCAGGCCCGGGCGGAGGGCCAGGCTCCTGGCGGTCCGCTCCTGGGACGTGATAGGTTTCTTCTGCCTTTTCCAGGCCCTGCTGGGCCTCGGTGCTGGCCTCGTGGTGCCGTGGTTCTCATACTACTTCTTCGCACGGTTTGGGGCTAGGTTGTCCGAGCTTGGCTTCTTGTTCGCAGCAGCACAGGCGGCCATGGCCCTGGGGAGCGTATCGGCTTCTAAGATGGCCTCCAGGCTCGGGAGCATTAGGACCGTCGTGGCCTGCCAGCTGGCGTCCGTAGGGGCCCTACTGGCCATACCGTTGTCGCCTTCCTTCACGCTGGCATCTGCCTTCTACGTCCTAAGGGCCGTCCTGGTGAACATGGCGACGCCCGTCCTCAGGGCCTACTACATGGGCCTGCTCAAGCGGGACGAGAGGGCCTCGGGCAACGCACTCCTGAACTCCACCTTCTGGTCCTTCAGGTCCCTGGGCACCTACTGCTCCGGCCTCCTCATGGAGACCGTATCGCTCGACATGCCCTTCTTCATCACGTCGCTCCTCTACCTGTCTTCCTCCCTGGTCCTATACGGGGCCTTCGGCAGGAGGGCCGAGAGCGCTACATCCTTATGACCTTGAGGAGCCTTCGGTCCTCGAAGACGTAGACCTCGATGAGGTCCTCTATGCCGCTCGTGGCCATCTTGCGGCAGAGCGTCTCCTCCACCTGGAATATGCCCGCCGGGTTGTCCATGCGGACCGTTATCCTGACCGGCCTCCTGTGGCCCTTCTCTATCTCAACGCTCCTTATGGCCAGGGCCGAGAGGGAGTGTATGTCCACCTTTCCCTTCCGATACGGTATCCTGGCCCTCCCGCCCGCCATGTCCGTCCCATCGGCCACCTTCACCACGCCGGCCTCCACGCTGAGGCACCTGACGGATTCGTCGTGGGAGAAGATGCAGTGCAGCACCTCCTGCCTCACCTGGGTCCTGAGGTCTAGGTCGCCGTATAGGGCAGGCAGTATCCGATCCAGTATCTTGGCCGCCATGTAGCAGCCGTGTAGGTGGTGGAGCTCCCTGTGGACGGCGTTCCCTATGTCGTGCAGGTAGGCCCCCATCATGGTGATGAGCTTGGCGTCCTCCAGGTCGCATATGCCGTCCCTGACCGAGGTGGGCGTCACGCCAGCATCGAGCAGCAGGGTCAGTATGTAGAGGGCACTCCCGGCGGTTATGCGGGCGTGGACCTGGCCGTGGTCGTTATACATCATGCGTTTCACGGCCATGGTATTGGCCATTCGGAAGTAGGCCCTGACCTCTGGGTCCTCCTCGAGCATCTCGTAGGCTTCCCTCAGCCTGGGCTCGCCCTCGAGGCACGTCAGTATCAGCTCGGGAGATACTACTACCAAGTCCTCCACCAGTGCCAAGGTGTCGGTTAAGGTTAAAAACGGGCCCTCACGTCTCAGCCTGGAGGAAAGACTTTGCCAGCCCTGGACAAGAGGGCCGTTAAGAGGGCCCTGTGGAGGGCGGGCGAGGCCATAAGGTCCGGCTTATCCGCCCTCAGGTTCGAGGTATCGCACGAGAGGCTCCTCCACGGCTCCGTCCTGGCCCTCGTGGCCGTCCTGGCAGCTGGGATAAGGCTCCTGCCGATAAGGTGGGGTGCCTACCTGAGCGAGTTCGACCCCTACTGGCACTACCACGTGGCAAGGCACATGGTAAAATATGGCTTTGCGTCCTTCTTCACCTGGCACGACGATATGTGCTGGTATCCCTGGGGCCGTGACGTGGCGAAGACCACTTACCCGGGCGTCCCGTTTGCGACGGCAGCGCTTTACCTGGTCCTGAGGGCCCTCGGCCTGCCAGTGTCGCTCTACCAGGTGTGCGTCTTCTTCCCGGTCCTCATGGGGACGCTGACATGCATAGCCATCTACTTCCTGGGGCGTGAGATAGGGGGCCCCAAGGTGGGCCTGCTCTCGGCCTTCCTGTTGGCCGTGAGCCCAGCACACATAGAGAGGACGGCCCTCGGCTTCTGCGACGACGAGACCATAGGCATATTCTGCATAATACTGTTCTTCACCTTCCTCCTCAGGGCCATAGACGAGAAGCGTTCTGACGCCGAGCACCTGATATACTCGGTCCTCGCTGGCCTGTCGCTCGGCTGCCTGTGCGCTTCCTGGGGTGCCTCCCGCTACCCGATAGCCGTCTCGGCCGTCCTAGCCTTGGTGCTCGTGGCCCTCGGCAGGTATAGGCCCAGGCTGCTTTCCGCCTACTCCATATCCTTCGGCCTGGCCCTCTTCGTGGCGGTCCACGTCCCGAGGCTGGGCCTGAAGTTCCTCTGGGAGGCCTCAACGGCCCCGATACTGATTGCCATGGCCGTCCTGGCCCTGGCAGAGTTGGTCAGGCACGTGGAAGAACGAAGGAACAAGGCGATAGTGATATGCGTGGCCTTGGCCGCCATAGGCGCCTCGGCCTACCTCATGTATCACTACGGCTTGATCAAGCTGCCGGCCAGGAAGTTCATATCTGTCCTGAACCCCATGGCCAGGAAGGAGCTCCAGCTCTTCCAATCCGTGGCAGAGCACAGGCCTTCCACCTGGGCCATACTGTTCTACGAGTTCGGGGGAGGCCTCCTGTTCGCCTTAGCGGGCCTCTTCTTCGCCGTGAGGGAGCCGACGGACAACAACATAGCCTTGGCCATCTTCGGCGTTTCCTCGATTTACGCAGCAGCCTCCCTGGTCAGGCTGACCATACTCATGGCCGTGCCGACGTGCGTCCTCTGGGCCCTAGCGTTAGACAGGCTGGCCAGGCCCTTAGTGAGGGTCATGGAGGAAGCCGAGGAAGCCTTCGTGAGGAAGGAGGAACACGCAGGCAAGGGCCTGGCTGGCTTCGGCTTCCCCGTCCTGTTCTTGATAACGCTCCTGTCCGTCTCGGGTGCCATAAGGGCGGCCGACTCGCCCGTCACGATAGCCTCGGCCAGCCTGCCCCTGAAGGTGGAGTGCGAGGACTGGATAGACGCCCTGAGCTGGATGAAGGAGAACCTGCCCGAGGACGCCGTGGTGGTCTCCTGGTGGGACTACGGCTACTGGATACGCATCATAGCCAACCGGACCACGTTGGCGGACAACGGGACCATAAACATGACCCAGATAAAGCTCATAGCCCTGATGTTCCTCTCGAACGAGACGGAGGCCATAAAGATATTGGCCGAGAAGCTCCACAGGCCCACGCACCTCGTCATATTCGTCACGTTCGACAGATATGGGCGTGATGCCGGCTACGGGGACGAGAACAAGGCCCACTGGATGTGCCGCATAGCTGGCCTTGACGAGGACGAGTTCTGGGACGAGCGTGGTGGCTGGACGGCGGAGGGGAAGAACACGCTCATATACAAGCTCATAGATTGGGTGAAGGCCAACGTGACGGAGAGGGCCTACACGCCCCTCGACCACTTCAGGCTGCTCTACATATCGAGGCCGGGCGCCGAGCCCACGGGCAACATATACGCCAAGGTGGCCGTCTTCGAGATAATATATGAGGCCAGCTGACGGCTCGCTCAGACTATGTAGCCGTAGCGAGGGCCTGTCCTCTTGCCCTCACGGGCCTCGCCCGTTAGGAGCTCGCCGACCTCCACCTCGGACAACAGCTCCTCTATCCTGTCCGCCTTCCTTATGCTCTCGTCAAGGCCCCTAAAGTCAACCTCTATGCCCAGGAGCTTGGACAGGACCTTGAGGACGTTCTTGGCGGCCCTGGGATCGGGCAGGTGGCCTTTCGTCTCGCCCAGGAGGCAGAGGGCATCCATGTCCATGAAGTTCGTTAGGCCGAGCAGTAGGCCTGCTATGCCAACTATCGGGCTGCCGGGCGGGCTTATGACGGCGCCTGCTTCCACGGCCTTGACGAGCAACTTCCTATTGGTGGAAGCACATACCACCCGGGAGCCCCCGCTGTCCGTCCTGTATCCGCCTACCGTTATGACCGTCTTGACGCCGTGCTCCCTGGCGAACTCCAGCACGCACGTGGCGACCTCATACTGCCCCTCGTTCGTCTGGGCCTGGCTATCCCCTATGAGCAGTATGAGGTCTGGCCCCTTGTCGGGGTTGCGCCAGTAGTAGAACTCGCCCCTCGGGAGCCTTATCCGGCCTTCGTCATCTACTATGACGTAGTAGGGGAAGTGTGGCGAGTAGAGTTCTGCGAACTTCTCGGCCCTGAGGGCCTCCACGAGGTATCCGACGGCCAACCGGCCCACCAGGGCCATGCCCGGCAGCCCTTCCACCAGGACGGGCGACCTGAGCTTGACCTTCTTCAGCTTCCTTACCTCGGTCCTCAATACCGTCAGCTCCCGGCCTAATGGCCGAGAGGGAATTTAAACCTTAAAACTGAGAGGACATCACGAGGCAGGCGCCAGGAGAACATCGCAGTGGTGATGGCCGTGGAGCTGGCCGTGGGCCTGTATGATGTGTCCAAGCACTTCGGGCCGATAGTGGCCGTGGACCACCTCACCCTGGAGATCCGGAGGGGCGAGGTATTCGGCCTCCTCGGCCCCAACGGCGCTGGCAAGACCACCACGGTCCGCATGATCTGCGGCCTGTTGAAGCCCACCTCGGGCCGCATAGTGGTCCTGGGCTACGAGATGCCCCGGGAGGCCCTGAAGGCCAGGAGGTTCATAGGCCTGCTGCCCCAGGAGAGCGATGTCTACGAGAGCCTAACGGGCCGTGAGAACCTGGAGTATTTCGGGCGCCTCTACGGCCTTGAGGGCGAAAAACTGGCCCGGAGGGTGGAAGAGGTCCTTAAGCTCGTCGGCCTGGAGGAACGGGCCGACGACAGAGCTGGCGAGTATAGCGGGGGCATGAAGAGGCGCCTCATGGTCGCCCGGGCCATAATACACGACCCGGAGTTGGTCATACTAGACGAGCCCACCATGGGCCTGGATGTCTTCGCCGTCAGGAGGATAAGGAGGCTCATAAGGCGCCTGGCCGAGGGGGGCCGGACGGTCATACTGACCACCAACGACCTAGAGGACGCCGAGAGGACGTGCGACAGGATAGCCATAATTGACAAGGGCCGCCTCCTGGCCCTCGGGACCGTAAGGGAGCTCGAGGAGAAGTTCCAGGAGAAGGGGCTTGAGGAGGTCTTCGTCAAGTTGGTGGAGGGCGATCAGGCATGAGGGCCTGGGCCGTGGTAGCCAAGAAGGAGGTCAAGGAGCAGCTGAGGTCCAGGAAGGCCCTCTTCACGCTCATAATCATACCGGTCCTCATGTGGCTCGGCGTGGGGCTCATGCACGCCTTCATCTTCGGCGCCATGACGCCCACGGGCCCCCTGGCCACCCCCATGGACATGCACTTGGCGGTCGACGACAAGGGCCCATACGGCCTGTTGGCCAAGCAGGTCATATACGCCGTGGCATCCAACATGAACGTGGTGGTCCACGAGGTCCCATACAAGAAGGGCATGGAGCTCGTCCACGAGGGCTCAACGGTCCTCTTCATCTGGATACCGGCCAACTTCACCCGCTGCCTGAACGAGACCGGGACGGCCCGGATAGGCGTCTGGGTCGACATGACGAGCACCCGGGCATCGACGGTCGCCCACGCCATAATATCGGTCCTGAACAGCGTGGTGGCCGAGAAGAGGGTAGATGCCGTCCAGACGCCTATAAGGAAGATGCCCATAACGCTCGTCATGCTGTCCTTGATGCTGATGATGTCCGCCCTCTGGGGCCCCATGCCGACCGTGACGTCCAGCTTCGCAGGCGAGAGGGAGCGCAAGACCCTGGAGGTCCTCCTGGTCACGCCCGTCAGCAGGCACTCCATACTGCTCGGGAAGCTCTTGGCATCCGGCTTCTCGGCAGCCCTATACATGGGCTCGAGCGTGGTGGGCCTCGCCATATACAACGGCCTCGTCAAGTGGGCCACCGCCGGCGTGATGGAGGAGTTCGCCAGCCCGGCCCTCACGGTGGAGCAGGCCCTGGTGGTCATAGCCGCCGCCGTGTTGACGGTCATACTGTCCATATCGGTGGGCATAGTGATATCCTGCTTCGCCAGGTCCGTGAAGGATGCGGAGACCTACTACTCGGCCATATTCATGCTCCCGATAATGCTCATGTCCGGGACGTCCTTCACACGCTTTGACGAGCTCCCCCTGGCCATAAGGATCGTCATACTCGCCATACCGTTCAGCCACGGCGTCCTGATGGTCAACAACGCCCTGATATACGGTGCCCCCTGGCAGGCCATAGCCTTCAACGCAGCCTACATGCTGGTCTGGTCCGTGGGGGCCCTCGTGGTCGGTGCCAAGCTCTTCGAGCGTGAGGAGATCGTGGAGACGAGGAAGATAAGGAGGCCGGGAGGCCGCAGGGGCCTTCTGAGGCTGTTCAGGAGGCCATAACTTAATAGAGGACGTGCTTTTTGGCTTGCCTTCCTAAATCTCGAGCCCAAAGGCCCTGAGGAACTCCTCTATCTTCCTGACCTCCCTCAGCAGCCTCCAGCCCTTCTCCGTCATCTCATACCTCGTCTTGCCATCATCTACCACACGCCTGACCAGGCCCTTCTGCTCCATCTCGGCCAAGTAGCGGACCAGCCTGTCGTGCGACAGATTGGCCCCGTAGAGTATCCTGGTCGGGCCAGCCGAGCCCCCTTCCTCGGCCAAGACGGAGAGGATGTCCGATATTATCCTGAGCCTCGACCGGTATTTCTTCGTCGGCCTCAAGCCGAGACCACCCTCAGCAGGACTATGAAGACGCAGACGAAGGCCAGGAGCTGTAGGACGTGGGCCGTGAAGTAGAAGGTGGCCAGGAAGTAGGAGAGCATGAAGCAGGCGTGGGCGGCCGTGAGGAAGAGGAAGGCAAAGCCTATCAAGAAGGGGTTGGCGTCCCGGCTGCTGAGGAAGTTCGATACGGTCTTGTAGGTCAGGTAGACGAGCAGGGCCAGCACTACGCACTCCAAGAGCGGGTGATACCTTATGAACCTTATCAGGGCCTCGGGCCTCAGAGGCCTCTCGGGCCTTCCCCTCAGGGCCAGGGGGAAGAGCAGGCCTTCAGCCGCTTCCTCCTGGCTCGGCTTGGCGTAGAAGTAGGCCAGGTAGCCGTAGGCGAAGGCCTCGCAGCCGAACAGGGCGAGGGCCATCACCCTGCTGATGAACAACGCCGGCCTCGTCAGGGCCCTCATGGGGCCAGCTAGGGCGAGCAAGACGGCACCGAGCGATAGGCCGTGGGCCAGCAGGCCCACGCCGAGGGCCAGGAAGGAAGCAGATACGTGCATGAGGGCCCTTTCGCCCGACAGCCTGTAGAACCTGAAGGCCTGGTAGTAGACGGCCAGTGCGACAAGGCCTTCTAGGACCTCGGCCACCGAGCTGAAGCTCAAGAGCCAACTGGACATCTGATGCCAGACGGGCATCCAGATATAAAAGCCTTGTGGACCCATCGTCCAGACGCCTCATTCCACGTGCTTAAAGCCCCCAGGGCCCAGGAGTGCACGGTGATGGGCTTGGAGGTGAAGAAGGCCCTCCTGTTGGCCGTGCTGGTGGCCCTCTCGGCGACGGGCGTCCTGGCCTACGTGGCGTTGGCGTCCCAAAGCCCTTCCCCAGCCAACGGCCAGAGCACCACGGGCGATGAGGTCCTTATCGAGAGCATACAGCTGCCCGATGCCGTCCTTATGGGCATCCACAAGGGCCAGAAGCCCATCGTGGCTTACACGCTGGTGGCCTACGGGCCCAGGCACACGACCGCCCTGGCCTACGCCTTCGCCTTCATGGGCATAGCCGAGGTCTCGAACCGCTCCTTGGTGGCCAAGGCGAACGCCATGAACGCCACCTGGTCGAACTCGGACTTCAAGGTGATAAGGCACGACGGCAGGCCGGTCGGGCTCGCCATGGCCTTCAGGCTGAGCGGGCCGCTCTACATAGAATACAAGGACCCATCCCTCGGCCAATCCGGCTACTACGAGGTCAACATGACGCTGGTCCTCATGGCCGTCTACCACCCGGGCCTCAAGGAGACCGTCTTCGCCACCTGCGGCCAGAACAGCTCCCTGGTGGTCTACCACGTGAAGGGCGGCCTGGTCCTGGCTGCTGGCTTCAGGCTTAGCGGCTGGCCCTCCGGGCCTTCTGGCACGAGGCTCCTCGTGGCCTTCACCATAAGGCTAAGGGCTGCCTCCTGGCTGGGCGAGGGGGCGGACCGGGAGAAGGCAGACGTGAGGTGGGTTATGCCCTTCTGCGGCTCCACCAGGCCGAGGGTCGTGGTGCACAGGGCCCTGATAAGGGGCACGTTCGCCTTCCTGCCGAGGGCGGCCGTGAGGAACTCCACCGGCGGCTGGGAGCCAGCTCGGGCGGCCTGCATCTACGTCGTGAAGGGCTTCACGCTCAGGCTTGCAATAGTCGTCCCGAAGGCGGATGCCGTGGCCTGGCCAGCCGTGAGGCACTGAGGGGCCACTAGGGCCGGCTGTTTAACCAGCCCCCCTCCTTTTTCCATTATCGGGTGCCTAATGCTTATGTGTTCTCCCGCCCATCTCCTAAACGAGCGCTCATGGTCAGGAGGCCCCCGGACAGGGCCAGGGGCAGGAGGGTCCCCATCGGCCCGAGGT
>Ga0190326_1000161_pt1 | contig 10055 bp, 7 predicted proteins | sample 4870111112_MG_FD_165049 | JGI IMG/M metagenome (GOLD analysis project Ga0190326, IMG submission 165049) | Hydrothermal vent sediment bacterial communities from Southern Trench, Guaymas Basin, Mexico - 4870-11-11-12_MG | ecosystem: Environmental > Aquatic > Marine > Hydrothermal vents > Sediment ... | reverse complement strand
ATATATGGAAGTACAGTTTGGAAGTCTGGTCTGAAAAACAAGCAGATCGATATTACAATGAGATTGTACAAGCATTTGAAGCTGTATCTATCAATCCCTCAATAGGAAAAAAGTATTTGCAGTTAGATGTATTGATTAAAGGTTACAAGGTAAATCGACACATCATTTTTTATTCTTTAGACAAAGAAAATACGCTATACATCATTCGCATACTTCATGAGAAGATGGACACTAAGAGTCATATCGCTACTGAAGTTAATCGTGAATAGCAATAAAAAATCGGCTGTCGAGTTGACAACCGATTACTGTAAAATTTATAATAATTATTAAACAACCTTCTCCATCTCTTTCGCAGTAAACTCCATCAATGTTTTAATATGTGCCGGTGAAAGATCAAATTTCAATCCGGCAGCTGCGTAGAGTTCAGGCAGTGTACGAGTTCCACCTAATGAAAGGGCTTTGATATAATGATCTAAAGCTTGTTGTGGATTTTCCTGATACTGCATCCATAAACCAATGGCACCCAATTGCGCAATACCATATTCGATATAATAAAAAGGCACTTCAAACAAATGCAACTGACGTTGCCAGCCAATCTCACGATACATGTCTAATCCTGTGTAATCAATACTATTTGTCGAAAACTCTTGCAAAATTTCCATCCACTTTGTAGTTCTTTCTTCAATAGTATGTGTGGGATGTTCATATACCCAATGCTGGAACTTGTCTATAATTGCGATCCATGGGAAGATCGTAATCGTTCTTTCCAATTGATGTTCTTTTGCTCTCTTCAGATCTTCTTCATTATCAAAAAATGCTTGCCAATGATTCATACTGAATAATTCCATCGCCATACTGGCCACTTCAGCGATCTCCATCGGATACTCTTTAAAAGCACTCAGCTCCAATTCATGCGCCAAAAAAGAATGAATGGCATGTCCACCTTCATGTACCATGGTTGTGACATCACTCATTTGTCCGGCTGCATTCATAAAAATAAAAGGTGCCCCGCTTTCCGTTAGCGGACAATTATATCCTCCCGGCGCTTTTCCTTTTCTGCTTTCCAGATCAAAATGCCCGAGTTCATTCATCTTGCGTAAACAGTTGGCGAAAAAAGGATTCAATTGTTCAAAACAAGCTACAGATTTTTCATAGAGGTCTTGCCCGTTGCTAAAGGGTTTCAAAGGTTGAACTCCTTCGGGTTCTGCCTCTGTATCCCATGGACGCAGCACATCCAATCTCAATTTTTCCTTTTTCTTCTGATAAATTTTTTCGATCAGTGGCAGCACATGCAATTTCACAGCTTCATGAAACTGGAAGCAATCTTCTTTGGTATAATCGAAGCGACCGAGTTCTACAAACTTGTAGTCACGGTAATTAGCGTAACCTGCATTTTGTGCTACCTGATGTCTCTTTGTGATAAGCTGTGTATAGAGATCATGCATCGCATCTTTATCCTGCAGCCTGCGTTCTTGAATTTTACGATACACTTGTTCACGCAATTCACGATCATGACTTTCCAAAAATTTAGCAGCTTGTTGTAAAGTATATTCTTCGCCATTCACTTCTACCGTCATTTTACCTGCGATAGCGCCATACTGTTGTTGCATGACACTCAATTCTGCCTGCAATGGAATATTGGCTTCGCGGAATAGGTCGATGCTTTTCTTAACGCCACGGAGATAAGTAAAATATTTCTGCTGATCCAATTCCTTGGTAAAAGGCGAATTGATCAATTTCTTATTGAGTTGATCTGCATAGGGCTGTAACTTGGGTTGAATTTCCATGCAGAAATAAGTAAATGCTTCTTCCAGCTTGGGGTCGGTTGTATCACAGGTCATTTTGATCTGTCGCCAACAGGCATCTTCACTTACAACAGCTTCTACTTCACTCATATCCCTCATCCACTGCTCCAATGCAGCTTTGCTGTCAATCGGGCGCTCTGCCAGATCCCTGAAAAAAGGCTCCAGCGATTCCCAGGTAGTCACCACAAAGTCTTTGGGCACAAAGCGACGCTCTAGTTTTTTGATATCCGCACTTAAAGTCATAATCTTGAATTTTACAGCGCAAAAGTACCTGCAAAACGTTTGGAAAGTTTTAAAAGTTTTCAAAACTTCAATGCCACCGTCATTTGCCGTATTTTTGCAGGCTGAATTCAAGGAGATTTTTTTGTGAGCGATATCATTCAATTATTACCCGATAACATTGCCAACCAGATTGCAGCCGGTGAGGTCATTCAACGACCGGCCAGTGCTGTCAAAGAACTATTGGAAAATGCGGTGGATGCCGGTGCTACTGATATCCGATTATTGGTATCAGATGCCGGTAAAGCATTGATTCAGGTAATTGATAATGGCAAGGGGATGAGTGATACCGATGCCCGCATGTCATTTGAACGCCACGCCACCAGTAAAATCCGACAAATTGAAGACCTGTTTCGTATCAAAACCATGGGGTTTCGGGGTGAGGCACTAGCTTCAATAGCCGCCGTAGCCCAAGTGGAAATGAAAACAAAACGTGCAGAAGATGAACTGGGCACATATATTGAAATTGAAAACAGCAAAGTCATTAAACAGGAAGTATGTGCTTGTCCACTTGGTACCAGCATCAGCATGAAAAACCTGTTCTTCAATGTTCCTGCCCGCAGAAACTTTCTCAAGAGCAATGCAGCAGAACTTCGCCATATCATGGATGAATTCATTCGTGTAGCCATGGCTTTTCCTGAGATCTTTTTTTCACTCACCAGTAATGGACAAGAAGTATTTCATTTAGAACCCGGAACACTTAAACAAAGAATTGTACAAATACTCGGTAATACTTACAATGCCAAACTTGTTAGCGTTGGAGAGAAAACCGATTACATGAATATTTATGGTTTTGTAGGTAAACCGGAAACAGCCCGCAAAACAAGAGGTGATCAGTATTTTTTTGTGAATAACAGATTCATCAAAAGCGCTTATCTCAATCATGCTGTGAATACGGCTTTTGATGAAATGATTGCCAAAGACAGTTTCCCTGGTTATGTTCTTTTCATTGATCTGGATCCTTCACAAGTAGATATCAATGTTCACCCTACCAAACAGGAGATCAAGTTTGAAGATGAGAAAATCATCTATGCATTTGTGCAAGCAGCCGTAAAACATGCTTTAGCCCAATTTAGTATTGCTCCTTCACTTGATTTTACACTCAATGCAGATATTCAGGGATTAGATGCAGTCAACAAACCGTTTACTGACGATAAAAAACAAGCGGTTGCCTCTTCTAATCTATACCAGACTTTCACACAAAAAAATCAGGCGCATTTTATTGAGCGAGAAAAAACATCCGGTGAACTGAAACATTGGAAGAGTTTTTTTGAGCGTTCAGAAACAACCCCTGAAGAAAAAAAGACAGATCATTTTCCCGGGTCTCTTTTACAAAGCATCACACCCAAGATGCCCGGCATACAGGTTTTACCGGATACCCCTTTGCTTCAACTGCATCAAACCTATATCATCGCATCTACCAATAGTGGCTTTATACTGGTTCATCAGCAATTGGCACATGAAAGAATATTGTATGATAAATACAGTGTAGCTGCTCATGGACAACAAATGGCCACGCAGAAAAGTCTCTTTCCTGCTACTTTGGAACTGGCTACTGCTGATGCTGCATTATTGCAAGACCTATTACCGGATCTTACCAGCATTGGCTATCAGGTAGAACCTTTTGGACATAACAGTTTTGTAATTCAAGGTATTCCGGCTGATATCCTTCCCGGTAATGAAAAGCATGCCATTGAATTATTGATCGAACAGTTCAAACATTTTAGTTCGGATATTAAATTCAGCAAACGTGAAAAACTGATCCGTTGTATGGCTCGGCAACAAGCCATCAAGGCCGGACAAACACTGTCGCAAAAAGAAATGCTGGTGTTGGTGGAAGAACTGTTTGCTTGCACGAGTCCGAATGTTACACCTACTGGTTCTCCTACTTATCTTGAATTCAAAGAAGATTATTTAGACCGTATGTTTGGCAAATGATCACATCCAATTTTGCTGAGTGGATTCTGTTTTATACAAGGCATAGTCACTGATCTGTAACCCTTGTTCATACTGAATAAAAGGCAATTCAAATTTACCCCCTGCTGTATGCAGCAACAAAGTCACCAATCCTTTCTTTTTTTGGAAGAGTGATTGTCTGAGTTGTACGTATTGAATATTATTCCAGTTTAACAATATTTCGTTTTTCCCAAAAGTGCTGGCATATCGCTGAACACCGGTATCAGAGATCCAAAACCGAAAATTATTCCAATACCACCAATTTTTTAAAATACTTAAAGGCCACCATAACAAAATGATTAACGCATTCCATTTCCATACAAAATAGGCGCCTACCGTGAGTACCAGTAAAAAAGGAAGCGTGATGAAAAAAGCTCTTTGAAGAATATAAGTATGGTGCATTTGATAGCCCTCACCCTCTTCTTGTGCCGGTAATGATGATTGATAGGTTTGAATAATAGCGGTAACCTGTTCAGGAGAAGTGATCGGCAGTTCCAATCTCAACTTTACTTTTTCCTTATCCTGACCTGCAATTTTAAGATGGAGCAACCCCATTCCAATTAATCGTCTGATAAAATTACTTCTCCAGCTAACCATTTGAATTTTATTAAATGGGATCATTTTTTGTTTGATCTGCAACAATCCCCAACGTATATGAAACCCTTTCCCATCTTTTCTCACCGTGTAATCGTAAAACCGAAAGAAAGTTCTGACAATGGAGATCAACATAGTAATCACCAGACTTATGATCGCCAAACTTGCAATAACTGTCCATGTAAACTGAACCGTATCACTGTAAGACTCTAACTCTTTTAAAAATGGGATTTTATGAATGAGCGGTTTGATGTCTTCATATTTACCGATTACAAAAGCGGCAATAATACCCATGGTTTCCAAATGGTTGGCAGATAAACTGAGCTTTAGTAACCCGACAATATTCAACTTACTAATGGTTTGATACTTATCGCCGGTCGTAGTTATGTTGCTTGTCTCAGCATCCCCTGCCGGCTGCATGGCATTGAGCAGTATATGCCTTAATGCAGTGGCATCTTCAGCCGCAATCGCATAAATCTTTAATTCTTCTTCATCGGTTCCGGCTGTATCGATCAACACTTTGTATGTTCTTGTCAGCGTATGTAATAAGCTCTGTTCTAGATGTACCGCTTGTATTCTTTCTAATGGAATAGTCACTGTCTTTTTAGTGAACAAACCCTTTCGCACCAGCAATTGTCCTTGATGAATACTGAATTTCATGAACCAGTAGTCCAACAATGTTTTGATCAAAATAAACAGTACAAGTCCCCCTCCAATGATCAGGAACTTCATTCCAATATTTTCTTTCTTTCCAAAAAATAAACCGATTGCAGCAGGCCATACCTGTCCTATCACCACACGAAAAATGTGAAAGAACATCATGAACACTGCAAATGGTGATTGTCTTTGTGGCTGATCAAATGTTTTCATGTAACTGCAGCGGTTGAATTTGTTGCATGATCAGGTCTTTAAGTTGTTCAGCTTCATCTTGTGGTAGGCCATGTATGGTAATATCTCTCCCTTCTGATGCAGCTGTATATAAACTAACAGATGCCAATCCGAATTTTCTTTCAATGGGACCTGAGTTTACTACACAATGTTGCATTCGATTGAAGGGTACCATATGTGTATTTTGAAAAAGCCAACCGGTGCTATACAAAATATCTCTTTCTCGCACTGCATACTTCTTTCTTTTAAAAGAACGCGTACCGGATACTACCGTAACCGTAGTTACAATCAAATACAAACCAACCCCTATTGATATAAGCCATGTAGTCTGCAACTTTGTCACGAATACAAAAAGTACAATCAGACCCGCTAAAATAATTCCAAACGTAATTAACCATGTGATCCGTAGTACTTTCAGATAGTCTGCGTGAATATTTTTAAAAGGAACAGACTGCACCTGCGGTAAAGATGTATCCGTTATGGGTAAATTGGAAAATGACATATATGAAAATACAGGATTTAACTGTATGTCGATGCGGTAAGAGAAACATTACACATCAATATATTCTATACACATTCATTAGAAATGCTTCCACCGCTCTTCTTACTGATACAGCAGAGGTTTGGTGATTATTGACCAATACAGAAAAGATCAGTGTACGATTTTTTCGGGTAATCAGGTAACCGCTCAGCGCCACTTGTCCACTTAAGGTTCCTGTTTTAGCATAAATTTTATGCTGGAGTGGTTTATAAAAATTATTTAAAGTACCTGTACCGCCTGTTGGTAAGATGGTTGTAATTCTATCCCAGTTAAATTCCGCTTTCATTTTTTGTAACAGACTTATAAAATGCAGGGGTGTAAATAAATTATACCTACTCAGTCCGCTCCCATCCACCCAGTTAGGCTTTTGAGTGAGTTCTGAAAAATTCATTTTTAATAAAGTGTCAATCACTTTACGATCATTCATCACGTTTAATAACTCATCACTTACCATCAATAAGCATTGTTCTGCAAAAAAGTTATCACTTTGGTGCATCATAGGGCGGAGCAAAGAATCAGTGTGCTGCGAATACAATACACGAATAGTTTCTTTAGAGGAGGGGAGTAAAGAATTTAATTGAGATGCGGAATTATTTGTCCATTTCAACCCTTTGATCTCAGATTGTAATATTTTCCAGGATAAGGTATCAGATGTTAGAAAAGGAATCTGCTGTTGTCTGAATGGACTTTTACCGGGTGTAAACAATAAGCTGTTCTCATATTGTTTTCTGCGAAAACTATACAAGTTGGATCTACGATTCATGCTTGTGACCTCATCACTTTTATCACCATCTTCGGCTTCAATCATGGAGGGCTGCCATTGCATGCTGCTATCTTTATAGCGTATCCAGATCAAATTTCCATACACTGGAAAAGCACTTCGCTCTGCCATATAGTTTTGCTGATAATCATTCCATGACCAACCGCTACCCAATGCTGTGGTTTGAAAAGGAAGTTCAATGTTTGCATATAGTCGATTGGTATCGGCTCGAAAAAAATCCATTACAGGCTGATGTTGGAAATCCGGATGTAATAATGTAGGGTCACCGGTAGATCTTACCAGTACAATATCCGATGATGGATCTTTAAAATACCGTATGCCTTTAATACTATCTCCCAAATATTTCATAGCGGCATAGCAGGTAAAGAGTTTGGTATTGCTGGCCGGGAGAAAAAATTTATCCGCCTGATAGTTATACAGGTATTCGTTTTTCTCCGGATCAAAAATGCTAATACCGATATGTGCACTATTCAGATCAGATTGTTTGAAAATAGCATGGTCAGCCTGTTTCTGAATGGTTCGCTGAACCGAACAAGCCGATAGTATGTACAGAGAAAAAAGGAGTATCCGTAATTTAAAAGGCAGCATTCAAAATGATTTTATATACCCTAAAGTACAGACTCTTTGTGAAAGACATTATATTCTTTCAGCTGCCCTCAACCATCTTTCCGGAATATCATTATTGGAGGCTGTGAGATAATCCCTATAACTGCAGGCAATATATTTACCATCATGTAACTGCATCCACCAGCGACCTGTTTTTTTGCTTTGCAGAAATACGGTTTCTACTTCTGCAAAAGCCAGTGTGAATTCATTGAAAGAGTTCCTGTCTTCCATAGATGCTTCTTGCTTTCCTCTTTGAATGCCATCCATGGTGTACCAGATCAGATGGGAGATTTGTTTGGCAGTCATTTGATGAATATCCTGTGCAGGTATATATCCATAAATACCAATGGTCCTGCAAGTGTGGCTCATCCCTGCATATTGCATCAATGTACAGGCTTCTTCTCCATTAAACCCATTGGGAGTAACATGATTAGCAGGTGCATGTGCATGTTGAATGGCCGCAATATCGAAACTAAAAAGATCACTATTTCTGATAGCAGGTTCCATTTCTGAAATATCTTCTTTCACTTTTCCTACACGATAACAGTCAAAGCGAAGTTTATCAATGGTTTCCAGCATTTGTGGATGCATGAAATAACTTTGGAAGCCAATATGATTATAGTGTCGCAAATAATTTGGCATACCTGTGAATAAGTCGACCAGAAAATTGTCTGCAGGCGTCATGCTCTCCATATCCATATCAATCCTGGCATCTACACAAGCCGCATCAATGATTTTTCCTTCTCCGGTTTGTGCTTGGTATTGAGCAGTGGTAATATCGTGTGAGCCGCCTAGAATCAATACTTTCTTTCCGAGCGACAATAATTCCTGCAACACCATACGAAGTGCTGCATAACTGTCTTGCAGTGTTGCACCACATTTCACATTACCCAAGTCTGCAACATTTACTTCCGTATGCCAATGATAGAGACGATAGAATTCACTTCTGATGGCATCCGGACTATCTGTATGTGTGAACTGAATGCCCGCACCTCGCATTTCACCACATCCTACGATTACCAGATCTGCATGATCAATATCGGGAAACCCATCATCATAAACAGCGATATGCTTACCCAACTGCGTGTCTTTATAGCCCTCATCATTGGATAGCTGTGCAATATTCACCGGCTCTAAAAAATCTATAATCGTATCTAGGGACATGCGTAATTTTTTCAGAAAGATAACGCTCAGTCACAGCAAAAATTGTGTAGAAAGAACAAAAGATAAGCTTAAGTGTGTTTAAAATATACTTCTATTGTTAGCTATGAGCCACGAGCTGTGAGCTACGAGCTAATACACATTTTATTAGCAATCATTTGAACTAGAAAACTCCGCAAAGCTCGAGGCTCACAGCTAAAAATCAGATTAGGAATTTTAATACCCGCTAAGAGATTAACTAATCCATGTATTTATACCCCACTCCTCTCACAGAATGAAAATAACGTGGGTGTCTGCTGTCTTCTTCAAAATACTTACGGAAACTGAGGATGAAATTATCGATGGTACGGGTGGTAGGATACACATTATAACCCCAAACCACTTGCAGAATTTTTTCTCTTGTTACGACCTCTCCTTTATTCTCAATGAGTAATTTTAAGAGCATGGCTTCTTTTTTACTCAACTCAATATGTTGTCCATTCCAGGTAATAGCGTCTTGTGCTTTAAAATCTACTTTGTTATTACCAAATTCATAAGTATCACCTACGGTTTCTTTTTCTTGTAGCTTTTTATTTTTATTAATAAGCTTTTCTACCCTTAATAACAATTCCTCTAGGTTAAAGGGTTTGGTGAGATAATCATCTGCTCCTTTTTTTAACCCTAATACACGATCACTACCTGCATTTTTTGCACTGAGCATTAAAATGGGTACTTCATTGTTATTCACACGAACACTTTCTGTGACTGCTATACCATCTACTTCCGGCAACATGATATCCATGATGATGAGATCGAAGTATTCATTGGCTATTTTTTTTAACGCCTCGGTTCCATTGAATGCGGAACTCACTTCATAGCCTTCCATCTCTAAGTTCAACTTGAGTGTTTCATGAAGATTCTCTTCATCTTCTACCAGTAATATATTCGATTTTGATGCCATCATGCCTGTTGTAAGGTTACCACAAAATTACTCCCCTGCGGCTGATTATCTGTCACAGAAATGTAGCCATTATGACTTTTAACGATTCGGCTGCATAAATAAAGCCCCAAACCTGTTCCTTTGGTAGTGCGCGTGTTTTCATTACCTACGCGATAGAACTTATCAAATACTTTCTTTTTTTCTTCATCGGGTATACCTACTCCCTGATCTGAAATACTTAGTATCAATTCATTTTTCTCTGCATGAAGGGATATTTGAATTGGAGATTCTTTGGGGGAGTATTTCATGGCATTTTCAAGTAAGTTATTGACCAACATCTGTAGCAATAAGGTTTCACCTTGAATGTATAAGCCTTCTGTAATCAGCTCTCTTACTTCCCTTTGCGGAAAGCGTGTTGTAAAATCATCAATGCAACCTTCTACCAAATCTGAAAAATTGATTTCTTCTTTATTGGAGGTGTAAGCACCGGCATCTAACTGTGCTGCCAGTAAAATATTATTACAA
>Ga0190326_1000159_pt1 | contig 10089 bp, 14 predicted proteins | sample 4870111112_MG_FD_165049 | JGI IMG/M metagenome (GOLD analysis project Ga0190326, IMG submission 165049) | Hydrothermal vent sediment bacterial communities from Southern Trench, Guaymas Basin, Mexico - 4870-11-11-12_MG | ecosystem: Environmental > Aquatic > Marine > Hydrothermal vents > Sediment ... | reverse complement strand
ATTTGAGCCATAAGCTTGGCTTAACTTTCTACGATCTGGTTAATCTTTGCTCCGTTGAAATTTGGAGAGGTTTATTTACTTGATCACATTGTCAGTTCTAAAAATCGAGGGTAATGGCGACCTCTTCCTCTCATCGTTCGGAAGCATAGAAGAACTAGAGGTTGACGGCCATCTGAGAGTTGATACCGGCCACATCGTAGCATTCGAGCCTACACTCGACTTCAGAGTAAGCAAGGCTGGAGGGCTTAAGGCAACACTTCTCAGCGGAGAGGGGTTGGTTGTGGATTCCACTGGCAGAGGATGGGTTTGGATTCAGACGAGGTCCATATCAGATTACGTTGGCTGGTTGGCTTCTTTCATGCCTTCAAGGAAGTAACTTAAATTCTCTCTTAACTTTTTTGCTTTTAAGAACCTCAACACCTGCAATCTCTGCAGCCTCATTAACAATTCCCTTCACTGCAGAATTCACTGACTTTTCGTCGATGATGATGTACTCAGCCTCGCTCAGCTTTACCGCTTCAACCAAGAACTGTGGGGTTAAGTGCTCAAAGGTATACTTCGCGAAGTTGTGGCCAAAGGTGAAAGTTGTCGAAAGTATAATTTCAGTCTGCCTTGGAGCGTAATGCGTCCCCCCAACACCTACTGCGACGTTCCAGTCTTTTTTCTTCGACTTTATCGCTTCAACTATTGACTCGGCAACTATTTCTGCAGCTTCTCTGTCCTTCCACTCCTCCTCCGTCGAGCCTATCTCGTAGAATGCTGAAGGTTTGGAAATTTCAGACGGGCCGTGATGCGTGACCTCCATTGTGAACTCGAACTCGGGCTTCCTGTCCAGTCTGTCTTTCAAGGCGAGAACGTAGTTCTTCATTGTGTGTGGAGAGGGCTTTGCAAGGCTGTAAGGCTTTCCACCAAGGTTAGCAGTTCCAACGTTGCCTGAAACGTGGACGGTAAAGATTTTTCTTCCGTCTTTGCTGCTGTGCCTTGAGGCGAACAGGATTTCCTCAAAATCAATGTATTTGGCTAGCTTCTGATCTATGTAGTCGACGTAGATAAGCCTCTCCTTCGTTTCGGCTATGTAAAATTCATCTGAGAGATACAGCTTAAACTTTCCCGCCCTCTTTTCCTTAAAGGTGGAAAAGCTCAACAGGACGTCCTTGATGTTCTGGCCTGCTTCATCACTTTCACTGCAGACGACGAGTTTCATGCAGTTCCAGTTATCATTGGTGTTATAAAAGCTTCAACAAATGCAGCAATGAGCAGAAGTGGTAAGACTATTTTAACGTAAGCTCTGAGTGCCAGAAGCAGGTATATCTTGAACTCTTCTCCTTTGAACAGCGCAAGAGAAAATCTGTAGCCCAGCCACACTCCATATGCACATGCTATGATTATCGCTGGAATTTCGAGGATTCCGTGAGGCAGTATGGCGAGAACGACTTTCCACAGTCCCCACTCTGGTTCTCTCCATGAAACAACAACTCCAACGATGTATCCGTTAAGTATGACAAACATTACTGGAAATATTCCGAAAAAGAAGCCTCCAAGCATGGCAATTAGAGATTTCCCGGCGTTGTTAGCAAAGATGATGAGGGCAAGAAGTACCGGATCTTCGAGAAACCCTCCAAAGTATTCAAAGAATCTTCTCAACTCCTCCACTGGATAGCTCTCGCCAACTGTATATCCGGCAAATATTGCTACGATAAAAACTACGGTGAGTATAAGGGATGATGTGATGACTAACTTCCTCTCTTCTTTCATTGTCTCTTCGCCTCAAACTGAAGCTTGTAAAACCTCTCAACCCTCTCTATCGTGTCGGCCTCATTCACATCTTTGTCGTCCCTCAGTCTCACAAATCTTGGAAATCTTAAAGCATAGCCGCTCTCGTACTTGGGGCTCTTCTGAATCTCCTGATACGCTACTTCGAAAACGTACTTGGGGATGAATTCCACCTTCTTTCCCTGCTGGGAGGTAATGAGGGGTTTGAACATCTCCGTCAGCTCCGTCAAATCCTCCTCAGTGAAGCCTGTTGCAACCTTTCCGACCTTCAGCAGCTTTCCTGTCACCGGATCAAGGCAGGCAAGCTCGAAGGAGCTCAGCCAGTGGCTCCTCTTTCCCTCTCCCCACTCTCCCCCAATCACAACGAGATCGAGTGTTTCCATGATGGCCTTAACCTTGAGCCAGTTCTTGCCCCTCTTTCCCGGGATGTACGGGGATGACGGCAGCTTAACCATCACACCCTCGTGACCTGCGTTAATAGCCTCTTCGTACATTTTCCTGACCTCATCAACCTTATCCGTGACTATCTGAGTTGCGAGCCTGATTTTTTCTGACTCATTTATTGCAGACTCAAGCAGCTTCCTCCTCTCTTTCAGCGGGAGGTCGATGCACTCCTTCCCGTCATAGAGGATGTCGAAGAAGTGAGCCTCAAGCGGGATCTTCTCGACCATCTTGGCAACGTCGTGCTTCCTCCTGAATCTCCTCAGAACGTGCTGGAACGGCATCGGCTTTCCATCTTTGACAGCTATAACCTCTCCATCGAGAATCACACCGGGCTTGACGTTTTTCTTCACTTCTTCAACGATGTCAGGCAGTGCGTTGGTAACGTTCTCCAGCCTTCTTGAGTAGATTGTAACCTTCTTTCCATCCCAGTGAACCTGAACTCTGCTCCCGTCGTACTTCCATTCAACTGCTGCCACCCTCATTTCCCTGATTGCACTTTCAAGGCTCTCAGCAACCTGTGCAAGCATCATCCTGACCGGGATGTGGAGCTCGATCTTCAACCTCTTCAACCCTTCTTCACCCTCTTTTTTGGCAACCACTGCAACTCTGCCGAGGTCATTCGTAATCATGTAGCCCCTCTCCACTGTCTCAGCTTCTGCTTTGAACGCTCTCGCTATCGCATCCCTCATTATCCCTTCCCCAACACCCAGACGCATCTCATTCAGAATCAGCCTTGTTAGATATCTTGCTTCCAGAGGTGATGCAAGACCGTAAATGCCTGTGAGGAGCATCACCTTCCTTTTCATGCTCCCTTCTCCGGTCAGAGAGGCGATTTCGTCGAAGGTCTCCCTAACCTTCCGGACTGTGAGTTCCTCAAAAGCGAGAGTAGTCATCTTCTTTCTTTTTATCAGCTGCTCCGCAACGAGGCCGAGGTCGCCGTACTCTCTTATCATCCCCTCTATCTCAGCTCTCTTCACCCCGCTTACATTTTCAAGGGCCTCGTAGAGCAGCCCAACACCAACTCCAAGCTCCCTCTCATCCCACGGAGGATAAACCCTGCCGGTGATGAAAAGAACAACATCATACAGGTCTCTTTCATCCTCAATTTTTTGAATGAAGCCAGCTATTCTGGCAGTGAGCTCAAGTGTGGAGGATATTTTCTCAAGTTTTTCACAGAACTCGGCAAACTCTGCGAACAGCATCATCGAATTTTAGTCTGCCAAATTCAATAAAATACTATCGCCAACCTTTTAATACTTCCTGCATATTAGAGCCAATGGCTCTTGAATCACTGAGGGAAGTGGCTAGGAAGATTGTCGGGTCATCCAGCATCGACAAAAAATTTGTTGAGGAGATGGTTAGGGAGATACAGAGAGCCCTAATCAAGGCCGACGTTAACGTCAGGCAGGTTAAGGAGATTAGCGATGCGATAAAGAAGAGGGCTCTCAGTGAAGACGTTCTTCCCGCTCTCAACGCGAAAGAGCAGATTCTCAAGATAGTTTACGAGGAGCTGCTTAGGGGAGTGGGAGAGGGTCTTGAGATTCCGCTGAAGAAGGCCAAAATAATGCTCGTTGGCCTTCAGGGAAGCGGTAAAACGACCACGACCGCAAAAATGGCGAAGTACTTCAAGGACAGGGGGATGAAGGTTGCTGTGGTTGCAGCAGACACATGGAGACCTGCAGCATACGAGCAGCTAAAGCAGCTTGCCGATGAATACGGAATACCATTTTACGGTGAGAAAGGGGAGAAGGATGCGGTTAAAATTGTTAAAAATGCTTTGGAGAGGCTTAAGGACTACGACATGCTCATAGTGGATACCGCAGGAAGGCATGCGCTTGAAGATGAGCTTATCGAGGAGATGGTGAAGATTGCAGAGGTTTTGAAGCCGGACTACAAGCTTCTTGTGCTCGATGCTGCGATAGGTCAGCTTGCTAGCAAGCAGGCAGAGGCATTCCACAATGCAATTGGGATTAACGGCATAATCATTACGAAATTCGACGGAACTGCGAGGGGTGGAGGGGCATTATCGGCTGCGAGGCAGATAGGGATACCGATTGCTTTTATCGGAACAGGTGAAAAGGTTGAGGACTTCGAGCGCTTTGATCCTGCCGGATTCGTTTCGAGACTGCTTGGAATGGGGGACATCAAGGCCTTAATGGAGAAGATTGAGAGGATCGCGAGCGAGGAGGAGCTTAATCCTGAGGCATTTTTGAAGGGAACGTTCACGTTGAAGGACATCTACAAGCAGATTGAGGCGATGAACAAAATGGGGCCCGTGAGAAAGATTTTCGAGATGCTTCCATTCGGTCTGGGCATGAAAGTTGACGATGACGTCATGGACATGACGCAGGAGAAAATGAAGAGGTTCAAGGTAATCATGGACTCGATGACCGAAGAAGAGCTTCTGAATCCGAAGATTATCGACTCATCTAGGATAAAGAGAATTGCCATAGGCAGCGGAACCTCTCCCCAGGAGGTTAAGGAACTGCTGACCTACTACAAGACGATGAAGAACCTGATGAAGAAGATGAAGAAGGGTAAGCTGCCGATAAAGGGTCTGGGGAAGCTGGGTTTCTGATGAAAGCTGGAATAGACGAGGCGGGAAAGGGCTGCGTGATTGGTCCTTTAGTGGTTGCAGGAGTCGCTTGTAGTGAGGAGGAGAAGCTGAGAGAGATTGGGGTTAAGGACTCTAAAAAGCTGAGTCAGAACAGAAGGGTAGAACTTGCGGAGAAAATAAGGGGAATGTGTAAAGCGGAGGTTCTGAAGATTTTTCCTGAAAAGCTCGACGAAAAGATGGCCGTGAAGACGATAAATGAAGTTCTGAAAGATTGTTATGCAGAGATAATATCCAGGCTGAAGCCGGAAATAGCTTATGTGGACAGCCCTGATGTTATTCCTGAGAGACTTTCGGTAGAGCTTGAAAAACTGACTGGTGTAAAAGTATTGGCAGAGCATAAGGCAGATGAGAAGTACCCGCTTGTGGCTGCAGCTTCAATCATTGCAAAGGTTGAAAGGGAAAATGAGATTGAGAAGCTGAAAAAGAAGTTTGGGGAGTTCGGAAGTGGTTACGCAAGCGACCCAAAAACGAGAGAGGCGCTTAAAAACTGGATAGCCTCAGGCAAAATTCCGAGTTGCGTCAGAATGAGGTGGAAGACCGTATCAAACTTAAAGCAGAGGACACTTGAGGAATTCTAAACGAAATCGTTATTATCTTTAAGGGCGGTGTTTTGATTAAACCATACGTTAAGCCTTACATAAAGCCCCGTGGTGTAGCGGTCAATCATGCGGGCCTTTGGAGCCCGCGACCGGGGTTCGAATCCCCGCGGGGCTATGCTTATAACCCTTTCGGTTAGCGGCTTCTCAGGCGCCCTGTGGAAAGCCTGTCCGTCTTTTCAGCATCTTCGCTCAGGTGTCCGTGACTCCGGAGGTGACATCTCCGTGTCCCTTTTCAGGGACAGATCGGGTGACGGGCTTACACTTTTCCGCATGCTGGTGGGGATTGTCTGGAGAATTCGAACCCCTAACTACGTCCGGGTAGAGCTCCTCGATCTTCCTCAGGAGCTCTCTAATATCCCTGATGAAATAGCATCCCCCGCATTCCTGTTCTCTCCTGTCGATGACCCTGTAAATCCAGTACATCGATCTCACCTTTCTTCCCTTGGATCCCGATGCCCAGGTTTTTATGAGCAGTCCTGAGGACTCCAGATATCTCAGCACCCTTGACAGGACTTCTGTTCATCGAGTTGTCCTTTACCTTCCTGAAGGTGTCACACCTCCTGGCCATGTCGAAGGCGTCGCTGAACTTTATGGGAAGGTGCCTCCCTATCCTCATCGCGATCTCGGCGCACTTCCTCGAATCAACAAACCCCACGCTCTTCCTCACAAGCCTCTCCACGTCCTTTTCCAGCACCACCGGAAATGCTGGCTCGATCTCAATCCAGAGCTCAAACGCCTCGTCGATCATTGCATCAAATTCCTGAGCTCCCTCCCTCTTGCCTCGATGAGGAGCTTTGCCATTCTGTTGTACCTCTCAAAAGCCTAGGGCTCTGTGCAGATCTCCTTCAGTCCTCTGGGAGGATGTAGTTCCGTCTGACCAGCCTGCCACTCTCCATCCACTCCAGAAGTATATCCGCCAACCTCTTCCTCCCCTTCATGTTCGTGTCTCTGGCCCGTCTCTTCCGGCGGCGGTAACATTGCAGATGTTGCAGCTTTCTGCGGTTCTCCTCTGACGGCTCCTACCCTGAGAACCGCGCGCACCTTTCCCGACATCTTTGCGCTAACATCGGGGAAGTTGACATGAATAGAAAACGAATAGAAAACATAAAAATAATACCCGACTCCAGAATTCTCATAGAACTTCTCGATGTGAGCATCCTCACACCGAGCGGCGGGTCGTTCAGAACAACCGTTCCCGTCTCAATTCCGAGGGACGTCTGGGGAAAGGAGAAAGAACATCTGCCCGTCTGTTTCGTGAAAGAGGGAGACCGCATACTTCTCATCCCGTTTGATGACTTCATAAGCGGAGATTACCCTGAAAGCCTGAAGAAGAAGGCTCTGGATGAGTGTACCAGAAAGATCCTCGGACGGCTCTACACGGGCATGAAAGAGTCCATGGAGAGACTTGCAAGGGGTGAGATCTCGAGCGCGCAGTTCTGGGATGAACTTGAGAGGAAGTGCAAAACCACCATGGAGAGGCTCAGGCCGTATGTGGGCAAGATAAGCGGGTCGCTCGCGTTTGCAGACGAGCTCGAGTCGTCCATCCTTTCAGCCACACTGGCTGAGGACGAGCTCAGGGGCGCAGAGATTTCAGGAGCTCTCCGAAACTCTCTCGGAGATGGTTGCAGAAAGAAACAAGCTCATAGTCTTCTGGATGCGCTCAGGAGCAGGGACGATATTGAAGATGATGTTAGGGAATTTGTGGAGAGCAGGCTCATGTTTGAACTCAAAAGGGTGAATGAAGAGCTCGAAAAGATCAGATCCATTATCTGCGAAGGATGATCTTCTGAAAAGAATCATTCGCGTACTCATTATCGTTTTTTTACCGTATTCCTGATCTTCGGAAGCTTTACGGCTGTGATGTACTTCAGCTACGGAAGCGAAGCAGTCTCGTTTATCCTGAACCTCGTGCTCGAGGTTTTGCTCCCCTTTGCCCTTATCGTGACGCTCCTCTCGGTTCCCGCGCTGTTTTCTCTGCTTCGTGCTTACCGGAGGGGTTTTACTCCCCTGACAAGATCTTTTGCAGAGGTGATGGGTTCGATACTCCTCTCTGTCGCTCTGAGCCTGTCCTTGGGCTTTGCGGTGTTTCTGCTGATTAGAGGAGCTGATGCGGAGGTCGCCGTGCAGGCTGCTGTCTATGGAATAAAATCATTTTTAGAAATTCTTCTTCCCGTGGTCCCTGCCATCATCGCAGTGCTCCTCGCGGCAAGGTACATCGACAGGAGCGAAAGAGTTCCGTATCCTTCAATTCTCCTGATAACTCTCACAATGTTCATCCTTTCTCGCAATCTGATGGCAGTTTCACTCCTGCAGTCAGACACGCTTACAATCCGTCTGGCATCGCTCCTGATGCTCTCTCCCGTCCTGATAACCTGTGCGTGGGCGCTCGTTTGGGAGAACTTAACCCTAAAATTGTGAAGGCTGAAAGGGTTACCGACCGGGAGTTCCTCGAATTCGTTGAAGAGCTAAGAAAGAGAGCCGGAGTTAATGCGCGGGTTGAAGTCTTCTCGGCACGGGCGGTTGAAGGGTATGCCAGAGTCCTGGGGATCAGGAAGGTCGTTCTTCTCGTTTCCAAAGATCTTCTGGGCGCCGGGCAGTTTCAGAGAAAAGTTGCGGAAGCCACGATAATGCACGAGCTAATGCATGTGAAGAACCTCGATACTGTCTCCCACACTCTGGCAACGACAGCAGCAGGCGTCTGCCTGCTCGCAATGTTATTTGCTATGCCCGAACTGCGCCATGAGGCCGTGCTCGCGGGCTGGTCGCAGCTGCACGTTCTGAACCCCGCTCGTCCTGTTCGCGTCCGAGAGATGGTGCTACAGGCTCAGGGAGGTGCACGCTGACCTGAAGGTTCAGGAGAAGAGGACGGATCTCGCAGAGGTACTCAGACTCATCACAGTTCCCAGAAAAAGGAAGATTGGATTTCCACGTCCGGCAAGCAGGCTGACATTCCTCCGGGAGCCGTACAGAGCATTCATCCCCTTGCATCCGGAAGGTTTTGCTTTCTCGATTGCTTTTCTACACTTTCTGGGTTTTTCGCTCTACTACATTCAGTACTCACTTTACTACGGCCAGCCTCCCTCCATTAACGATCCGTTGCACGCGCTCCTCTTAATTCTGGCGGGTATGGTTGTTGTCTATCTCCTTCTCATGCAGCTTCAGCTTCACGAATTGCAGGAGCTCGCCTCGGAGTTTAGGTTAAAACCCAGGTTCAGAAACGTATTCACCCCTCGAGCTGCTGCGGGAGCCCCCGCCGGTTTCCTGATTTTCATACTCGTGGGTGCCCTGCCGGACGTCCTGAAAGCTGTTTTCACCCTGCTCTAGTCTCCACGTCCTGTCACACCTTCTGTCCCGTCTTTCCACTTCAGCACAGGGAGTTTACTTCTCTACGGGTGATGCAGTATGGGGTGAGGAGAGGAAAGTCGTGTACATGAAGTTTGGTGAGAGGAAGGAGGAGGTAGAGATAGACGGGAGAACCACTGCAGCAGACGTGATCAGGAAGGTCGGAGCGGACCCAGAGAGGCACGTGCTGATCCTGAACGGCATTACAAGGGCTCCGGAGGACAAAATACTCCCGCTACTAACAGGCGACGACGAGCTCAGGGTCGTGCCGAAGACAAAGGCCGGATCCTCCTCCAATTTTTTTACGGGGAAGAAGAGAATGAAGATGGAGGAAACCCTGCTCAGAGAACTCGGTTTCTACCCGATCGCGAAGAACGTTTACAGGGGTGTGGTCAAGGCGGGGGACAGGGTTCTGGACATGGACGTGGTCTTCCCGGAGACCTTTCCGTTCGCCAGACCCGTGATACTGATCTACGACGAGTGGTTCCTCGGGAAGCACCCCTGCATAATCGCCAGAGAGAACGGGATCGAAGTCCACTTCGAGGACGCCTGCTGGAGACCGTGGATGCACGCTGCAGACCTTGTCGCAAGTGCTGTCGATTTTCTGGACAGGATCGCGGGGGTGGAGTACGTATGGAAAAAGTTCCAGGCGCTTATCAGTTCATTCCGGAGTTTAAGAAGGCTCTGAGGAACATGATCGGCTGGTTCTTCATATCGCTCTACCTCGCACCGCTCGTAGCGGGAGCAGCCATAGCCACAGAGGGGTTTTCTTCCTCTACGAGCTCGGGAGCGCACTCGTAGAACAGCAGGCTGCAAAGCCAGTTGAGCCGGAGCAGAAGCGCAGGGAGGGCAGGGACGACGAGCTCCTGATACCGAGCACGATCCTCTATGAGGCATTCAGGATACTGAAAGAGCACGGGAAGCACGGAAAGGAGTGGATCGTCGCTCTGGGCTACCAGAACATCGATGGCAGGAATGTCGTGACGCACGTCTACAACCTGAACTGCCTGATCTCTCTCCCCACAAGCGCGGAACCGGATCACGAGGATCTTGCCAGAGCTCTCGGGTTCTATGAAAGATGCGGGGCAAAAGATTGCGGGGCTCGTCCACATACACCCGTGGGATGCAAGAACGGTTTCACCGAGTGCCACCGACATCGAGACTCACTCTCTCTGGGAGGAACTCTACGGAGGCATGTTCATAGGAACTGACAATGTGATCAAGTAAATAAACCTCTCCAAATTTCAACGGAGCAAAGATTAACCAGATCGTAGAAAGTTAAGCCAAGCTTATGGCTTAGGAACTCTATACAGT
>Ga0190326_1000155_pt1 | contig 10299 bp, 14 predicted proteins | sample 4870111112_MG_FD_165049 | JGI IMG/M metagenome (GOLD analysis project Ga0190326, IMG submission 165049) | Hydrothermal vent sediment bacterial communities from Southern Trench, Guaymas Basin, Mexico - 4870-11-11-12_MG | ecosystem: Environmental > Aquatic > Marine > Hydrothermal vents > Sediment ... | reverse complement strand
CGGAAATGCTTATGAAGGAGAGGAAGCATAGATATGTAAGGAGCTGGATTGAGAAGTTTGGTGGATGTATTGGAATAGTGCAGGAGTTGGTAGAATAACTATAATCACCGTATGTAAATACACTAAAAATTATTTAAGACTGTTTACGATAACATCGATAACAATGAAAACAATTGAAAAAGTCCACGTAATACCGCTTGGATTTGAGAGAAGCGTTGCTGTTGAGCCGGTTAGTGCTCTTGGTGGTGTTAGGGCGCATATCATAACTGTGGGTGGAGAGTTTGCGGAAAAGTACGAGCTCTCCGAGAAGCAGAGGTACTTTGAGAAAGTTGTGAGGGAGGATCTGGAAAATCTTGGTGTTGAAGTGGAGGTGCACTATGCAGACCTCTTCGACTTCAAAATGGCTGTGGGAGAGATATTCCAGAGTAGTAGTGGAGGAGAAGAATGCCGGAAGCGAGGTTTACCTCAACCTCTCGTCTCACGGAAGGCTTGTTTCCGTTGCCTCAGCTCTTGTCGGCTGGTATCACGGAGTCAGAATGTTCTACGTCTTTGCCGAGAGGTATGCGAGTGATAAGGAAGAGGAGAGAAAATACGGCAGAAGCATTTGCAGCGGAAAACCGGTTATATTCGAAATACCCAATCTTGAGTTTGTCAAAATCACTAAGGAGGAGAAGTTTGCTCTTCAGGAAATTCGTAAAGGGGATGTCATGAAGCTGGACAAGCTGGCAAAGAAGTTCGAAGAGCAATTTCTGCACATCTACACTTTTCCGGGAGAGAGCAGGCGTAAAAAGCAGGGTTTACTCAACAAGATCAACAGGAGGGTTGTAGGCAAGCTTGAGGCAAGAGGCCTTATTGAAAAGGGAAAGGTTGGAAGAAACGTGTTTCTCAGATTGACCGAGCTTGGTGAGTTTTTTGCGATGCTGGGTTGACGTTTGAGATCAAAATTATAAAAAGGGTGGAGACTCCCGGAACGGTCAGACGAACATTACTCCCTTCAGATCGGGCACCGGAGCCATCTTCTTGAGCACTTTTTCTATTGCCTTAGTAAAGTCGAGCATTGTAACTCTCGCCCTCTCTTCTCTGATTGCAAACATGCCTGCCTCGGTGCATATCGCCTTTATGTCCGCCCCGCTCGCCCCCTCTGTGATTCTAGCAAGCTCCTTGAAGTCAACATCGTCTGCCAGCTTCATCCTCCTTGTGTGTATCTTGAATATCTGAACTCTCCCCTCGAAAGTTGGCAACGGGACTTCTATTATTCTGTCAAATCTTCCAGGTCTCAGGATTGCAGGATCGAGGATGTCTATTCTGTTTGTGGCTCCGATGACCTTCACGTCTCCTCTCGGATCGAAGCCATCGAGTTCGGCGAGTAATTGCATCATTGTCCTCTGCACTTCCCTGTCTCCACTCGTATCGCTGTTTGTTCTTCTTGCTGCTATTGCATCAAGCTCATCGATGAATATTATCGACGGCGACTTTTCCTTGGCAAGCTGGAACACCTCTCTGACCAACCTCGCACCCTCTCCAATGTACTTCTGAACGAACTCGCTGCCCACAACCCTTATGAAAGTTGCTTTGGTCTGATTCGCGACCGCCTTGGCAAGCAGAGTTTTGCCAGTTCCCGGTGGGCCGTAGAGCAGCACGCCTTTAGGTGGCTCTATCCCGACCTCGGTGAAAAGCTCTGGTTTCAGCAGTGGGAGTTCAACAGCTTCCCTGATTTCTTCAATCTGGGTATCAAGACCTCCAATGTCTTCGTAGCTAACTTTTGGTTTTTCTTCAACCTCAAAGCCGTAAACCATGGGGTCTTTGGAGGATGGCAGGATATTTACTATGGCCAGAGTTTGCTGGTTGAGAGCAACTCTCGCACCCGGCTTGAGATCTTCCTCATTAATGTACTGGGAGGTATTAACAACGAATTTTGGCCCAGTCGAGCTTTTTACAACAACTCTACCGTCTTCAAGGACATCTGAAATTACACCTACAAGCAATGGCGGTGATCTTAATCTTTCAACCTCACTTCTGAGTCTTCTTACTTCCCTCTCATATCTTATTCTTTCGCTTTCTATAAACCTCTTTTCGTCCTCTAATCTGCGATAAAGCTCCCTAAGCTTGTAGTAATCTTCCTCCAGTTTTCTCAATTTCTCTAAGAGGTATTGTATCTCCCTATCACCCATATTTTATCCCTCAATCATTATTTTCTCCTTCACCGTTCCGGAAGCCTCCAAATGCATATATATCACTCATCATATAAGAACTTGTTGCTGGTGAGTGAAATGAACTGCGAAATCTGCGGCAGAGAGATTAAGGGAAAGGGCTTCAAGATCGTTGTCGAGGGTAGTGAGGTGATGGTGTGCAGTTTTTGCAGACAGTACGGGACCGAGAAAAAACCATCTGTAGCTTCTCAGCCGGGGGCGAGAAGAGTAGTTCTTAAAAAGAAGAGGACTTCAACAAAAATAGAGTTTACGGAGGAACTTGTTGAAGATTTCCACGTAATTGTCAGACGGGAGAGGGAAAAGAGAGGATGGAGCCAGGAGCAACTTGCCAAGAAGATTCAGGAAAAGGAGTCGCTGATAAAGAAGATTGAGAATGCCGAAATAACGCCTGAACCTGAAGTTGTGGAAAAGCTGGAGAAACTCTTCAACATAAAGCTCAGAGAACAGGTTCCCGAAATCAAAATTGAGAAGAGCAAAAGCCTCGTACCAACGCTTGGCGACATTGTTGTGGTAAAGAGGAAGAAAAAGAAATAATTTAAGCCCAGCACTTGAACTGATAACATGTACAACTTCATTTACATAACTGCCCCTTCACTGGAGGAGGCAGAGAAAATAGCGAAGAGGCTCCTTGAGAAAAAAATCGCAGCATGCGTAAACATTTTCCCGGTTAAATCTTTCTTCTGGTGGGAGGGTGAGATAGAGGTTGCCACCGAGTTTGCATTGATTGTCAAAACAACCACTGAGAAGTTCGCTGAAGTTAGGGATGAAGTCAAGACGGTTCACAGCTACACAACTCCATGCATATGTGCAATACCCATAGAGAGGGGGCTTAAGGAATTTCTAGACTGGATAGAAGAGACGGTCGAATGAGGAGGGTTGGAACATACGGTGGAAGGAAATTGGTAGAATACAATCAGGAGCGCTGGAACATACTTACAGAGAAGAGGGAGAGGGCAAAAGAGGTAATGGAGGCATTACTGTCCTTCGGGATAAGCAGTGTTGTCTACGGTAGCGTTGCGAGGGGAGATGTTAACGAGAAAAGTGACGTTGACATCTTCATTCCGGAAATAATACCCTCCTACAAGGTCGAGGTTGCCCTCGACGGTTTTGAAGTTCTTGAAAAAAGAATTGTCCAGGCAACTCCAAACTACGCCATAAAGGGAGAACTAGTCCTTTCCGAAAACACTACAGTGAGCTTCCCGATGGTCAGGATGAGGGAGAGGGAGATGGACTTCTACAGGTTTGGAGGTTGCATCGACTACAATGACCTGATGGAGAACCGGAGAGTGCCGGGTGTGGATAAAAGGCTCGTCCTTATAATACCCACTGGAAACGGACATCGTGAAGTCCCTCTCACGGATATGCATCCGAGCGGCGTGGCAAGAATGCTTGGTGTGTCGATAGAAATCGTGGTTGAGAGGATAAGAGTGCTAACAAGAAGGAGAGAGATTGGGCGAACTGGAGTCTTTCTTTGCGAAACAATCCCAACTTCTGAATGCTTCGAACAGGCTTTGAAAGAGATTGCCTCAAGGAACCCTGCGGTAAGGAGAAGGCTATATTAGCCAAACTTTTTGCTTAACCTTATCGCGTTTAGGAGTGTTAAAACATATACGATGAGCAGCGCAATCAAAACCACCATCGAAGCTATTGCTATCGCGGTGTAGTCATTCATTCCAGTTCACCTCCATTTTCTCCTTTATTTCCGAAATTTTCGAATCCAGAAAGAAATATGAAATATACAGCAAGATAAAGGCTATTATCATAACACCCAGCAAAATCCCTCTTCCCGCATCAAAACTAACCTCAAAAGGTTTCGGGTGGAGGGGTGAGAGGAGAGAAGAGAGGTAGCTCATCGGAACAGTAACGAATGCGAATATCGAGTATATTGCTGAGTACCTCGCCTTAACCGCATAATCATCTATGCTCGCTCTCAAACCAAAGTAAGCTGCGTAGGCAAACCAGAGAACGAGAACAAACGTCTCTCTTGGATCCCAGTTCCAGTAGCTCCCCCACGCAACCTTCGCCCATATCGATCCGCTTATCAGGGCTGCGGTGATCATTGCGAAACCAAATTTTGCGGAGCTTACAGCTTGCACATCCCTGCGGTAGTTTTCGCCCCTCAAAAAAGCGATCGAAAAAACAAGCGTTACTCCAAAGGCCAAGAAAGCAGAAACCGCAGCGGGGACGTGAAAGTATATAATTCTGTAATTTTCAGCTATTGTTGCTGATGAGGTAGGAGGTAAGGTGAGTGCCTTGAAAGCACCGTAAATTAGCATTGCAAAGCCGAAGAGAAAGCACAAAGCCGAAACTTTCGACCACATGATTGGGCATTGATATCCTGTAGTTTAAGCTTTTCCCCTACTGTTTCCATGAAACGATAAAGTAAACCAGTGATGCTATGGCTGCAGCGACTGCTCCAGAAGGTATGTTGAGGAAGAACGATACCAGCAGACCAGTGTAAAGACTTGATAGAGCCAGGAGAAATGAAATTACAAATACGGATGAAAGGCCTCTTCCGAGAATTCTGGCAGTTGATGAAGGTGCGATAAAGATTGAGAATACCAGAATTGCCCCAACTGCCTTCAATGCCGTTACGACTGAAAGCGAGATTAAAGCGATAAGCATGAAATCGTAAAGGTAAACGTTCAAACACATCGCTTCTGCCCCCGAAGGGTCGAAGGAGATGAAGAGGAACTTGTGGTAAAAGAAGGAGACTGCAATAAGCACGAAAACTGTTGAGATAGTCACAATTACAAAATCATCGAGAGTTAAAAGTAGTATGTCTCCAAAGAGAAACTGCCATGCGTTTGACGCTGAATTTCTTGTCATTGAGAGAAATATCGCAGCCAGAGCCATGGAGAGGGAGAAGGCGGTTGCAATGCCGACATTCACATCCCCTCTCCTTGCTGCTTTCGCAGAGAGAAAGGCAGAGAAGAGCGCAGCGATCAAAGCAAAGAGGAAGTAGTGAACATCAATACCAACCGAGTTGAGGAGGAGTGCCAGAGCTACTCCAGCCAGTGCAGAATGGGCAGATCCAGCGACGAGAAAGGATGCCCTCCTGAAGACTGTAAGAGTTCCAGCTACAGACGCATTCAGAGAGATTAGCAGCGATGCGATTAAAGCCCGCAAAATAAGTTCATCCATGGTAATCACCATAAAGCGGATGCGTGTAACCCTCTTCGCAGATCACGGTTGGTATGGATGTACCGTACGCTTTTACAATGTTCTCCTCGGAGAAAACTTCATTTGGCCTTCCTGCTGCTATTATCCGTCTGTTCAGCAAAACCACCCTGTCAATGTTGTGAAGCAGTAGATTGATGTTGTGCACAACCACAACTACAGTCTTTCCTCTGGAGCTCATCTCAGCAAGCACTTCTACTATTTTCTCTTGAGAGAGTACATCAACAGCGTTAAAAGGTTCATCAAGCAGTAGAATTTCAGGGTCAGACAGCAGAGATCTGGCAAGAAGCACCTTCTGCTGCTGTCCCCCGCTCAGCTCGCTGAAGAGCTTATTGGAAATGTTTTCTAACCCGACCATTTTGAGAGCTTTTTGAACCCTCTCTTCACTAACTTTCTTCCCTCTTGCCAGCATTGGGAGCTTCACGACTTGAGAGACAGTTAAGGGCGCTTCAAGATGAATTTCTTCTCTCTGGGGGAGGTAGCCAACCTTATCAACGAACTTGTCTCTCTCATCATACGCATTAAAACCGAGAACCTTAACAGTTCCTTTTTTCGGTCTCAAAAGGCCGAGGATTAGCTTAAGCATCGTACTCTTTCCCGCTCCGTTGGGGCCAAGTACTGCAACGAGCTCTCCTTTATCTATTTCCAAATTCAGATCGCTCAAAACCTCCTCTGCATTGTAGGAAAAGCTCACATCTTCAAACTCAATGGCCTTCACATTCTCACCTTAATCACAGCAATGATGAGAGCTTCAGTAATGCAGAGGGCTGAGAGAACATATATCCAGAAGTTATCTCTACTGCACTCTGAATGGCTTGTTGCATAGGCAATTCTCGCAGCATTTGAAATCAGCATAGTGTCGTAGGCAGTAGCTCCAGATGAGAACTTCACCCAGGCTATTCTGGCATTTGTCCCTTTAACCAGCTCCTCAGCTATTTCCTCTCCTTTTCCACCTTTCATGAACTCTGGAACTATTATTCCTCTGTACTCTCCTTTACTGAGCTTTTCTCTTATCTCTGCCAGCTCCCTAGCACTCGCAGCACCTGCACCTTCTGAGATGAGAACTGCTGCTATTCTTAAGTCGTAAGTTTTGGCTATATAACAGACTCCCGGAACCATGGCAACGTATCTCTTCCCTGCTTCTCCTTCCGCTATCTTTTTAGCCTCCTTTTCAGCCTCCCTAACTCTCTCAACAAGTGCTGCATAATTCTCCTCAAACTGCTCTTTTTTCTCGGGATGCATCTCTGAAAGTTTGTCTTTAACTGCCTTTGCTATCCCAATTGCGTTCTCAGGTAGCATCCAGTAACCGTGCGGGTTTTTCTTGAATCTGGGAAAGTCGTAAAGTTTTGCATTGTAATCTTCAAAGTCAAGGGTGTTCGAAAACTCATTGGTAATCTTCTTTTCAAAATCAAGAAGTTCTGAGTTTGTCAGAACGATTAGCTCAGCACTTTTCAGCCTCTCGATATCTTCCACAGTAAGGCTGAATGCATGAGGATCAGAACCTGGAGGAAGGAGGCTGTAGACTTCAAACCCCTCTCCGGCAACCGCTTCGATTATTGGTTTGAAATCTGCTACAGTAACAACTATTGTTGACCCCTCAGCTGTGCTGATAAGGAGGAGCGTGAGTACAGTAAGCAGTGCAATTTTCATCTTTCCACCTCCGGTATCCTCTTTCCACATGGACAGAACTTTCTATCTCCATATCTCGCTTCCAGAGCTTCGACAAAGCTTTTACCCGCGACCATTCCTATTTTTTCTGCCTCATTGCAGAAATCCTCAACACCAAGTTCTGCAAGCATGCATTCTATGAGCCTGTGCACCCTTACAGCTTCTCTAGCTTTCATCTCACCTTTTTCATTGACAACCAATCCTTTTTTAGGAACGTAAACACCGTAACCAGCTTCAGACAGCTCACTCAGCATTTTATGAGCTGTGGACTTGGAGATACCCAGCTCTTCAGCAACCTGAGTTGGGCCTATAACAGCCAGACCCTTTTCAAGAGCAGCGTAAATCGTTCTGAATATGACCTCTGTTTTAATATCGAACTTCGTTCGCACAACGAACGATTTTGCGCTCGCAATTTATATTTAACGGATGATGCAACGCGAAGCATGGCAAAAATTTATCGTGATGCGGATGCGGATTTGAAGTACCTTGAGGGCAAAACGGTTTGCATAATTGGCTACGGAAGCCAGGGACACGCACATGCTCTGAACCTGAGGGATTCGGGTGTCAATGTGGTCGTCGGGCTCCCTGAGTGGGACAGGGCAACTTGGAAAAAGGCTGAAAAGGATGGAATGGTCGTTAAAAAGCTGAGTGAGGCTGCAGATGGTGCTGATGTTGTTGCAATGCTTATTCCGGACATGGTTCAGCCTGCAGTGTACAAAGAGCACATTCAGGACAGGCTGAAGGAAGGGGCGATGCTGATGTTTGCACACGGCTTCAACATCCACTACAACCAGATAGTCCCGCCAGAATATGTGGATGTAGCAATGGTAGCACCAAAGGGTCCCGGACCGCTTGTAAGGAGAATGTATTTGGAAGGTAAAGGTGTACCATCATTGGTTGCGGTGGAGCAGAACTACACTGGCAAAGCCCTTGAAATCGCTCTTGCCTATGCAAAGGGAATCGGAGCGACAAGAGCTGGAGTGATTGAGACCACCTTCAAGGAGGAGACCGAGACAGACCTCTTCGGAGAGCAGGTTGATCTCTGCGGTGGAGTAGCAGAGATGATAAAGATGTCCTTTGAAACTCTAGTTGAGGCGGGCTATCAGCCAGAAATAGCCTACTTTGAAGTTCTTCACGAGCTGAAGCTCATAGTTGATCTGATCTACGAGGGTGGAATCTACAACATGTGGAGTGCTGTGAGCGAGACCGCAAAGTACGGAGGAATGACAAGAGGAAAGAGAATTTTCACCGAGCAGACAAGAGAGGAGATGAGAAAAATTCTGAAAGAGATTCAGACGGGAGAGTTTGCGAGAGAGTGGATTCTCGAAAACCAAGCTGGAAGGCCTGTCTACAACAAACTGCTGCAGATGGAGAGAGAACATCCAGTAGAAGAAATTGGAAAAGAGCTGAGGAAAATGATACCTTGGCTCAAAAAGGACTAATAAACCTCGGCTTTTCCAACAAGCTCTTTTAACAAATTTTTTATAAATCTGCAGTTATCGCTTTCACTCACAGCGTCGTTGGAAAACATATCTGCCGAAAAGAAAGCCATATTGCCCTTCCTGACTCCAAAAATTACGTTTTTGCCGGTTCTGAATGTTATATCTCCAAGCAGAACCTTGGTGTTTCTGTTTCCGTTGAGAATTATCTCGCAATCCTCATCCACCTCCATGTGGTGGGGATGAAGGAGCTTTATCACATCAACGCCCCTGAAATACTCCAGCTTCCCTCTCATTGCCGAGGCGTTGAGTTCAAGGAAATCCGCAACAGGCAGAAGGTCTTCTGAAAGACGAATCGGAGCGTAGTTGTTTGTTACGTGGAAAACCAGAATTTTGCTTTTTGCAAGCCTGGAAATTGCAGGTACTTCAGAAAACTCTAACGGTTTGAGGAGGAAGATGATTTCGTAAGTGAATTCGATCCTGCTCAACTCTGCTATATCTGTTGGAATCTGCCCTGAAAACTCCACGTGGTAGTCATTTATCAGACATTCTTCAAGCTCCTTGTAGCGATGCCACTCACCATCCTTGGCAATCAGCAGAACGGATAGCATGCTTTATCATCCGAACATCGCTACAAATGCCTTTCCAAGTTCAGTCAGATAAATGCTTAAATTCTTCCCTTTTCTTTCTGTAACAACAAGCCCGTCCTCTTCAAGACCGTTGAGGTGGTAGCTCATTCTTGCCCTCTGAGCCATATACTTCTTCTGCTCCTCAAGCTTTCCTTCCACAAGCTCAATGAGCTTGTTGATGGAATCGACGCTACCACCCTCTCTTTCAAGGGCCCTCAAAATTTCGAGTTTGTCCTCGTTAATTTTCTTTATAGGTGGGGTTGGTATTTCAACGACGGAATCACCTTTCTTGGTGTATATCTTGCCTTCAGAAATCTGGGCTGAGATAAAACAGGCGAGACATGTAAGTTTGTTTGAATCTGTGATGTTGAAGAGCACGGTATTGCCTGCATCGACTTCTTTTCTTACAGTTTTGAGTATGTCTACAACAGCATCGTACACGTCATCACTCTTTAACTTAAGAGTCTCCACTTCAACCAGAGAGCTTAGTGTGTTTTTCACTTCGTCAACGTATTTCTTAGCCTCTTCTTTGTCGTATATTAGGTATGCTTTATGAATTGGGTGTCCGCTCATTTTCACACTGTCAACAATTTCAGCAGTGTTGGATTCAACTGAAATAACATGAACGAAACTTACCATAGCACCGAAAAAGTTTTGTTGTTTAAAAAATTTTCTATTATTAGATTGTCAGAGTTTACAATTACTAAAAATTAAGTTTAAGTTACTAAAAACAGTTGACAAAGCCATGCAAAGGTTCGTCCCCAATCTATGCCTGAGACCGGCTCAATCGGCGCGGGCGATTAGTGACCGCGGGCTGAACGGCTCGCCGAAGCTCGCCGCTTACACCCCGGTCCTATCAACCCCGTCTTTTACGGGAGCCCTTAGTGGGCGGCTCTTTTCGGGGGCGGTTTCAGGCTTAGATGCTTTCAGCCTTTAACCGCGTGGCGCGTAGCTGCCCGGCAATGCCCTGCCGGACAACCGGTAAACCAGTGGCGCCGGAGGCTCGTTCCTCTCGTACTAGAGCCTCCTTCCCCTCAGCCGCCCTGACACCCCCGTTAGATAGCAACCGACCTGTCTCACGACGGTCTAAACCCAGCTCACGATCCCCTTTAATAGGCGAACAACCTCACCCTTGGCCGCTGCTGCACGGCCAGGATGGGGAGAGCCGACATC
>Ga0190326_1000154_pt1 | contig 10333 bp, 12 predicted proteins | sample 4870111112_MG_FD_165049 | JGI IMG/M metagenome (GOLD analysis project Ga0190326, IMG submission 165049) | Hydrothermal vent sediment bacterial communities from Southern Trench, Guaymas Basin, Mexico - 4870-11-11-12_MG | ecosystem: Environmental > Aquatic > Marine > Hydrothermal vents > Sediment ... | reverse complement strand
GAGAGGACAAGCTATGAATCGTTTATCGGTGAAGTTATTAAGCTGGATAGGGATATAAGGTGGGAGGTGAATTTACACCTATGATGGAACACGACCAATCGATATGATACAATTCTTTTTATTACTGGATCTTTCAAATAGTTTGGGAACAAATCTTTCAGAGTAATCAACAATCTCATTAGCGAAATTACAGATGTCCTCGTCGATTTTGTGTTCCTTACAATACTTCGTGTGTTCACTCCAAGATGGCATGCCAGTAATTAATTATGTAGCAATTTTAAAATTATTCTTTTGCTCTTTGCTCGTTATCTTAAATATCTTACCCTCAATTACCTTAATCCCTTTAACTAATTTCTCAGTTTTTCGATGTGAATAAAACAGGCGTGACTGCATGAAAATCAGCACTTAGTACACCGAGGTCTAAAATACAATACAAAACTAAAAGAACTCCCAAAAAATTTAAATCACGATTTAGTGATGTGTAGGAAGTGTCCCAAATGAGTGCTGTCAAGCTTGTCGAACTTCTGCTGACCGCAGAAATATTCAACAGGTATGAGGAGCTAACGGAGGACGACATACCGAAGGAAATCAGGAAACTGCTGTACAATAAGGGAGGTATAAAGAGGCCTGTGGTTATTAGGGAGGATACTGTTGTAAAGTATGCAGGAAAAGTTGACCAAAAACCCCCCTTCGTTGATTTGAACGCCTTTTCCAAGCAGTACATTCTCACTTCCTTTGATCTGGCTGTTAAATGGTTCGCAAGTAGAGGAGTTGAGTTAATAAAGAAGAATCCTACTCTCGCCTACTTCTACCAGAACTACGACTCCCTCGATGTCTCTTACGAAGAGGCTAAAAAGGCCAACCTGCCGAAGCACGGAGATAAAGAGTGGCTGAAGGGGTTGATAGAGGAGCTCGAGAAGAGGGATGAAACGAGGGAGATGCTCTCTCTTGTGAGAGTATTATCTCCTGAAGAAATTCCCGTTGATTTCAAAGAAGTAGCGCTTAACGAGGAACAGCTCGAAGAGGTGAGAAAGATTGAGATTGCCCTAGAGGAAAGAAGCTTTCTGAGAAAAATTGGGCTATCAGACATAGGAAAGCTCCTGTTCATAGGCCCACCGGGAACAGGAAAAACCACCACTGCAAGGGCTTTGAGCAAGAAGCTATACCTTCCACTGCTCGAAGTTAAGCTATCAATGATCACAAGCCAGTATCTCGGTGAGACTTCAAAGAACATAGAGAAAATCTTCGAAATAGCGAGGATGATGTCCCCCTGCATTCTCTTCATTGACGAGTTTGACTATGTCGCCAAAATGAGGACGAGCGATGAGCATGCGGCGATAAAAAGGGCAGTTAACACACTGCTGAAATCAATCGACGACATCAACCTTGTTGAAGATGGTGTTCTGCTGATTGCCGCAACAAACCACCCCTCTCTTCTAGATCCAGCAGTATGGAGGAGATTCGACAAGGTTATCGAGTTCCCGGAGCCAGAAGAGGCGATAAGAAGGAGAATCTTTGAAATATTTTTGGCAAAAATCCAAGGAGATTTCGACATAGAAGAGCTTGTGAAGGAGACTGAAGGCTTCACGGGAGCAGACATAAAGCTCGTTGTAAGAGAGGCGGTTCTCGACGCACTTCTTCAGGGAAGAAAAGAGCTTACCCAGGAAGACCTCATGAATGCAGTAAGGGAGGTTCGGGAGAGGCTTAAGTTAAAGAAGTCTTACTAGCATGATAATCACCCTGCTTGGAACCGGCGACTCCCCAGGCACGCCGACTCTTAACTGTCACTGCAGAACATGTGAGGATGCGAGAAGAAAAGGATGGGAGAGAAAGAGATTTTCTGTATTGATTCAGAACAACGGCAAGACTGTGCTTATTGACACCTCTCCAGATTTGAGGAGACAGCTTCTTGACTGCAGAGTAGAGAAGGTTGATGCTGTAATCTGGACTCACTGCCACTTCGACCACTTTGGAGGGTTTGGAGAATTCTACAGAGTTCAGAACAACGTTAAGGTTTACTCCACTCCTCAAATTCACGATGATATTGGGTATTTCATGAAGTTCATGTCCTACAAGCCAATTGAAGTGGAAGCTTTTGAGAGCTTTAACATAGGAGGTATGGATTTCACCCTACTGCCAGTAAACCACCCTCCCGTGAGTGCTGTTGGTGTAAAGGTGGAGTGGAAAGGTTACAAGGTCGTCATCAGCGGAGACACAAATGCGAGAATACCAGAGAGCACTCTGAGAGAGATGCAAAATCCAGATTTGTTTATAGTAGAGGCTCTCGCACCAACAGGCAGGTTCAGGAAGCACATGAACGCCAAAGAGGCCATGGAGCTCGGTAAAAGGCTTAACGCCAGAAAAATCGTTTTAACACATCTTGGACACTTTTACCCACCACATCACATCGCCGTGAAGAGTTATCCTGTAGGTGAAGACTACCAATCCTTTTCGTTTGGAGAGGGGAGGCTTGATGAGTTCTTTGGGGATTGATATCGGAGGAGCAAATCTTAAGGTTGCCTCACCAAATGAGTGGGAGATACATTACTTCCCAATGTGGAGGGAGGCTGAGAGGCTGGAAGGTAGGCTGAGGGAAATTGCTGAAAAGTACTCAGCAGGAAAGGTCGGAGTCGTCATGACAGCAGAGCTTGCAGATTTCTTCAGCTCGAAGTCTGAGGGAGTTAAATTTATTGCAAAAGCCTGCAAAAATGTTTTCGAAGAGGTCTATTTTCTGGATGTTGATGGCGATCTCAAATCTAACATAGATGTCCCGAAAAACTTCGCCGCAAGCAACTGGGTTGCCTCATGCAGGTTTCTCTTAGAGGAAGGATACAGGAATTTCCTTTTCATTGACATGGGTTCAACAACAACAGACATAATCCCCGTTACCTCAAAAATTAATGCCGGAAAAACAGATTTTGAGAGGCTTAAAAGAAGGGAGCTCGTTTACTTCGGCATCCTCAGAACCCCAGTTTTTTACGTGCTTGAGGAATTCAATTCTGCTCCTCTCTGCCCCGAATTTTTTGCAATTACTGCAGACGTTTTTGTTTTAACAGGAGATATTCAGGAAGAAGACTATACCTGCGACACTCCCGATGGTAAAGGTAAGAGTAGAGAGGAGTGCATGCGGAGGCTTGCGAGAACGGTTTGCAGTGATTTGGAAGAGCTTGGAGAGAAAAGGGTAAAGGAGCTTGCCCTGGAAGCCAAGCGGTCAATGATAGAGACGCTCTCTAAAATAATAAAAGCCAAATCTGTGGAATGTGGCCTGAATAAGGTCTTTGCCTGCGGTATAGGTGAGTTTCTGATTAGAGAGGCTTGCGAAGAAGCAGAGATCGATTACTGGCTGATTTCAGAATTATATGGTGAGTATTCAAAGCTCTTCCCGGCCTACGCAATGCTAAAGCTTGTCGAGAAGCTTTAACCTGTAGACAATCTCGCATGAGTGTTCTGCATAACTCGCCTTGTTGTACGCATCTCTCAAGCTCTTTCCTGCTGCATAAATGCCGTGATTTCTTACAATTGCAATTTCCTTCCTCTTGATAACTTCAGAAATTTTCTCTGCAAGTTCGGGAGATCCAAACTGCCCTTCAACAACCTCTATTTCCCCAAAATAAAGCTTACCCTCCAAATCTGCTGGCACAATCTTGTCCATTAAACTCCCCAAAACAACGTTAAACACACCGTGGCAGTGCAAAACAGCGTTGTAGTCTGTTTTCTCGTAAACTTTCATATGTATCAGCTGATCAACTGAAGCCTCCTTGACGAATTCTCCGGGCTTTATTTTAACAAAAGATGAATCACTGAGATCATCAAGATTTTCGCCAGAACGGGTTATGTAAATCGAATTATCCACTTTAAAGCTCATGTTCCCGCTTGCACCGTCTATCAACCTCGATGCAGCGAGAAGCTTTCCAACTTTAATCGCTTCTTCGAACATAATTTCAGAAGAACGAAACATTTAAAAATCTTTTTTCTCTAAGGGAAGATGCCTAAGGGCTATTCTAAAAACCAGAAACAAGTGATGAGCATGATAGAGGAGAAGATATATAAAGGAACCACGACAGTGGGCTTGGTTTGTAAGGACGGAGTAGTCATGGCTACCGAAAAAAGAGCAACCATGGGAAATTTCATAGCGAGCAGGACAGCCAAAAAGATTTACCAGATCGCAGACAGGATGGCTATGACCACCGCAGGCAGTGTGGGTGACGCTCAGTTTCTCGCCAGAATAATCAGAATCGAAGCGAATCTTTACGAGATAAGAAGGGAGAGAAGGCCGACCGTAAGAGCCATCGCAACCCTCACGTCGAACCTCCTCAATTCCTACCGCTACTTCCCCTACTTGGTTCAGCTTCTCATAGGTGGTCTCGATTCGGAGGGAAAGAGTATATACTCAATCGATCCAATAGGAGGAGCCATAGAGGAGAAGGACATAGTTGCAACAGGTAGCGGCAGCCTGACCGCCTACGGTGTGCTGGAGGACAGATTTACACCAGAGATGGGAGTTGATGAGGCTGTCGAGCTTGCTGTAAGGGCAATCTACTCGGCAATGAAAAGAGACTCCGCCTCAGGTGATGGTATTGACGTTGTAAAGATAACGGAGGATGAATTTTATCAGTACAGTCCCGAAGAAGTGGAGCAGATACTGGCAAAGTTCAGGAAATAAGGATGACGAAGTATCTGGATGAGATAAGGAAAAAGGTAAAGGAGTATCTACCACCGAGAGTTAGGGTTAGGAGCATAGAATTTGAGGGGCCTCAGCTCGTAATCTACGTTGAGAACCCGCAGGAGCTGGCAGAAGTTGACATAGTCAAGAAGCTCGCCAAAGATCTCAGGAAGAGGATAATCATCCGCGCAGATCCAAAGTCGCTGAAACCCCCAGAGGAGGCAAAGGAGATAATACTGAAAATTGTCCCAGAAGATGCAAAGATTTCAAGCATCTTTTTCGATGAAGAGAGCGGAGAGGTAATCATCGAGGCAGAGAAGCCGGGAGTTGTGATAGGGAAACAGGGCTCTACATTCAGAGAAATAATGCGTGCCGTCGGCTGGAGTCCGAGAGTTGTGCGCACACCACCCATAAAATCGAAGATTATCGAGAACATCAGAAACTACCTCCTGAGCGTAAGGGAAGAGAGGAGCGAAATTCTGAAAAGAATCGGAGAAAGAATACACAGGACTTCACTCATAGATGAAAAGTGGGTCAGGGTGACGTTTCTGGGGGGAAGCAGAGAGGTTGGGAGGAGCTGCTACCTGCTGCAAACACCGGAGAGCAGAATTCTTATTGACTGTGGGGTGAATGTGAGCAATCTTTCAAGCACGCCCTACCTCTATGTCCCTGAAGTCCAGCCTCTCGATGCTCTCGATGCTATTGTAATAACCCACGCACACCTCGACCACTGCGGTCTCGTGCCCTTGCTCTACAAGTTCGGATATAAGGGGCCGATCTACCTCACTCCACCCACAAGAGACCTCATGGTCTTGCTGCAACTCGATTTCCTTGAAGTTGCAGGAAGGGAAGGCACTAATCCCCCTTACAGCTCAAACCTCATCAGAGAAGCTCTGAAACATACGATTACTCTCGACTACGGTGTTGTTACGGACATAAGCCCCGACGTCAGGCTGACCTTCTACAATGCAGGCCACATTCTTGGGTCGGCAATAGCACACTTCCACATCGGAGAGGGGCACTACAACATCGCCTTTACCGGAGACTTCAAGTTTGAGAGGACGAGGCTCTTTGACAGAGCAGCGACAAACTTTCCGAGACTTGAAGCGCTTGTGATGGAAGCTACATACGGTGGAGCAAACGATATGCAGCCCTCAAGGAAGGAGGCTGAGGAGAGACTGATTGAGGTAATCAACCGAACACTGGACAGAAGAGGTAAGGTGCTCATACCGACTTTCGCTGTAGGAAGGAGCCAGGAGGTCATGATCGTTCTTGATGAGGCAATGAGGGAGAACAGGCTGAGAGAGACTTACGTTTACCTCGACGGAATGATTTACGAAGCTACGGCAATCCACACAGCATATCCTGAGTACCTGAATGCCCATCTGCGGGACCTGATTTTCTACCACGGTATAAACCCATTCATAAGCGAGAACTTCGTGAGGGTTGACTCACCATCAAAGAGAGAAGAGGTGATCAGCGACCCCTCACCGGGCATAATTATCGCAACGTCTGGTATGCTGAACGGTGGACCTGTTATGGAATACTTCAGACACCTTGCAGAGGATGAAAGGAACACAATCGTCTTCGTAGGATATCAGGCTGAAGGGACGCTTGGCAGGAAAATCCAGAAAGGCTGGAAAGAGGTGCCATTCTCCGTTGATGGAAGAAGAGAGGTCGTCAAGGTAAACATGGAAGTTGAAACCGTTGATGGGTTCTCCGGACATTCTGACAGAAGACAGCTCATGAACTACATACGCTATCTGAACTCCAAGCCCGAAAAGGTTGCGACTGTGCATGGTGACGAATCGAAGTGCATAGACTTAGCCTCAAGCATATACAAAACCTACAGAATCGAAACCAGAGCACCGATGAACCTTGAGACGATGAGGTTTGTTTGAGGAGAATAAATTTATCTGTTTGAAGTTGGTGAAACGTTATGAAAAGAATTCTGGTCTGCCCGGTATGTAAATCAAAGGATGTTGAGCTTGATGCTGGAGGCTACACGGGGAAATATTACTGCAAGAACTGCGGTTATGTGGGAAGCTTTATTTTGGAGATGACTGAAGGAGAGTACAAGGAAATGATGGAAAAAGAGAAATTTGAAAAAATAGAAGATGAGAAATCTAAGCTAAAAGGAGTGAGAGAGGATTAAAATTAAGTTTATATTCCCATGACCAACTTTTTTTATGCAAGAAATCTCTTCCCACGTAAAATCTGGAAAACCTGCTATGATTCTTGATTCTGAAAAGAGTGCCATCTGCATTCCGGCAGAAGTTGTTAGCGGTGAAATACTAAACTTCATGATGAAGAACTGCGACGAAATTCGTCTGGCTCTGACTTGGAAACAGATTTTGAATTTGGGACTGAACAGGTTCAGGTTTCAGAACGGCAACTTAATCCCAATTGACCCGAATCTTGAGAAGATTTCAGCTGACGACAGGGCAGCTTTCATCAGAGAGCTAGTCACCGGAAAGGCTAAGGACGTAAAGTACCCCGGAAGAATATTTGTGGAAGAGACGAAGGAAATGGGCGTGCTTGAAAGACCGGGAATGGCTGAAGCATGTGCTGACCTTGCCAAGATGGCAGGCTTTGCCCCTTCAGCCGTCTATGCACCCCTTATGACGGCAGAGGGTGGTGTGGCTGGAGAAGATTACGCCCTCAAATTTGCAGAAGAGCACTCAATGCCGGTTTTCAGGATAAAGGATATGATCGAGTTCAGAATCAAATCGGAGAAAATTGTCGAGAGAGTTGTTGAAGCAACCCTTCCAACAAAGTTCTACGGCACTTTCAAAGCTGTGGGTTACAAAACGCCTCTCGGTGAGATTGTTGCACTGGTCAAAGGAAAGGTAGATGAGGGGGACGTGTTGGTGAGAATACACTCGGAGTGTCTCACAGGAGATGTTTTTCACTCCTTGCGTTGTGATTGCGGAGATCAGCTCGAAAATGCTCTCAAGATGATTGACAAAGAGGGTAAGGGTGTGGCAATCTACATGAGGGGACATGAGGGGAGAGGGATAGGTTTGATCAACAAGCTGATGGCCTACAAACTTCAGGAGGAGGGAAAGGATACTGTCGATGCAAACATAGAGCTCGGCTTCCCGCCGGACATGAGAAGCTATGGCATTGCTGCCCAAATACTGATGGATTTGGGAGTTAAGAGCATAAGGTTGCTCACGAACAACCCTCTGAAAATAGAGGAGCTGAAGAAATACGGATTCAAGATTGTCAGGGAGCCGATTGAGGTGGAGCCCTGCGAGCTTAACCTTCCGTATCTGAAAGCGAAAAAGTATAAGATGGGTCACATGTTATGTTTCAACGACTAATCTGTGAATGCGGTGCAGAGTTAATCAGCGATGTTGCATATTGCCTCAACTGCGGGAGAAAACACGCTATTGGCTGCGGTGTTTATGTCTCTGAGAAGAGAGTGCATGTAAGAATTTTTGGTAAAACGAGTTACGAAGGATTCAGTTTAAAAAGATATGACGAGGACATTTCGATCAGAAACCTGTACGAGATTCTGGGGGAGAGAATCTACTTCTCAAGAGTGGAGGAGGTCGTTGTTTCCGGAGAGAATAGAGAGTTGATAGAGGAATGTGTGGAGAATCTGAAAAACAGCCTTTATCCCTTCGAAATTTCAGTCAGCGATGCCTTTGAAACGCCTAAGGAATTTTTTGAAAAACTGGAGCGTGTACTGAGGGTGAAAAAGGAGCTAAAAACTGTAGATATACCTCCTGAGGACAAGATACACGGCAGCCACTCGACAATAATCGGAGGGAGGGAAGGTTACAACCTCATCCTTACACTCGCCAAATCCCCATTCGTGAAAAAGGTCGTTCCGGGAGTTATAGAGGGCAATGCGACAAGTATTGGTGGGGGAGTTAAGCTGAAGCTCACGAGAAGCGATGAGAAAGGGAATATCAGGGCTTTGCTGATTGATGGCTCATCAGTCCAGCAGATTTATGTGATAACCACAGCCTCAAACAGGGATGATGGGGAGGGGGTTTTGAAACTTCTGAGGGGGTATGTACGCGATATACAGGGCTAAAGGTATCGAGGTTGCAATCCCTTTCGAATGCAGAATGTGCGGGAAGTGCTGCGAGAAGCTCAGCCAGTGCGTTTACGACCCGCTATCGGGAAAGATAATCGCGGAGACAGATTTTGGACTGTTTGAGTATATCGAGCTGGATGTTGATGCGAAAAGTCCCATTCTGATTAAACCATGTCCATTTCTTAAAGACGGAAAATGCGAGGTTTACGCAATCAGACCGAGAAGCTGCAAGGATTTTCCTCTGACTGAGCAGGGTGACTGCGGTGAGGGTTACAGAGAAATCATGGAGAGAGTCAGGGAAATTGAGGGCGCAGTTGGAGAGCTTGAGTTTATAAAAATAGAGCACGATATCGATTAGTAAGTGTCTGTTCATAAGTTGAGGAGTTCGGATGGTTAGCTGAGTCATGCTCGCCCCAACCGGTTGAAACGTTCTTGGTGCGGCTGGGGTTTGTCGGTTGAGAAATCAGTTGAGAAAATTGATGAAATTATTAAAAGGGGATTGAAAAATGAATGGGCTATATGTAATCCCAAGCATTGCCATCTACGAGCTTTACTGGTTCTTCGTGGCTGAAGGTTTAGGACAAGGAGAATATACCAGAAAGATGCTGAGAAGCTGGGAAATTGATGTTTGTAAAAATTGAATGAAACTACTAGTCGTTCCCCACACTAATGTTTGTTCATGCAAAATAAATTATATATCACCGATCTAACACCCATACATGAAAAAGCTCGTTGTAGTACCCCTGCTTTTGCTCATTGTCTTCGTCATCGCCGCACACAGCTACCTCAACCTCTTGGCTCCATTCAGCAGCAGTCTGTGGGAGGTGGACAGATCAACGGAAGTTCCAAATCCCTACGGCTGAGCTGAAGTTTACTTTGACGAGTACGGTGTGCCGCATATAGTTGCCGAGAATGAGAAGGCCATGCCTTTGCCGTTGGCTACATCCACGCCAAAGACCGCCTCTTCCAGATGGATCTTCACCGAAGGATGATGAAGGGAGAGTTAAGCGAAGTCTTTGGTGAGATCTCTTCGATTCCGATGAGTTCCACATAAAAATGGATTTTGTTGGTGCAGCAGAAGCTTCGTGGAGCATAACCAAAGACTCGGAAATTGGTGAGTTTTTGGTTGCATACAGCGAGGTGTGAACTACTACATCAACAACCGCCCTCTACCAATTGAGTTCAAGCTCGCAGGCTACAAGCCCAAACAGTGGACTCCGGTTGACTCCCTCCTCGACTGGCTTAAGCCATTTGAAGCGAAAGAAGGACTGGGATCGAACAACTGGGTTGTCTCAGGAAAGTTCACCGAAAACGGAAAGCCGATGCTCGCTAATGACCCCCCACCTGCTTCTGATGGTCCCACCCGTCTGGTACGAGATGCACCTGAAGGTGGATGGGGAAAATGTTAGAGGTGTGTCCCTACCAAGTGTACCGGTTATTTTAATCGGAATGAACGACTATGTTGCGTGGGGCTTTACCAACGTTGGAGCTGACGTAATCGACTTCTACTACTATGTCTGGGATGGTGAGAAGTATTTATACAAAGGCGAGTGGCTCGAACCGGAGAAGAAGGTTAAGGTCGTGAGAGTTAAGACTGACAGCGATGTTGAGGAGAGAAA
>Ga0190326_1000153_pt1 | contig 10384 bp, 8 predicted proteins | sample 4870111112_MG_FD_165049 | JGI IMG/M metagenome (GOLD analysis project Ga0190326, IMG submission 165049) | Hydrothermal vent sediment bacterial communities from Southern Trench, Guaymas Basin, Mexico - 4870-11-11-12_MG | ecosystem: Environmental > Aquatic > Marine > Hydrothermal vents > Sediment ... | reverse complement strand
TTAACGTTACAAAATTTTGTGGCTATTATCTTTCCAAAAGATTGACAAAGGCTATCCAAGTTTCGCCATTTACAGTAGTTCCAAAAGTTAGCAATTAGATTTACTTAAATTTTTATTTTAGACTTGAGTGCCAAACTTTTCCATCTACCGTAAAAGGCAGCCATTTCAGTCCCATCTATGTTAGCCCAATTGTCAACTTTCCTATCTCAGAAGCAGTTGACACCACATACCTATTCAATCAGTTTGGCGTTAATTCCAATTTTCTTAGCGATTTTCCACTGTTTCTCATCGCTTGTTAAAAGACTACCGATCTTCTTTGCCTGTGCTAAGTATAGAGCATCGTAGATCGTTATTTTTTCTTCTATTGATATTCTCACAGCATCTTCAAGATAGTTCTCGAAGGGCTCGAAAATCACTACATCTTTAAGCTTTTTTAATGCGTTAAACATGGTTTTTGCATCTTCATCCGATATCTCTTTGTAGAGCGCATGATGCTTCCAAATTGCATTCGAAACTTCAGCTAGGGCTAAAGTTAGAGAATACGGCTCATCCAACAAGTATTCTCTAACTTTCTCCCAGTTCTCTTCCCTAAGAATGTATTTAGCAAGTGATGAGGCGTCAATTACTATCACGATCCTCCCTCACGTAATTCTTTGCAGTCCCCCTTTCAGCTTTTGGTAAGCTTGCAAGCATTGCATCTATTTCTTCTAAAGCCTTTATCCTTTTGTATTCTCTAACCTTTTTTTCGATAAACTTTCTTATCTCTTCGCTCCAGTTAATCTCAATTTCTTTCATACTCTTTTTTAGCTCCTTTGGAATTCTAATACTGATGACTTCCATGGTATACCTTATTGTCTTACTAATATATAAAACGTTTGCGTATTACTGAAACACTTCTCCTCTCTCAACCAACTCCTTTAGGGTTGGCCACTGCCGATCCTTCTTTGATCACCTATTGGCTAAGGGATCTTTACATCTGGGCTGTTTTAACTCTCCTTTCAGCTTAAGAAAATGCGTGAACGAAAATGCTCGCATCAACGAACCTCAAGCAGCTCCCTCTTTACGGATTTCCAGTCAGATAAATCAGATTTCACATCAATTTCAATCACTCATGTCTACGAGTTCGTAAGGCTTTATAATGATTGTGTCGTTCTCTATCTTTAGAATGACTTTCCCCTCCTTGCGTATTTTTCTCTCCAATCTTTTGGTAATACCAACCTACCCTGCTTATTCCTTGATAATTTCCATATTAGACATTATGGCTAAATCTCTGAAAGTGGAATTATTTAATCCTTACCACTCAACTTTCTAAAATGTCGGATGCAACACTCTTTCGTCAGCTAAATGTTTTCCGCCATTATCCATTTTTTAAAGCTATGTGTTTTTTTTCAGCCTAGTTCTTCTCTTACCTTTGAAGAATCCGTCTTCGTCTTCACCCATAATTTTCAAAGGACTAGTTCTTTGTTTGGGTCAACAATGATCCCTATATATCTTATTCCGGCCTCTATTACGTCCTTTTTGCAACTGGAATCAACTGCTTCTGTTGAGAATATGTCAGGGGACGGAGCCTTGTGCCGTGTCCACCAGAAAGAATCAAAGCCTTTATCGTATCACCTCAACTTTAGGAATTAGTAAATTAATGAATTTAAAATTATTTCTGCAACTTTTGAGACAATGAAAAATTATTCTTAAAGATATAGCAAAACAAAACAGAAATTATAACGCTCATACTAAAAATCTTGGTTTTATTTCCGTTCGGAAAAATCTAATTAACGAAAAATCAGATCCCAAACGGGAAAGCAGAATGATCAAAGTAATACCAACATCTTCGGCAGAATACAATCGAGCAGCAAACATCCAGAAAAAGAATCCAAAGCCAGCGTTTATTATTGAGGATAGCATTATAAGGAAAGAGTTCTTGTAGAGTGGATATTTAAGCTTTTGAATAAGATCGGGCATAGTGTTAGGGTTTAATAAAGCTGATGATTTTCTTACTTATGCATAGCTGAGCTGAAATAGAACTAATCTTTCAAGTATCCCAACTCTTTAACCTTTCTCAAAACAGCTTCAACTTCTTCCTCAACGCTCATTTTATCCGTGTATAAAATCAATTCAGGGTTTTCTGGCTCTTCATAAATTCCATTATAACCAGTTAAATCCTTAATTTCTCCTTTTAAAGCTTTAGTATACAACCCCTTAGGATCTCTCTTAATTCGAACTTCAAGCGGACATCTCAAATAAACCTCGACGAATTTACCGATTTCTCTTCTTGCGTATTCTCTCCACTCTCTGTAAGGAGCTATAACGGATACTATTGTTATAATCCCATTTTTCGAAAGTAGCTTAGCCATCTCGGTAACCACTCTGTTGTGCATCTCCCTCTCCTCTTTGCTAAAGCCCAAATCCGGATAAAGCTTACTTCTAATTCCGTCTCCATCTAAAACTTCAACACGGTAACCCATTGACTGAAGTCTTTCAGCTAAAGCTTTTGCTAAAGTTGTTTTCCCAACGCCGCTTGGCCCAGTAAGCCATATAACGAACATAGACAATCCCCTGATAAAAATAATCAAAAACCATTATAAAGCACTCTACCTCTAAGCTTCTCTGCTACATCTTTCAAACCGAACAATGACAGCACAGTTGGAGCAAAGTCGTAAATCGAGCATTCAATAACCTTGCTTTTATCCATATCTGGCGTATGTAATGCAAACACACCGTATTCAGAGTGAACGGCATCATCTGGGCCGGTATCGTTCTCAAGCAGGTAATTTGTCTCCCAGCCGAGTGTGCCAGCAGATCTCCAGTACAGATCGTCAAAATAGACCATCATATCCGGCTTGTCACCCTTAGCAGTAGGATAAATCTCTTCGGGATAGAATACCTTAGTATCCCATTTTTCTCCATTGGGTCCTCTTATAGACTTTATCATCTCTGCAATTTCATCTCTAACCTTATCGTATTCCGAAAGCCTAATTACGCCGTTAGGCTCTCTACCTTTAACGTTCAAGAAAACCCTTGCGTAATAGCCACCCCAAGCCCAAGCAATGGTATTACTCCAGTCTACGTTGAGCTGTTCAAATCTCGTAAATTTCCCCTTTTCGTATTTTGCCTTGAGTAAACCTTCATCTATAAGCCATTGGTTTATGGCAAAGCAACCCTTCATCCTCTTTATACCGTGATCGGAAACGATCATCACAGCCGTATCCTCATCTAAAAGCTTTAGCGTTTTTCCGATTTCTTTATCAAGCAGTTTGTAGTAATCAGGGATTACATTTCTGTAGGGGCTGTTCGGTTCGTGCAAATGGTGATTTTCGTCAAAGTACTTCCAGAAGGCGTGATGTATCCTATCCAATCCGATTTCAACAAACATAAACAAATCCCAGTCCTTAGTCTCAATTAAATATCTTACAACTTCAAACCTCTTTTCGGTCATCTCCCAAATCTGCTCTTTTACTTCATCCCTGTTTTCCTTTCTAAAGACCACATCGAAGATGTAATCACCAACTACTCTTTCGATTTCCGATTTAAGCTCAGCTGGATAAGTGTAATTAACACTGCTATCTGGTGTGATGAAACAACCGATCATCCAACCGTTTATCTTCTTAGGTGGATAAGAAGGTGGAACCCCCAATACAACGGATTTATAACCTCTCTCGCCTAAGTAATCCCATACAGCCTTTTCTTTAACCATTAAGCTGTGGGCAATCCATATGTCCTTGTAGCTGTTGTTTTTTCTATGCCTAAAGCCATATATACCCAATTCTCCCGGAGTTTTGCCCGTAGCCATTACAATCCAAGCTGGAATCGTTATTGCTGGAATACAGCTCTTCATAGGCCCATAAATCGACTTCTCGACAATTCTCTTTATGTTTGGTAGTTTGTCTATAAACTCGTGGAAGAGTAATTCCGGCGGAGCCGAATCTAAACCTATAACTAAGACCTTAACCATGTTTTCACCTCTTCTTTAACGTTCTCAAGTACCTCCAGCTTTTCAATTATTTTTGGCATGTTAGGATTAGCTTTTAATAAACCTATTAAAATCTTTGTTCACAACAAACGTTAAATCGAAGTTCATATTCCGCGCCTTTGCACGTTATACATAATTTTGCCTTACTATAAGATTATTGAGCTATCATTTCAGTCAGATCTAAGTTCTTTAGCCATCTCTCGTTGTTTTAGCTCTGAGTTTAATGCAACTTTCATAATCCATTACGATGTAATTCGAATCGATCAACTTAACTATTTTAATGAGCGGAAACTTAATTCTTTACCAGCAAATACTAAAGCTAAGATGTGATTCCAAACGCAGTAAAGAACTGATCACTGGATTTGTCTGAATTATGAATCTACATTTTTCACTTTGGTATACTCATGAATGGAGTGCAATTCGTCCACGCTGTAGACAATCAATCTAAGTATCCTAAAGCTCTCAACCTCTCCTTAACTTTTTCCTCTTCCTCTTCGCTAAATACCTCTTCAGTCTCTTCCTCTTCTAAGCTCGCAAGTACTTCTCTCAGCACATAAGTTACGTATTCTGAAACAGACTTAAATTCCGTATCCTTAATTCTTTTCTCTATCTTCTCGTATATTTCCTTTGGTATTTTTATCTCCACTTCTTCACTCATACACTTGCTTTTATTTGTGATTTATTAAAACTTATCCATAATTAGCTAAGCATTATTAAATTTATTTAATATTATTATTTAAAAATAATATAAATTTGTAGCATGATAAATCATTGAATTTTATTTTTTTAGTCTATTCCAAAAATTCTGGTGTATTTGTTTAAATAGTTCTTATAAGATTATTTCTATATTAATGTATTACTAGTTGTATATTATTAATTATATAAATTTTATATAAATTTCAAAACTGCAGGGGGCCAATCCATATTTGATTGTACGTTTGTTTTAAAAGAATAATAACAATAATTCCTCTCATAACTCTTATTGTGTTTACAACAGATATCTTATCTGCCATAGCGACTGGAACTTTCAGGCTAAGATATAGCAATATCAGTGTTGCGAGCAAGTTGTTACATCTGATCGAAAAGATTCTAACTCATTTCTTTTTATTGGTTATGTTTTATTTTTTAGTAGTTTAGCTATTTCGAATAAGACGAAATGATACTAAATATAATAATCTTAATATTCCGTTAGATCTAAGTTTGATTATGAAGGATAAAAATGAGCTATTAAGAAGAAAGCAAGAATGGCTTGAGAGATTGAAGAAGGAAGGAAAGTTGAGAGATCCGACTGAGGATCACAAAATAGGTTTAATCGCTTTACAAAATAGAATCAGGAGAGAAATCATCAAATTTATCGGTATTAGTGGAAAGAAAAGCTTTGATGAGATAAAGGAGAGGTTTAACCTCACCGATACTCAGGCGAAGATGCATCTGAATTTGCTTGAGCAAGCTTTGTTTATTGAGGCTGTTGAAGCTTACACCGAGAGGCGAAGCCTATCTTGAAAATGTCGAGTGGAGGTGAGTTATGGTTTACGACGTTTTAAAAAATTACGGAATAGATAAAGAAATAGAGCGATAGCTATTGAATGCGATTTGGATGCCATGTAAAGCTCGCTTAGAGAAAACAAATGGAGATAATGATTGCCAGAGCAATACTGTTAGATTTATCACTTTAGGTGATTGTGAATGAAAATCGCTGCCTTAATAGCTAAGGAGCTTGCAAATAGAGGTAAAAGTTAATACAAACGAATCGAACTTTGCATGTGCAGAAATTTTAGAGTTAAGCAACCAAAGGATTTCATGGAATACTTAGGCGGCAAAGATGCTGTAAAAAGAAAGCCTATAAAATCGATTTTAGTCCCAGTGAACTGTGTTTATGTCACACCGAGAAAAAGAGAATAAAAATTGATGATATTCTGAACGAGATTATTCAAAGTAGTTCTTGACCTCATAAGTTTTCTTGTATATCTCGCTCTTCATCATTTTCTCTATGAACTCCTTAGTTCTAACGTACTTGTCCTTCTTGTAACTCCAATCTGGATGTTTCTTCTTCCACTCCTCCCAACTGTAGCTGAACTCGGGCTGAATCTTATCTCTGTAAAACTCTGGAATAACGTTGAACGCACAAAACGGAACAATCCTTCCGTCTGGCATTCCGTAGTGGATTACGCATCTTTCAGTCCTCTCTACATCGTAGTTGTATTCGTCTTGGAAGTGCATCATTCCCAAGAATAGTGCGTTCTTGTGGAACTCACCCAACGCCTCGTAACTTCCGTGAATGAAAGCGTTCTTTATCAAGTTTAGAACTTTCAAACTTTTCGGAGCTTTAGATTCGTCGTAGAACTTTCTGATAAACTTAATTATGAGGTCTGCTGAAATCTTCATTCTTCTAAACCTACCTATCTCTTTTCCTTTAATCTCTTCAGCCTTCTCTGTAAGATACTCAACAAAGCCATCAACATCTATAAACCTCGTTATCGGAATAACTTTCTCACCATCCAAGAAAACGTAGGTTGCACAACCGCATGCGAAATGGGAAGTCATGTAGTAACGCTTACCCAAGAGAGCTTCGAAGAACTTGGCTATGTGTCCAGCTATTGGAACTGGATACCAGTCCTCCATGGCTATAGCACCGTTCGTCTGCTCTTCGATTAACTTTAGAGCTCTTGGAATCGTTACTCTGAACATTGCTCTCTCCTCCTTGGGAACCCTTCCAACCATCGAGATCGGCTGGAAATTCACACCTCTAACGATGTCTATGTGATTCAATCCGAAGTTTATGATTGCTCCAAGCTCAGAATCGTTTATATTCCTTATAACGGTTGGAACCAAAACTATTCCCGGACCTTTAACATCTCTGATGTTCTTGAAGATTAATGGGATTTCCCAGTGATTCTTCCAGTTGGTTATGGGTGTAACACCGTCGAAGCTTAAGTAGAGCGTGTTTACTCCCGCTTCAGTAATTGCTTTGACAAAATCCCTATCGAAAGCCAACTTTATACCGTCGGTGTTAAGCTGAACGTGATCGTAACCTTCCTCCCTTGCGATCTTTATTATTTCAATGAGGTCGTCTCTCAAAGTAGGTTCTCCTCCAGTGTTATGAACCAATATAGCAAATCCTCCGAAGAAGGCTTGTGTCTTGGGAACTGAAACATCGTATAGATACTTACCCTTTGGCTTAACCCTCCTAATCCTCCTAACCCTGAAAAAGCCGATGTTCGCATGGGATAGGTGATTCAGAATCTTAGCAAACTCAACTCCTTCAGCCATCCATCTGTCCGTTAAATTCCTAAGCTTATCCTTCGAAATCGTTTTGTAACCATTCAACCTTATTCCCAAGACATTAATAGGCAACCTTTCGATTATTCTCGAATGTCTCCTTCCTTTAACATATCTTTCAAAAGTTTTTCTTAAATCTCCATCTAAATACCACAGAGCTTTTTCAAGCTCACTTTTACCCCTTATAACCACCGCAAACTTCACGCTACCTCTTACCAACTTTCCTGTCTTTCTTATCACATGCGGTTTGACCTTGCTCTTATGCACAGAACAAGCGATCCCCATCTGCAGGTGCAACAGAACCAAATCCCTTGCGAGTTCCTCACTTGCTGTATTATGAACGATCTCGTATCCAGATTTTCTAATTCTGACGTTCCCATCGCATTTGAAGTATGCTTTGAGTAACTCTCTTTTCATATCATCGCTCACGTTGAAAATCGTCCAGTGTATCCTCTTTTCGTTCGATCTCTCTCCGAACATCTTTCCAAATATAACCTTGAAAATCCTACTCGGAAGGTAGACATTTATTGTATTTTCACACTCCTTAACCTTAGGCTTAACCCCAAAAACTGACTCAACACACTTAACGCAATCTTTTACAAGCTCTATATCCTTCTTCCCAAAGCTTATTTGCACACCATCTCTGTAACAGCAACCCTCTCCCAAATAGTAACCGAAGAGTCTCATAAGTTCCTTCGTAATCTTGAGCTTTGCAGGAATAACGACGTTTGAGTTGAAGTATTTTACACCCAACGGCTTAGGTTTTGAGCTTTTAAGCCATTCCTTAAACCTCACTGCATCGTGATTTATCCTTCTACCAAATTCTTTTTCAAGTGTTTTTATCGTTTTTTCGTCGAAGACAAGCATGGTTTTATCGTCTGCAAATTGCAAAAGGTCTATTTCTTCCAAAGTTTTACCCTTAGGAATATTCAACGCACCTATTAAAATGTCTCCCACTTTCAGATTCTCAGCGTTGATTACTCTCAAATCTCCGTCGAAAACAAAAACGCTGTGCGATTTGCTAACCCTTACCTTCCAACCGTAGTCCGTTTCAATCTCCAAGACTTCATCATCGTTTTCGTGTCTTATAACCTCAGAAATTTCGACAAATGTTGGGTTTAGACTTTCATCGACACTCAACACACGGTAGCCTTTAACCTTTTTCCTCTCGTGAGGTATTGGGTAAGCTCTTCTTTCTGAATTTACCATTAGGCTATCAACGAACTCACCTATCCTAACAGGCTTAACGAATCCATTTTCATCCATAATGATTATCTTCTCGTCGTAATCTAAGCTCAGTTGCACAGCATTACACGGCGGAATCTCCTCTTTCGCCTTTTTAAGCATCAATCTGATCTGATCCAAAGTCGGTTCGTAAATTGGCTGTCCTTCCTTAGCATAGAAGAAGCAGTTGCTCACAAGGATTCCATCAGAGACTACAAAGCTGTGATGTTCGTTTTTAACTTGCAGATCGTAGACATATCCTTCATAATCTTCGAACTCTACCTTCACAACCTCATCCACAACGTAGTCACCAACCTTTTCAATCCTCGTGTGCCTGTTTTTACCCAAAGCTTTTAATCTGTCTAAATGTTTCTCTCTTAAATCTACAAGACTTACCAACTTCACCAAATCCTCTCCACCTATGTAGAGCTTGTATAAGTCGTAATTTGCACCCTTGATTTTCTCCTTCTCAACCTTATGAACTCTTGCGAAAACACCTAACGATGCCAAAAGGTAAAGCAAATCTCTTATCAAATCTCTCGAAACGCTTGCGTATCCCATGCTTAAATGCCTCTTACCATTCACAACGTATCCGTCACCGTTCAACAACCCACTAAGTAGAGACAACCTCAGTTCGAGTGGTAGGTCTAAAAATATTCTTGGTAATCTCTTGTTCTTAGCTCCTTCAGGAATTCCCAAAACGTATTTAAACAATAGTCTGATTAGCCTACTCCCTATAACCAACTGCTTAGCCTTGCCGTTTGCCTTAAGAACGCTGTACGGTAGATTTAGCTTGTGCACTATTTCAAGCAATTCCATCTCTGCATCTTCTTTGCCAACAGTGATTCTAATATCTTTGTTAGTGTAGTGTCCATCCGAAATAAAGTATCCAACGAGCTTAGAAAATTCTGGTGTAATCGCAAAATTCGAAGGTATCGTATATCTTGTGGCCTCTCGTTCATCATAGCTACCGTCGAGATCGATTTCGTAGAAAACGTTAAGTGGAATCGATCTTCTTTGTCTCCAGCTGTAGACTATGCTTCCATACTTCTTTGACAATCTTGCATTTACACTTACACCCCTAACAAACGTCATCTTCTTCTCTCTTGCTGGTAGAGTCCTAAATTCCTTCAGCAGATTTAAACTTCTTACGTTTCCGTTAACGTTGAATCGCACCAACGACAAGATTTTGTCTCCATTTTTAAGCTTACCAGCTTCTTTTTTAAATAATGAATGGTTCTGATAAACGAATATCCCATGTTCAGGCGTAACTCTCAGAACCCTACCAGATTTTGTCGTTATTTTAACGATCTTACCCTTGTAAAACCTCTTGAATACTTTTTCAACCTTGCACCAATCCGCTTTGAAATCTTTGAAAGACAAAACCTCCAAGCCATCAACGATTGCAAATTTACCTTTAATTCCATTTACCTCAACTTCATGATCGAATCTGCAATCTCTTGCCAAGTCCTTGAATTTCAGGAGCCTAACCTCGCCATTCTTTCTAACGAGTACTTCTTCATCCTCTGGTAGGCAATACCAACAGCTGAGGTCACAACGGTTCGTAACAACTATATTTAGGAGGCAAGTGTGTGAATAATGCCTCTTACACAGACCGCAATCGAAAGGGCAGTTTGCTCCGCTCTTATCAACGTGATAATTCTCCAAAACTTTACCTTTAAAAAGCCACTTTCTAAACCTCTCGTAGGTTTTAACATCTTCATAGTAGAGCTCGGTTATTAGACCTTCTGGGCACTTCTTGGTTATCCAAACTTTACCATCCTTCTCCCAAACCACAGCTGGAACGACTTGCCTACTTTCAGGACAAAGCGATTTGGTTCTGTGAGGAAGGGAATTACCGTAACCGACTGTAGCCTTCTTCAAAAGCTCCTCAAATTCCTCTTCGGTTATTTC
>Ga0190326_1000152_pt1 | contig 10397 bp, 11 predicted proteins | sample 4870111112_MG_FD_165049 | JGI IMG/M metagenome (GOLD analysis project Ga0190326, IMG submission 165049) | Hydrothermal vent sediment bacterial communities from Southern Trench, Guaymas Basin, Mexico - 4870-11-11-12_MG | ecosystem: Environmental > Aquatic > Marine > Hydrothermal vents > Sediment ... | reverse complement strand
TCTCCAGCTTTTCCATTAATGAACGCTGAAGCACATGCGCTCCAGAATGCATTATTCAGAGCTAAGAATGCTCCGGCAATTCCAGCTAAAACATCTCCAGTTCCGCCAACAGTCATTCCAGCGTTTCCGCTTTTGTTTATTTTAACTCGATTGCCGTCAGTTATTATATCCTCTTTCCCCTTCAACAGTATTGTAGCTCCTATCTTTTCTGCTACCTTCTTCGCATTATCCAAATTGGCATCCAAACCGAAAACTTTCTTAAATTCTCCGGCATGTGGGGTTAAAATGCACTCAACACCTTCAGGAATATCCGAAATTAGGCCATCAGCGTCAAGCACAGCTTTATTTACATCTTTCAGAAACTCCGCCACAAATTCCTTAAACTCTTCATTTCTTCCTACTCCCATACCTATAACGGCAACATGATGTCTCTTTGCAATTTCCACTATCTCATCCAAATGCTTCATCGTTATAGCATCTCCACTAACTTTTCTTACGATCAGATTAGGCGAGAACGAAGCTACTATGTTGTAAATCCTTTCTGGAACGACCAAAGTTACTATGTCCGCTCCGGTGTAATAAGAAGCCAACGCAGCCAAAACCGGTGCTCCTGTGTACTCTCCTCCACCGACTATCAAAATCCTACCATGATTACCCTTATGTCCGGCTTCAAACCTCTTGTACGTAAGCTTAACGTCTCCCGGCCCGGTGAGCATTTCAATCTCCTTTGGAATTCCGATATCCTTAACTATAAGCTCGCCCACGATCTCCTTGGCTTTAAGCAATCCCGGCTTAGCCTTATGGAAGGTAATTGTATAATCTGCCCTCACAGCATCTTCATATTCTCCTGTATCTGGATTTAGACCAGTAGGCACATCAACGGCAAAAACTGTTGCATCAGAACTATTTATAATTTCAACTGCTTTTGCGTAGGGTTGCCTGAGCTTACCCCTAACTCCAGTTCCGAGCATTCCATCCACAACAACATCGGCATCGACATCTTTCAGCATCGTTGAGTCCCTAACTTCGAAAATCTTAAATCCGCATTCCTTCAAAATTTTGAAATTTCTTAATGCTATGTCTGTTCTTATGTCCCTTGCCGATCCCATCAGGTAGATTTCGATGTCAAAGCCCTTAAGATGTCTAGCAGCAACGAACGCATCCCCTCCATTGTTGCCCAAACCAGCAAATATCGCAACCTTACAAGGTTCAAATCTCTTGACGATCTCTTCAGCAACTCCCCTCCCAGCGTTTTCCATCAACTGAAGCCTCGATAAGCCATAATACTCACAGTTGGTGTCCACAACCATCATTTCTTGCGATGTGATTGTTTCCATGAATAAACCACAATCATGATTGTTTATAACGTTTTTATGAATCGTTAACTATATCGACTGGAATTATCAACTGAATTATGATGGATGAATATCAAAAGAGAATGCAAGAGTTTAGGGAGCATTTCGGAGATTTAATCGATGACGAAACACTCAAACTTTTGGTTGACTACAGCTTCGGGAAAGTTCCAACCACAAGACTTAGTGAACTTGCAAATAAGAGGGGTAAGGTTGCTGTTGAAGGCGTTATTGAGAAAGTTTTGAGTGTTAGGGAGTTCATCAAAGATGGGAAAAGGGGATTGGTTGCAAATGCAATTCTCAAAGATGAGAATTCAAGGGTTAGGGTTACATTCTGGAATGATTCTGCGGAGCTGATTAAAGCTGGAGATATAGCTGAGGGTTGCAAAGTTAGGCTTAGGGGATTTATCAAAAAGAGGGATGATATCGAGCTATCTGTGAACGATCCTTCGGATGTTGAAATTTTGGAGGATTCAAGGGAGAGGATTAGGGGTATCGTTCTGGCAACAAATGGTATTAAGGTTGCAATAAAGCATGGAAACTCCGTAAAGGTCTGCTTTTTAAAGTGTAAGGCAGAGCTTAAAAGAGGAGATATAATCGAAGCTTTGGGCTTTGGAAATGAGGAATTCGTTGCTACCGAGCTTAGGGTAATCAATCACGTTGAAATGGACTTTTCGAATGTATTTACACCCATATCTAAGATCATTCCTCTACAGAAGGTGAATATAAGGGGTAGAGTTAGTGGACTTAATGGATTGAGGATTGTTAAGGGAAAGGACTTAGCAGAGATTTTCATTTCCGATGAAACCGATAGAGTTAAAGTCTTGCTCTGGGGGGAGCATGCGAAGCTGTATAAGGAACTCGATGTCGGCGATTTGATTGAAATTTACAATGCATACCCGAAAATTGGTTGGGATGGAGAAATTGAAGTTCACTGCGGCTGGAGTTCCCTATTGCAAAAGCTTTAATTAACATCCTGCTGATGGTTTGTTATGGATCAAATAATTTACATAGGTCCAGTGATGCTCGATGAGCCAGAGGAGTTCAGCTTGGATGAGTTCGTTAGACAGGCTATTGCATTGGAAGCTGAGAGGTTATTCTACTCAAACGGGAGGTTGTTTTTGGTTGATTACGAAACTCTTCACGGTATAATCGATGGTAAGTTTGCGATAGTTGAATTGATTAGTTACGCTTCATTCTGTGAGGTTGGAGATTACAGAAGCTGGGTTCTCTATTATGGCAACGATGATACAGTTGAGTATGTGAATAAGATTAGGGATATAAGAGGAGACACAACGATTTTACCCGTCATAAGGACAAATGATAGATTTATAAGAAAAATTGAAGAATATATAAATAAAGGAAAATATAGATCTTTTTCGAAAACTAAGGAGATTAGGGAGAGAATTACAAGGGAGGAAAAGATTGAGCTTAGGTAAGCTTATTATCTGGTAGTTTATAGTATAATTTTGTAGTAATTATTAATATTATCTATTAAACTAAATAGCAACTAAAAAATACTCTGTTTTTCATCAGTTTCTCATGGATTTACTTCTGGCACTGACGATCATTGCTGGACTTTACATGGCTTGGAACATTGGTGCAAATGATGCTGCAAATTCAATGGCAACATCTTATGGCAGTAAAGCTTTAACGCTAAAGCAGATCGTTATCGTAGCTTCAATCTTGGAATTTTGTGGAGCCGTGTTCTTTGGTAAGAATGTGACACATACGATTGCAAAGGGAATTGTTCCTATAGATATTTTGGATGAACACTTGGTTGCACTTGGTGCTTTAGCAGCTTTGCTTTCTGCTGGTTTTTGGATTACGCTTGCAACTTACTATCAACTTCCGATTTCAACCTCGCACTCGATAGTTGGAGCTATGTTGGGTTTTGGATTGGCAGCGGTATCGCAGAACTATCTACACATTTCAGATATTCATTGGAATGTAATGGGAAAAATCGTTCTAAGCTGGATAATTTCGCCAATCTTTGGTGCCTTGTTGGCGTTCTTGATATTCACGCTGATTAGAATGTTTATACTTGCGAAATTTGAAATCGATAGGGTTGAACATATCTTCAAATATCTTCAGGTCGGAACTGCCTGTTACGTAGCTTTTGCACACGGGAGCAACGATGTGGCGAATGCTACTGGCCCAATAGCAGCAGCTTTGGGATATATGGGTCAGCAGATGCCTGTATGGGTATTACTGATAGGTGGTTTGGGAATTTCAATCGGTATTGCAACTTGGGGTTACAGAGTTATAGAAATGGTTGGTACGAAGATAACGGAATTAACACCAACAAGAGGGTTCTCTGCTGAATTTGCAACTGCTACGACTGTTTTATTAGCTTCATACTTTGGTATGCCGATTTCTACAACCCATACACTTGTGGGAAGTGTTATTGGTGTTGGTCTGGCAGGAGGTTTAGCCAGCGTAAACTTAAAAATTGTTAGAAGAATAATAGCATCTTGGTTGCTTACGGTGCCAGTTGCGGCAGGACTGGCGATAGCAATCTATACCGTGATGGTGATATTCCTATGAAGTTTGTTCGAAGCGTTACGGATGTCTTTGGATATTCTCCATTTGGAGCTTTAAAGCAACATGCTGAGCTCTGTGGAAAGGCCATAGGTTTACTTCAAAAGCAGTTTGAAGCTTACAGAAGAGGGGAGTTCGATAAGGTTGAAAAGTTTAGAGAGAAAATAGATGAGCTTGAGTATAAGGCGGATCTTATAAAGGAGGAGATCAGAACGAATTTGACAAGGTCTTTACTTCTGCCAGTTGATAGGCATGATTTATTGCATTTCTTGGAAGTTCAGGATGAAATAATAAATTACTGTGAACATGTTGGGCATATGGTTACGTTTAGGTGTGTCAAAGCTCCAGAAAACATTTGGAGAGAATTTGATATTCTACTTGCAAAGATTATGGAGACTGTGAACAAGTATGAGGAGCTAGTAGATCACATCTCAAGACTCATTGCATCGTCATTCACGAAGAAGGAGGTAGAGGATGCGATGTACCATGTTAAGGAAGTTGAAGAACTTGAGCATGAATGTGATCTAATTCAGATCGGGCTGTACACTTTACTATTCAACGCCGAGGGAATGGATCCACTTGATATTCATCTTATGGTTACGTGGGTTTCCCATTTAGGTGAGATAGCAAACTACACCGCAAGAGCGGCTGATAGATTTAGAATTATGGTTTTGGGAAGAGGCTAAGTCACACAGATCTTTGTCCTCTGATTAAACTCGAGTTTAGCTTACTATCATATGAGGAGGATGCGTCGGTAAAATAGATGAATGATAAAACGGCAAATGGAAATTCTTGAGAGAACTAATTGGTGAAATAAAATACATCTAAATCTCACCACCTTTAAATAGGTTAGCTCAAAAAGAGAATGTCAAGCTTAGGCTTTTTCAAAATTCCCTTCTCTTCAGCCATTTCGTAAAGCCTTTCAATCGCTTTAACGACCTTCGACGGCATTTCATAAGTGTATTCGTTTACATACATCAATGCAAACTTTTTGACGAGATCTCTGCTTAATCCTCTCGAATACTTCATGGCATGTTGTAAAGCCTCGTCAACGTTCTCCAGAGCAAATTTTATGCTTTCCCTCATAACTCTCAGAAACTCCTTCTGATCATCTTCTGGAATCCTTCGATTTATCACGTTCACACCCAAAGGAAGTGGAAGCTTGGTGAGATCATGCCAAAATTCCCAGAGATCTAAGACCTTCGTCAGGCCATGCATTTTGTATGTTATCTGTCCTTCATGAATTAGAAGTCCTGCATCCACCCCTCCAGACTTTACGGCGTCGATTATTTTATCGAATCTCATCTCTACAGCTTTAAAATCCCCAATAGCAAGCTTTAGCAATAGATTGGCTGTTGTGTATCTGCCGGGGATCGCAATCTTAGCATTTTCAAGCTTTATCTTTTTCTTGGCAACTACAATTGGCCCATATCCATCTCCAACGCTTGCTCCGGCTGATAAGATACGATACTTGTCGTCCAAATATGCGTAAGCGTGAACTGATAAGGCGGTAACATCCAACCTCCCTTCAAAAGCCATCTTGTTGAGGGTTTCGATGTCTTCAATCAGATGTTCGATTTTAAGTCTTGTTGGGATCTTGCCAGTAATCATCGCATAGAACATGAAAGCATCATCCGCATCTGGTGTGTGGGCTACGAGCATGGTTCAAGTTTGACGTCGATGATAAAACGGTTACCCTTAAAAGTTGATTGTCTAAATATCTCCTATGGAGATCGAAATAGCTGGTAGAAAGTTTAAAGCTGATATCAGGTGGGCTGAAGATCTAAAACCAGTTTTAGCCTTTCCTGATGAACTGAAAGAGAACTTTCCGGCTTATTACATGTTCAGAGATCTCTACTACAGTAAGAGCGATAGAGAGAAAATTTTGGAGCACAGACTTAGGTTCGATTTAACGATAATTCCGCCAAATAAGATCGGTAAGGAGTACATAAAGACCTTTGGTCATTATCATCCAATTGCTGAGGGTAATTTAAGTTACACTGAGATCTACGAAGTTTTGAGCGGTGAAGGTTACTATTTGCTTCAGAAGGTTGAAGATGGGAAGGTTGTTGATGTTATCGTTGTAGAGGCGAAGGCTGGAGATAAGGTGATTATTCCACCAAATTATGGGCATGTAACAATAAATCCATCGAATAAGGAGCTTAGGATGACAAACTGGGTCTGCAGAGATTTCAAATCCGACTACGAACCGTATGAAAGGTTGAGAGGTGCCTGCTACTACTACTTTGAAGATGACGGTTGGGTTAAGAACGAGAAGTATGGAGAAGTTCCCGAGATAAGATTTGTAAAACCTAAAATTCCAAAGGAGTTGGGATTGAAGAAGAGTGATGAAATGTATAAACTCGTAAAGGACTTAAGCAAGCTTGAATTTTTGATTAGACCTTCAAAGTATATGGATCTCTTTGAGAATGCTTTTGAAGAAATATAATTTAATTTTATAAAATCTAACATTTTGATAAATTTTATCAAAATCTAACCAGAGGTTTTGTAAGTGATCGGGAGCCAAACGAGAGCATGGATTCTAAAAAGCTTAAGTAAAAGAAGATATACGATTTCGGAGCTTTCAAGATTGCTTAAAGTTTCTAAGCCGACTGTTCTCTATCATCTTAGGGTTCTTGAGCGTTCGGGCTACGTTCGAAAACTTAAAGACGGTAGAAAGTGGAAGTATTATGAGCTTACGGATTTGGGTAAATCTCTGGCTAAAATACTATCTCCTATAGCAGTAATCGTGGCAATAGTGGCTATAATCACGAGAGTTAGAAAATTGGAAAGAAGGCCAAAACTTGCTGCTATCGAGAGAAGTTTAGTTCCGTCAGTTCAAAAAACACCTATCCCAGCTCCTATATCCACTCCTCCTGTTATATCAACTTCAAAGCCGATGGGTTTTTCATGGTTCGAAGTTGTTGGTTTGATTTTAGCGGTTCTAGCAGTTATTTTAGTGCTGATATACGTTTACAAAAAGAAAAATAAATAAAAATTATTCATCCAATCCAAATCTTTTGGCATTTTCATCTGCAATCCTCTGTAACTCCTCAATTATTTCTTTACCCTTAGGATGCTTGAATAAGTGCCTAAATCTTCTCTGAATCTTTAGATATTCTTCCACAGGCTTTCTTTGCTTTATCTTTCTAACTCTCACAAGTTCTCCGTTCTCATATTCAACTATTGGATATAAGGCTGTTTCCACTGCAAGTTTTGCTACTTTGATCGTTTCGTTGCTGTTTATACCCCATCCCGTAACACATGGGCAATGGATCTGAATGTACTTTGCACCTTCAAACTCTACAGCTCTCTTAACCTTCCTTCTGATATCCATCGGATATGCAACGCTTGCAGTTGCTACGTATGGTATCTTATGGGCCAAAGCGAATGCGACCATGTCTTTCTTCATCCCTATCTTACCTGGCAAGACCTTTCCAACTGGAGTTGTGGTCGTGTTTGAGCCCGGTGGTGTTAGTCCACTCTGCTGATTTCCGGTGTTCTGATAGGCTTCGTTGTCAAGGCAGATGTATAGGACATTATGATTTCTGTCGAACATTCCTGAAAGGCATCCGATTCCTATATCTGCTGTAGCTCCGTCTCCGGCAAATACTACAACGTGTCCCTCATCCTTTCTTCCCAAAGCTTTCAAAGCGGCATCTATCCCAGCTGCAACCGCAGCAGCGTTCTCGAAGAGTGAATGAATGTAAGGAACTCCCCATGCACTTCTATCGTATTGAGAGCTTATGATCTCCAAACAGCCAGTTGGATTGACAACAAAGCATTTACCTTCTAAAGCGTATAGAACGTTCTTAACTGCAATTGGCAAAGCACAGCCAGGACATGCTCCGTGTCCGCTTGAAAAGAAGTACTTCAAATTATCACCTCCTCAAACTCTTTAACACCTTCAAAGTGGAATCCCTCTTCGACCTTGCCTTCAATGACGTTGTTGATGCATTTGGCTATTAGATCCCTTGGTATATCTCTGCCACCCAATCCAACTGCGAACGAGTATACCTTTGCGTTGCAATGTCCATATAATGCCGATTTGAGGTCTATGGCCACAGGACCTTCGTATCCAAATGAGACCGCTCTTTCAAATACGATGATCTTCTCGACATCCTTCATAACCTTTCTGAGGTCTTCAGTTGGGAACGGTCTGAACGATCTTATCTTAACGAATCCAACCTTCTTACCATCTTTCCTAAGCTCCTCCACGACTTCTCTGATCAATCCAACGGCGGATCCCATCGCAACAACTGCAACCTCTGCATCATCCATGAAATCCGTGGCTATGAGTCCACCCCAGTTTCTGCCAGTCAATTCGGCCCATTCTTTGAATACTTCTTCCATTACCTTCTTAGCACTCATCATAGCTCTCTGCATAACCACCCTGAACTCCATGTAGCAGTGTGGCGGAGCATAGCAACCAAACGTTAGCGGATCCTTTGTGGTTAGCTTAATCGGTGGATCGTAAGGCGGAAGGAAACTATCTACAGTCTCTTGGTCAAGCAAATCGACTGGCTCATACGCATGCGTGAGCTTGTAACCGTCCATGCAGACCATAAACGGTAACATTACGTCCTTATTCTCAGCGATCTTGTAAGCTTGAGGAATCATATCGTGAGCTTCCTGATTGTTCTCAACGTAAACTTGAATGATTCCTGCATCTCTCATAGCCATGCTGTCCTGATGGTCGTTCCATATGCTGAGAGGAGCACTCATGGCTCTGTTCGCTATAACCATAACTATTGGCAAACGCATGCCAGCTGCATTCCAAAGAACTTCGCTCATCAAAATCAAACCTTGGGAGCATGTTGCTGTGAAGGTTCTAGCACCAGTTGCGGAAGCTCCGACCAAAATCGAAGCCGCTCCGAATTCAGATTCGGCAGTGATATACTGGCAGTTTTCAAGCTCTCCGTTTGCATACATCGCTGCCAAGTTTTCAACTATTTCCGTTTGTGGCGTAATCGGATAGGCACATATCACCGCTGGCTTGCAAAGCTTTACAGCGTAAGCCACAGCATAAAAACCTCTAACAACCTTTCTAACCATTTAAATCACCTTACACCTTATAAATTTCCTTCAACTCCATTGTAATAGCCTTAGTAGGGCAAACCTCAGCACAGAGTCCACAACCCTTGCAGTAATCGTAGTTTACCTTAGCCTTCTTAATCTCCTTAATCTTATCATTTACCTTCTCCTCGCCAACCTTGACGAGTTCTATGCACATGTCTGGGCAGTACATCTCACACGTCCCACAGCCAGTACAAAGCTCCTCATCGATCTTCGGCCAATGCGTTCCCCAGTCGCCAGTCTTCATTTTCAAAGCTGAATACGGCTTGGAAACTGCTCCAAGTGTAATCTTCATACCTTTCCCTCCACCTCTTTATAGGCCATCTCAACCAACTCGGCATTCTTCTTAGCGATCTCCTCACCCTTTTCCTCAAACCACTCCAGAATGGTCTCTTTGAGGGTTTGAAGCTTTATCAGTTTTGTTGCTCCGGCGAAGGCTCCTACCATTGCAGTATTCGTAATTGGTCTACCTAGGATGTCCATAGCCATCTTGGTTGCATTCAATGTAATTATCTTTATAGAGTTCAAACTGCTGAAGTATTCCTTTCTCAATTCCTCGGCTGACTTTGGATAATTTGCAATTATCATTCCGTTCTGCTTTATACCTGCCTCAACCTTAACTGGGCCTATGACAGTTGGATCCAGGATGACGACGTAGTCTGGGTTGTATATTTCATCCCTCTCAACTATTGGCCTGTCAGAAAGTCTTAGATATGATACCACAGGCGTTCCTCTCTTTTCTGCTCCGAACATTGGGAATGAAAGTGTCCAATAGCCTTCTTTGAAGCCTGCAACTGCTAAGATATCCGCAGCTGTAACAACTCCCTGTCCCCCTCTTCCGTGAAATCTGACTTCGATTAGAATAGTCATCCCCCCCGAATTTGTCATGTTAAATACTGCTTAATAAATGTTATTATTGTCGAATGTTTGTCCAAAGGATATTCAAAAAATTAGATGATCAACGAAGTAGAGGTTCTGCAATCCTTAGAACCAGACAGAACAGGTAGAATTCCACGATCGCTGAGATTAGAAGTGGTAATATGCATAGACAGAGCGTTGATTCACCTATGAGGAATATTACGAAATAGACACTCAAAATGGGATTCAGTCCAAAGGTGAAGAATGGTTTGAGTTTACTTATCTTGACGATAACGTAAAAAGACAGAATGGCGACAAGCATGGATACAGCTATTAGAACAAAGTATACCGTAATCTTAAACTCTGTAAGGTTTAGATTATTATCGACAAGCCAGATTAGGCACCCATAAATTAAAATGTCTCTAAATCTGTGCTGATTGACTATTATTGGGTATCTTTTCAAGATAAGGAGCCCGTATATCCCTGCGATCGATGCCGTCAGAGCGAGTGTCATGTGGCTTAAATTATGTAAGATTGGATCTTCTATGAATATCTGATGAAGAATAAGCT
>Ga0190326_1000151_pt1 | contig 10427 bp, 9 predicted proteins | sample 4870111112_MG_FD_165049 | JGI IMG/M metagenome (GOLD analysis project Ga0190326, IMG submission 165049) | Hydrothermal vent sediment bacterial communities from Southern Trench, Guaymas Basin, Mexico - 4870-11-11-12_MG | ecosystem: Environmental > Aquatic > Marine > Hydrothermal vents > Sediment ... | reverse complement strand
AGTGGACAAAATCACACCCGCTATTAATACAATTACTATACTCTCTTTAAACGTTCTGTGTTTTGATAGAAATGTATCTGGATCTGTAAGGAGTTCCATGATTTTGGTAGATAGTTAAATATAAATCGTTAACGGATTTATTCGTGTTAGCCTTGCTTATGTGCGGTGGTAAAGGAAAAAGACTTGGAATTGGAGAAAAACCGTTGTTTAAGGTTTGCGGTAAGAGGTTAATTGAATATGCTTTGGATGAATTGAAAAACTACGAGATAATAGCTGTAACATCTCCATATACACCAGAAACTGAAAAATTTTTAAGAGATTTAGGGATTGAAGTTTTTAGAGCTAGTGGAAGAGGCTTTATCGAAGACTACAGAGAGGCAATTGTCGAACTCTCTATAACTTTACCAACACTGATTGTTTCGAGCGATTTAGTTTACATAAGGAAAAACGTCGTGGACGATGTTGTCAGTTACTATTTCAAATCTGACAAGCCCGCTTTAAAAGTAGTTAACAGCAGAGGCGCAGTTGGAATAAACGTAATAGACGCATTTTTTATATATGAAGAGCAAGAAGAAGAGATATATAAAATCGATGATTTCGATATTATAAACATCAACACTTTAGAAGATGTAATAAGAGCTGAGGAGTTATGTATGATGAACAAAGGGAAATGCTTGCAAAGAAGTTGAAGTATGAATTGAATTTAAGCGATAGTGTATACGAGGCAATAAGGAAAGTTCCTAGGCATTTATTTGTATTGGCTGAATACAGAGATGCAGCGTACGTTGATACTCCGTTACCAATAGGATACGGACAAACGATAAGTGCACCACACATGGTTGCAATAATGTGCGAATTGTTAAAGCTTAAGGAGGGAGAAAAAGTATTAGAAATCGGAACTGGTTGTGGATATCATGCAGCGGTAGTTGCGGAAATAGTTGGAAAAAAGGGCAAGGTTATAACAATAGAGAAAATTCCAGAGCTTGCAGAAAGGGCTAAGAGGAATTTGAAAGCTTTAGGTTACGACAACGTAATAGTAATAGTTGGAGATGGTAGTAAGGGTTACGAACCAGAAGCTCCATACGATAAAATCTACGTCACGGCTTCAGCGCCAGACATTCCCAAACCCCTAATTGAGCAGTTAAAACCGGGAGGTATTATGGTAATACCAATTGGTAGATATTCTCAATGGCTCTATGTAGTTAAAAAAGATGAAAAGGGAAAAATACATAAAGAAAACTGGGGTGCAGTTAGGTTTGTTTTGCTTAAAGGAGAATACGGATTCGATTAACGAAAACCGTAAATACTTTTACATGCATTTTATGCTATGATAGGTAAACTCTCGATATTCATGCATCTCGTAAACAATCCTATAACTAAAAAATCACTTCAAGGTTTAACGACCTTTTGTGATAAATGTGGTAAAAACAGACTTGAAGTTGCATTAGAGCTATTTGTCGGCGTTAGAGATGATGCGTGCTGGAAGTGTAGATTAGCTGAAAGGACTATTAGACCAATTCTTGAAAAAGGTGCTGAAGCTTTTAATGTAACTGTTGACGAATTAAAGGAAAAGTTTAAAGACTCCTACTGGCGTAAGGGTTTGGCAAGTGTTATAAAGGGTTTGGCTTTATTCGGCTTGAGAAAACCATTTGTTCCAGGAGCACCTTTTCAGGTTGTTTGGGATATAACGTACGCATGTAATCTGAGATGCAAACACTGCTATGCTACAGCGGGAAAACCTTTAGAAGATGAATTAACTACCGATGAAGCTTTAGACATCGTAGACAAATTGGATAGACTTGGAGTTACTATAATAGCATTTTCCGGTGGAGAACCACTTGTAAGAAAAGACTTCTTTGAGATAACAAAATACGCCGATGAAAAGGGATTTTACGTTGCAGTTGCGACTAATGGTACACTTATAAATGAAGAAATGGCTAAAAAAATGAAGGAAAATGGAATAAAATACGTCCAGATAAGCTTAGACGGAATGAGAGAAACACATGACAGTTTCAGAGGAATAAAAGGAGCATTTGATAAAACCGTTGAGGGAATTAAGAACTGTGTTAAAGAGGGGTTCTTTGTCAACGTATCTATGACTGTAACGAAGTACAACTACCACGACGTTCCAGCGGTTATAGAGCTCTGTGAAAAATTGGGAGTCAACTGGTTTATGCACTACAACTTTATACCAGTTGGAAGAGGAAGAGAGATAGTTGAAGCTGATATAACTCCAGAACAGAGAGAAGAACTACTGAGAATGTTATATCAAAGAAATAAAACGTCAAACATAAGCCTTCTTTCAACTGCACCACAGTTTGCAAGAGTTGCTTTACAGTGTGATGCAGAAATGATTCCTACGCATTTCTACAACGTTAATGCTGGTGAAAGGTTAAGAATGCTTGCTGAGTTCATAGGAGGTTGTGGAGCTGGCAGATTTTACTTTGCAATTAAGGCTAATGGTGATATACAACCTTGTGTTTTCTTCCCACTTAAAGTGGGAAACGTTAGGTACGACGATCTAGAAGAGCTTTGGAGAAATAATAGAGTTTTCGAAGAACTAAGGAATAAGGATATAATTGAGGGTTGCGGAACGTGCAAATACAGATACTACTGTGGAGGCTGTAGAGCAAGAGCATACAACTACTTTGGAGATTACTTAAAGCCAGATCCGGGATGTATAAACAACATAAGATACTGGGAGGAGATTTACAGAGACATTGAGCTAAGAGTTTAGAAAAGTATAAGTTCCTTGGCTTTTATTTACAAAACGTCGCTAAGAAAGCCTCGCTCTTTACAGTAGATCGGAAAGTGAAATATTTGGCAATCAGATAAAAATCATGATGGATTTTTTAGAGAAAATAACCCTATTTAGGTCAACCTTCGAAACTACTGTAAAGTCGGGGAGGAGGACACATTGTGGTAATCTTATGGATTTTAACTTTATTTACAGTTGGATTGATATCTCTGCCGATATTTCGTAAATATCATGTGTCATGCCTTTTAGGTTTAGTCTTAGTTACCTATATAACTTGGATTGTTTCAAATCTAATTGATCTAAAGGATTCAGTCTTTTACGGTTTTTTAATTTATACGTTTATCGGTGTTTTTGTCTGGTTTTTTACTTTACGAAAAGACTTCAAAAAACTTCTGCTAAAGTACATTAGATTTTATTTGATCTTCTTATTCTTCTTCATTGTTTACGTTTTGTATGTCATGCTCGATCCAAACATATTCGGCGGAGAGAAGATGACCGAAATAGCAATTCTAAATGGAGTTCTAAAAAGCGATAAAATGCCACCAATAGATGTAAACCTTGCTGGATTCAGATTTGACTTTTACTACTACATGGGATACGTGTTAGTTGGGTTTTTAACCGTTCTTTCAAATGTTGATCCAAGCATAGCTTTTAATTTGGCATTAGCAACTTTTTTTGCATTCGTTCTCTCCCTAATAGTAGATTTCTCAAAGAGAAACAACAACTACTATTTACCTTTGCTTCTCCTTTCTGGGAATCTTATGAGCTTTGTAGTTTTGATTGAAAGTCTTTTTGGTTTCAAAGATTTCAAACTTGCCTTCGACTTTTGGACAGTTACGAGGGTGATCCCGAATACTATAAACGAGTTTCCATTTGCAACTTTAACGTTTAGGGATCTGCATCCGCATTTCATGGGTTTAGCCTTTCAAGTTCTATTCTTGATATTACTTTACGAGTGGTTTAAAGAGAGGAGGAATTCTATACTGTTAACTTTAATGTTTTTACTTGGGTTTATGTATACTGTTAACACGTGGGATTTTTTCACGTATTCTTTTTTACTTGCAATTGTTTTGTTGTTTTACAAAAAGTATAAATTTATTCCGTTAATTCCAGTTGTATCTTTAATTCCATTTTTACCGTTTCATCTCTCTTTAAAATCGACTGCTGTTAACGGAATTAGCATAGTTACGCAAAGGACATCAATTCAAGATTTCTTAATAGCTCAACCCCTAATCTTGATACCGTTGGCTTATTCAGTAATCAATGAAAGAAAACTTGCAGTTCCTTTAATTTTGGCATCGATACCTATTGCAATAGCATTTAATTTTCAAATACTTCCAATCTTAGCTCCAATACTTATCGTATTCACACTTAAACTGAGAAATAGGAGGTTTGAGGATTTTCTAATAGTAACTGCAACTCTCATATTTATTGCAGTTGAAATACTATGCGTAAACGATGCATACAGTGGAAAACTTGAAAGATTGAACACAGTCTTTAAGACCTATGTTCAAGCATGGGTTTTGTTGAGTTTTGGTAATTCTATACTGTTAAAAAACGATACAAGGTTTTTGAGATTATTTGCTATAGTCTTAATAGTTTTGCTTTGGATATATCCAGTAGGATATATTGCTACAAAGGCTTCTCACGGGTTTACTGGAAGTTTGGATGGGATGGAGTTTACAAAGGTTTATGGAGAGTACAACGCTTTAAAGTTTTTACAGAAGTTTAAAGGTGTTGTTTTGGAATACCCGGGGAAAAATCCATTCGAATCTTATACGTACTCTGGAAGGGTTTCAGCTTTTACTGGATTGAGTAGCGTCATATGCAACGGCGGTCATGAGCTGTTCTGGCGTTATTTCAATAAGACTACGACAAAAATCCTTTTGGAGAGATGGAACGATGTAAACAAAATATATAGCTCAAGAGATCTAAATTCAGTTAAGGATTTACTGAAAAAGTACAATGTAAACTACATCTACGTAGGATACCTTGAAAGGAAGAACTATAATTCTACATCTCTGAAAAAGTTCGAAAAGCTCAAAAAGATTTACGATGACGGAAACGTTGTAGTGTACACTTTTAATTAACAAGTACAACCTTAATCAATGGTTAAGCAAGTAGTTGTAGAAAATCTAATTAAAGATTTCAATGGAGTTAGAGCAGTTGATGGAATTAGTTTTGAAGTAGAAGATAAGGAGATATTCGGACTACTTGGCCCAAACGGTGCTGGAAAAACTACTACAATAATGATACTTGTCACACTCCTAAAGCCCACTTCTGGGAAGGCATTTGTAGCTGGATATGACGTACTTAAGAATCCAAGTGCAGTTAGAAAAAATATTGGCGTAGTCTTTCAAGAGACAACTTTGGATTTAGAGCTTACTGCAAGAGAAAACCTTGATTTCCATGCGAGGTTGTACGGTTTGAATAAATCTGAAAGAAAGAAGAGGATTAACAAAGTTTTAGAACTGGTAGACCTTCAGGATAAAGCAGACGAGGTTGTTAAGAATTTTAGTGGAGGTATGAAGAGGAGATTGGAAATAGCAAGAGGCTTTATACACTCTCCAAAGGTTTTGTTCTTGGATGAACCAACTCTTGGCTTAGATGCTCATACAAGGAGGAAAATATGGAAATACATTGAGGAGTTAAGGGAAAGAGATGTAACAATATTTTTGACAACTCATTACATAGAAGAAGCTGAGAAATTATGTGATAGAGTTGCAATAATGAATAGGGGAAAAATAATAGCAAACGACAAGCCAAAAAACTTGATAGAAACAAATAAGAATACCGTAATAATAACTGGATACGGATTTGAAAATGCTTTAGAAGATCTGAGGCATTTTGAATACGTAGTTTATGAAAATGAACTTAGAATTTTTTTGGAGAGATGTGAAGAAGTTTTACCAAAAATCCTCCAAATACTGTACAAAAACAATGTAGAAGTTAAGAGTATCTCAATAAAAAAACCATCTCTTGAAGATGTATTCGTTGAACTGACTAAACAGTAGTTTTTTATAAAATTGTTGGGCAGTGATGCAACATTGTTGATGAAGTATTTAAATTGGCTACAATGGTCATAACCAATTGTTGCTTGCAAAACCTCGCTTTTCACAGATTCGGAAGTTAGCAATTAGGTTGATGGGGTTATTTTTTCTAAAAAATCCATCACGATTTGCCAAATATTTCACTTTCGGAACTACTGTTCAAAGTAGAAGGTTGTTGGCGGTAGCTTTAAATACTCTGAATTCCTATAAAAAATGGAATTTCAGATGTTCTGGAGTAGAGCTAAAAATAGCCCATCAGATAAAGAGTCATTATATGTTCGCGAAGTTGAGATATGATAGAGGAACGATAGTTATTGAGGGAAACATTCACGTTCCTTATGCAAAATACGATAGTAGATCGAGATGTTATAGAGCTTTAGCTTACAAATACAGAGATGTGATTGAATACTTCGAAAGTTCTGGAATAAGATACGATGATCACGTTTTAGATAACGTTATACCTTCTCCGATTTTTGATGCTGAGATAGAATTAAGGGAATATCAAGCAGAAGCTGTTGAGAGATGGATGCTTGATAAAAGAGGAGTTGTCGTTTTACCTACTGGTGCTGGTAAAACCTATGTAGCGTTAGAGATAATTAAGGAGTTGAGCGTTTCAACACTCGTCGTAGTCCCAACTTTGGCATTGTTAGAACAATGGAAAGAAAAGCTATCGATATTTGGTAAAGATTACGTTGGAGAGTTTTCTGGAAGAAAAAAGGAATTAAAGCCGATTACAGTTACTACTTACGACTCAGCTTACATCAACGCTGAGGTTTTAGGAGATAAATTTCTACTACTAATTTTTGATGAAGTCCATCACTTGCCAGCGGAATCATATAGGCTAATTGCAGAGATGTCGATTGCACCGTATCGTTTAGGATTAACTGCTTTTCCAGAAAGAGAAGATGGTTTGCATACACTTTTACCAGATTTAGTTGGTGGGATTGTTTACAGATTAAAACCAGATGACCTATCTGGGAGGTATTTAGCAGATTATGAGATAAAGAGAATATACGTCCCCCTAACTAATGAAGAATACGAAGAATACAAGAAAAGAGCAGAAAAATTTAAGAAATTCATAGTTTCGAGAGGTATTTCCCTTTCGAGTGTAGAAGACTTCAAGGAAATCGTCATGATGGCCGGTTTAGATACTGAAGCTTATGAGGCTTTGAAGTCATGGGAAGAAGCAAGGAAAATAGCTTTTAACTCTAAGAATAAGATAAAAAAGCTTAGAGATTTATTAGAAAAGCATAGGGGTGACAAGATAATAATATTTACACGTTACAACGATTTAGTTTATACGATTTCGAGGATTTTCTTAATTCCTGCTATTACGCACAAAACAGACAAAAAAGAGAGATCTGAGATATTAAGACTTTTTAAAAACGGTACGTATAAGGCTATTGTTAGTAGTCAAGTTCTCGATGAAGGTATAGACGTTCCAGATGCTAACATCGGCATTATCATGAGTGGAACTGGTTCTTCAAGGGAATACGTGCAACGCTTAGGTAGAATTTTGAGACCTGCCCCGGGCAAGGATAAAGCCGTATTATATGAGCTGATTTCAAAGGAGACTGGTGAAGTGAAAGTATCACGAAGGAGAAGAGCCATCAATAAAAAAAGTAGGACATCTTAAAGCTGATGATTCAGCATAAGACAGATGAAATATTAGTAAAAGAATTTATTTTTTAGTTTTAGTCAATTTTGTTAAGTTATTTAAGTTATTTAACGTTTTAATCGACTTCTGCTTGATACTCCCAGTAATTGGAAGCTATAATTTTTAAAAGGAAGCTAATAAATCGCTCCTATCTTTATTCAGTCAATATAATATTCTTAATAATATTTTACTGAAAACGTTTATTGCACTATTACCTCTACGAAGTAAGCTTTTTTGAATTTCAGCAGAAGTTTATAGCTTAAGGTAGTGATAGTAGCTATGCAGTTTAAGAATAAATTTAAATACACTTATTGAATAGTATCATTCAAGTGTTGGTGGTATCATGAAGTTCGAGTGGTTGCGACATATTCAAAAGATTGGGGGAAGTTATGCAGTGATCATACCGCATGAAATCATTAATTACTGGAAATTGTCTAAAGGGCTGCAGGAAATTGAAAAAATCAAGATAATATTTGAGGATGGTACTGTAACAATAGAGCCAGTTGCAAACACTCAAGAATGTAAAGAATTTAAAAAGCCAGAATTTAAATTACATCAGGTCATATGTTATGTAATCTACAAGGCTGGAAAAGGTCTTACAGTGAGAGAAATCGCTGAAGAAATTAAGAAGAATCGTTTATACGTTAAATGGCAAAGAGGAAAAATAGGAGAACCTCCAACACCTACACATATTAGAGCAAGAGTAAATAAATATCCCCATCTTTTCACAAAAGAGGAGGATGGGAAAATATATCTAACAGAAACTGGAAAACGCGTTGCAGAGGAAGTTATAAAAGTATTAGTAGAAGATAGGTATGATTAATACTATATAGAATGCTTAATACTATACTTTAGTAGCATAAGTTTAATATATTAGAAGGTATACTAGGTTACGAGGTGGTAGTAGTGGAGTTCGATAATAAGTTAGAGTGCTATTTAATAATAGCTCACTCCGCTCCATTTAAAACTGAGTTCGAAGCTAAGATTTATGAGTTCGAAGGCACAGTAGAAGATCTTTTAGAGGTAATTAAAGAGTACAAGAACTTACAGGGAGATATCTACATCATTGGAGTGGAGTATAAAGATTACCTCAGCAAGCTCTTCAGTACATTTGTAGATGTAGGTGAAATAGACGTAAATAGTAAGAGTATAAAGTTACCGTCACTTGAAGCGCTTGAAAAGATCGTAGAAACTCTACTGAATTTGGATAAGTATTTTGAGTACGGTTCTATAAGGGGTGTAGAGTTCATAAGAATTAATTGGGATTGGAACATTGATAAACTAATAATATTTGATAGTGAACGAAATTTACACCCCCTTAAAAAAATGATAGAGCAGGATAAGAAGCTGGAAGAATTATATCTTGCTCTGTGTGAGCCTAGGCCAGGATATGAGTATTTAAGAAGTGGAGAAGTTTGGAAATATTTGAAAAGACAAGATAAAAACTAAAAAATCAACTAAATTAAAATCAAAGACGAAAGATGGATTGAGGTGATGAAATATGCCAACTAGTAGGTCAATATGGGAAGATGTAGATGAAATAGAACTTCTATGCTCAAAGATAAGAAGGAATAGATGTAAAAAGTTAAAAGCAACGGAAGAAGACTACAAAAAGGTCAGAGAAAAATACGACCCAAGAAAGCAGAATAAAAGAATAAAAGTGTTGTTTATTGGTGAATCTCCACCTGGAAATGGAACATATTTCTACTGTGCAAACTCAAAGCTATATCATGCAACTAAAGAAGCTTTTGAGAAAGCTTATAATAATAAAAGACTCTCACATCCTGATTTCTTGGAATGTTTCAAGCATTTGGGTTGCTATTTAAAAGATTTCTTCGATGGACAACCGTGTAAAAAAGTTAATAAACCTTGTCAGGAATTTGAAGATCAAATGAACAAACTTATACAGCAAATTAAAGAAATAAATCCAGAGTTCATAATTGTCGTACACGAACGAGTTTGTTATTGCGTTATGTTAGCCTTACTGAAAGCAAATCTAAAAATTGAAGTTAGATGCTTACCATTTCCTCGAACAGCCCAAGGAGGACTTAGTTATAATGCTTATGTTAACCAACTTGCTGAAATCATCCAAAAAGAACTAATACCAAGAGGAATATTTCCCGAAAAATTACCTCAACCACCATGTTAATTATTACTCAGTTCTTTTGAGCGGGAAAGCTAAGAGTTCAGAGAAAAAGTTACCAAAAAGCTTAGAAAGAGACTTATTGAATAATGCCAGAATAACGTTTGTTTTTTATGTTGTTAAAAGGGTGTTATTCGTAAAATATCTTAATATTTGCTCCTAATTATATTATCCGTTAGTAACTAACCTCTTGACTGTCAAGATGAAGAGTTAAAAATAGACAGGGTTTTATTAATGAATTAATTAAGAGAGCAAGAAAAATCTAAGGTATTAGAGTTTAGAAGTTATGGGTTATTCTTTAAGAACGACAAGCATGCTTATGTCTTTATTTGAGAAGGAATGATTTCAAGATGTAAAATAAATTTAATTTATTTCAAAGAAATTATAAAAATATTGTCAAAAAATAAATTTTACCTACAAAAATGAAACTTTCAGAAAAATAAATTTAAAAGATAAAATTTAAACCTTTTTGCTTTAAAGTATGTCATCATGGACATGTTAACATAACCTTCTTAAATAATTATAGTATCACATGAACAGCCTACAAAACAGATTCCAACATCTAACAGGATTTTTAGTAATGGAACAAAAGAAGATTTTAGTTCTCTGCTTGAAGGAGCTGAAGACAGATTCAACCAAGCTACGCTTTCCGAAACCTTTCGTGTTCGAATTCCAGATTAAGGATTTCCAGAGCTCTTTTGAGCCAAGGAGCCTTGTCTATAACGAATTCTCGCAGTAATTCAGAACTTCTTTCACGAAAGACTTGGTTACAAGCCAGTTTCTCGTTGGATAAACTTTCATAAGCTCGTTCTACGGCTG
>Ga0190326_1000150_pt1 | contig 10435 bp, 14 predicted proteins | sample 4870111112_MG_FD_165049 | JGI IMG/M metagenome (GOLD analysis project Ga0190326, IMG submission 165049) | Hydrothermal vent sediment bacterial communities from Southern Trench, Guaymas Basin, Mexico - 4870-11-11-12_MG | ecosystem: Environmental > Aquatic > Marine > Hydrothermal vents > Sediment ... | reverse complement strand
TCTAAAACTCTTGATGTGTATTTCGGTAGTATTGAATTCGATAGAGCGAAAGTTGAAAGTAGGATTAAGGAGAGTGGACTTCCAGAAGAAGTTGTAGAAATACTATACCATGGGAAAATCTCTTGATATCATATGCTAATATACTGTTACCGTTTTTCGGGAGCTTTTGCAAGAAGCAGTATTCTGCACATCTTAGCTAAAGTAAGGGCTTTCTTGAAGCTAAACGTCCCTTGTCGTATTTGAATGTTACTTAAATCAAAAACTGCGTCTCGCATTGCTTGTGATAATCTTAATATTTTATTAATAAAATAAAAGAACTCAGGTAAGTGCTTAAAAATTAAAAATGCTTGCTAAGGTTTTAGATAATACATAAATAATAAAAATTTAGCATTATGCTATAACTCTTAACTTTATTTTAATCTTGTAATCTGTAATTGGTGGTGATGTAACATTGTTGATGAGGTATTTAAATCATCCACAACGTGGTATCACGAAACATTGTTGATTTAAATTAGCTACAATGTAGTTACGACTCTATAATTTGTTCCTTCAAGAAACGTTATCTCTGATATAATCATTTAATAATTAAATAAAATTTATTCAACAAGATGAAGCAATCACATCTCAACAACTTCGCTCAACTCCTTTAACGTCAGTCTTGATAAGTCTTCAAAGTCTAAAAGGAACTCTTTCAAACTTTCTGCAAGCGAAAGATAGTAGTCTCTTGTATTCTCAGAGATTATTCCAAGATTATATGCTTTTTCGAGTAATTCTTTGTCTATAACTTTTACTTCCTTATCAGAAGCAATTACATCCACTTCCATGTCTATGTATCTAATGTAATTCCTCGATATTTCTGGAGGAGTGTTTAAATTCACGTAAACACCTTTAAAGTCGTTATCTTTCCCATAATACTTATGGAGAACTACTGGAAGATCAGTAGAGAATTCCATCACATCGTAATCTCCGGGCATCTTTTGAACATTTAGTCCATCTAAAATTCCTTTACTTTTGAAAATTCTCTTCATGCGGTAGAAGTTTCCTTCAACTTCGACAAGTTTCCCGGGAGTTAGCTTTTTTACCTCTCCGCTCAGAACAGATACGTGCTCTATGGATATCGATTTCTGTTCTTTCATCAGAGATGTTATGTAACTCATTGCTGACTCTGAAATCTTATCTCTACTTCCAACTCCCATAGATAGCATGTGCTCAGATACATCGACGACTTCGCTCTCATTCATCGATTTGAGGATGTGATGGTTTTTTATTGTTGGTAAGACTTCATTTCTAACCTCATCGAGAAAGTTTTTAGCGTTCCGCCCAAAACAGATTATCGCAAAGAACTCTCCATCGTATATAATTTCGCCAACATTTGCATTTTCTCCTCTCTTTATAATATCTTCTGCTTTTTCAAAAGTTTGCTGAAGGTCTTTGAGCATCTGGTTAAAATCTCCTATTGCAGCTGAGCTTCTCCACTTAATGCACCAACCCTCAATATTTGAGATTGTAGTCATCGCCAAAAGGTCTTGCTTCAACTTCTTGTTCATTAGGTGCTTGCTGAAAATAACCTTTCTCTCAAGTCCTCGTATTAGTGCAACGTATTTTCCGTAAATTGTGTAATTCCTCGAAAGTCTCGCAAGATCTTCGTGGGGAAGAAAAGGTCTTGCAACGTCAACTAAAATCTCACTTCCAGTTTCGAGTTCGCAATTGATTACTCCCTTGTGTTCTCCAAGGTCTACAATTGACTTTCCTTCTTTAACCTCGACAACTCTTCCCTTAATTATGGAGTGAAGAGGGAGTTTCGAAACCCAGCAAAAGCAATCTTTTATACTATCTCGGATTACCTCATAAACTCGTTTTCCGTGTTCGTATTCTCCGACTATTACTATTCCATGCTTTTGATCAGTGTCTTTTATCGTAACAGTCGGTGGTTCTCTATTTTCTGGTAACGAGAACCTTTCTCTGATCTTTTTGGATGTATGTGAAATGCTTATTCCATTATCTAGCAGAATTTTCGTTATTGCAGTAGAATATACTCCTCTTACTCTTACATGCATCTTTCTGCATCTAAAACATCTTTTGCTCTTAAAAGTTTTCAGCTCAGCAAAATTTATTATTTGAATCTAATTAATATCTAATATGCACACGATCGAATACCTATATCCAATGAGAACCTTTTTAATAACATCTGGAACTTTGGAAAAGCCAAACGTAATGGCTGCGGATTGGGTAACGCCACTTTCGCTTAATCCTCCTCTGCTAGGTGTTGCAATAGCTTATCAAAGGTTTACTAAGAAGTTGATAGATGAATACAAAGATTTCGTGGTCGCAGTTCCAACAATAGAATTGCTCAAAGATGTTTGGATAGCTGGAACTGTGAGTGGTGCAGAAGTTAACAAAGCTGAAAAGTTAGGCATAACCTTTATACCTTCAAAGAGAGTAAAAGCTCCATCTATAAAGGAATGCCAAGCGAATTTAGAGTGTAGAGTGGTGAAAGAAGTTGAGACTGGTGATCACGTGTTTTACGTTGGAGAAATCGTTGAAGTAACTTATCAAGATGCTTTTAAGGGGAAACCAGATATAGAAAACTACAAGTTCATTCTTCACGTTGGACTCGGCAACATGTTTACAACAAACTCTTCAGAGATTTTTAAAGTCTAATTCTGAAAAAGTTAAACTAATCAATTATCTTCGAGAGACAGACATTATGGATATATGTGCTATCAGGCATAGAAGATTATTCATTCACAAGGTAAAATATATGATCTTTCCTATGAAGTGCTGATCTATAATCTTGATTCGTACAGTAATAAAAGGTCATATCGAAGAACTCTCTTGAATTTTTATAATTTTATTTAAAATTTCTAAATTAAGATAATACCTTTTAAGGAAACAAAGCGTAGTTATAGTAAAAGAATCTTTACTTATCGTACAAAGCCGTAATACTATTTAATTGCAAATATAACAGTTTTCATGGAACGCATATTCGCACCTTGGAGAATAAGGTATATCTTAGCTCCTAAGCCAAAGGGATGTATATTCTGTGAATATCCAAAGCAGAACAAAGACCGAGAAAATCTAATCCTTTACCGTGGTAAAAGCTGTTACATAATAATGAACAGAAACCCGTATAATCCGGGGCATGTGATGGTTTGCCCGTATAGACATATATCTTCAACGGAAGATATGAATGAAGAAGAAATGCTTGAGAGTATGAAGCTTGTGAATTTATCAATAAGAGCTGCAAGAAAAGCTATGAATCCCGACGGATTTAATATTGGAGTAAATATTGGCAAAGTGGCTGGTGCGGGAATAGAACAACATTTGCACATCCATGTAGTTCCAAGATGGAATGGAGACACATCCTTCATGCCAATACTTGCGGATGTTCAAGTGATCCCTGAAGCTTTAGAAGAAACTTATGACAAGCTTAAAAAAGCGATAGACGAAATTTTAAAATTTTAATAATAAATCTTTAAAATACTTGAGTATTACTCATTATTATTATTCAGATATGGGGTATACCCATTGATAAAATCTCATTTGGTTGTGACACTAGATTGTGCATAATTTAAATACCTCATCAACAGTATTGCATCACTAGCTCTCATTTTTTTATGGGGATAGAATATTTCTCTATCTCCGTATTTCACGAATAAAATTATTGAGTCTTCTTTCCCTAATGTATACTGATGAGAAGTTCTTATGGAAATCTTTAGAAGCATATAAATAAGGTTCATTCTACTTACATCTTATCTATCTGCTACTCAATAATTTTTCTAGAGCTTGTCTGGACATGTTAACATAACGATCTTAAATGATTATAGTACCACATGAACAGCCTACAAAACAGATTCCAACAACTAATGGGATTTTTAGTAATGGAACAAAGGAATATTTTTATTCTCTGTTTGAACACGGATTCAACCAAGCTTCTTTTCCCAAAATCTTTCGTGCTTGAATTCCAGATTTAAGCTTTTTAAAGCCAAGGAGCCTTATCTATAACGAATTCTCGCAGTAATTCAGAACTTCTTTCACGAAAGACTTGATTACAAGCCAGTTTCTCGTTGGATAAGCTTTTATAAGCTCGTTCTACGGCTGAATAAACGTAATGTTCGCTTTAACAACTGTTTCATCTTAAGATCTCTTTTCTTCTTCTCTGTCGAAATTGGTAATCTTTCTTCTATTTTCTTTATCCATCTTCTTACAGCGTTATATGAAACGGGATGCAATTCAGATAGGTTTCTTCCTGAAAGATGACGTTTGAAAGTAAATCGCTATGCCTAATATCTTTATCTCTTCTGGCACCTTATTTCTCTCAAATATCCTCAGTCCTTTTACTAAATCTCTTATCATCTCTTAAGCCTATCTCTAGACTTTAAAATAATTTTCAATTATGTTATCACGTCTGCTTGTCTTCAAGTTTTCTTTATCAGCATAGATTTCTATTTGCACAATATTTTCAGCTTCTATATCTCTATAAACGATTTTGTGCTCTTTATCTTGATCATTTAAAAATAGCGATTCATCAAAATATCTTGCTAATTCATCCTTAAACGTTAGTATATCCGCTTGACCTAACTTTGAAAGTCTTGGAGCAAAAGAATCCAAAAGTATATAAAGTATAGCTCCTTTAAAATATTTTTCTCCAAATTTTTTAAAATTATATACTACTTTCTATAATATTCTAAACCATCTATTACTGGCTCTCTCTTATTTTTTAAACCCTTTTAAAGCTCCAATCACTTTGCCCAATACTATCCTCTGCCATGAATGGCATATTCATTAAAAATATCAGTTGCCAGGCTTCATCACCGCTCAGCCAAGGCTGAAATCATCATCTAATATACACTCTACAACGATATTTTTAATTGTTTTGGTTTAATTTAAGATTTAATGAAACCCAAGAACATCCATCATAGTGTATATTCCAGGTTTTTCGACCTTTGCAATCCACTTTGCTGCTAATATCGCTCCAGAAGCAAAACACTCTCTACTTAAAGCCCTGTGCGTTATCTCAATTCTTTCGCCATCACCGAAAAAGAAAACAGTATGCTCACCGATTACATCTCCACCTCTTATGCCGAAAACACCTATCTCATCTCCTTTGGGCGATATCCCCTCTCTTGAGAATTTTAAAGTCAAGTCTTTACCCTTTGACTTAAAAACCTCTTTAATAATCTCTGCCAATTTTATGGCAGTACCACTTGGAGAATCTCTTTTATGGCGATGATGAATTTCAACTATTTCGACATCTGTGTTGTACAAGTAGTTCGATGCGAATTCAACTATTTTAAATAAAACATTAACACCAATGCTAAAATTAGGAGATACAACAGATGGAACTCTGCTACAATACTCTTCAAGCTTTTTCCTCTGTTCCTCATTATATCCAGTGGTTCCGATTACGAGCTTTATACCTTTTTCTGATGCAACTCTTGCATTCTCAACTGCAGCTTCAGGCGTTGTAAAATCTATCAAAACATCTGCATCAAGCTTGTTTATATCGCTTTGGATTGTAACACCTATATTTCCAATTCCAGCAACCTCTCCAGCATCTTTCCCAATGTTAACTATATCAAAAGCTTGAACTATGTTTAATCCTTCTTCAAAGGCTTTTTTTATAATTAACCTTCCCATTCTTCCTGAAGCTCCAGTAACGGCTAACCTCATACTTTGAATTTAAGTATTAAATATATAAGTTTTTCAGATTAAGTCTAACGATTTTAAAACTTCCTTGAGTTTTTCAGTTTTCTCTTCACTAAGCTCTACTAACGGCATTCTTGGTTTTCCAGCAGCTAAGCCCATTAGGTTTAAAGCTTTCTTTACTGGGATTGGATTTGTATCTATGAACAGAACTTCAAACAGTGGTGTTAACTTGTGGTGTAGTTCTACTGCTTTCTCTATATCTCCACTTTTAAATGCGTTGTACATCTCTTTCATCAAATGTGGAGCTACATTTGCTGCAACGCTTATGACTCCCTTTCCACCTAAAAACAAGATTGGTAACGTGAGGAAGTCATCTCCAGACAGAACTATGAAGTTTTTATCCCTTGTTCTCCTTATGATATCTGAAACTTGCTTTAGATTTCCACTTGCCTCTTTTATCCCGATTATATTATCTATATCTGCGAGTTTTTCAACTAAGTCTGGTGTAGTGTTTACAGCAGTTCTACTCGGAACGTTGTAGACGATTATTGGAATTGAAACCTCATTAGCAATGGTTTTGTAATGCTGATATAACCCCTCTTTATTTGGCTTGTTGTAATATGGAGTGATAACTAATGCAGCATCAGCTCCAGCTTTTTCAACTTCTTTGGTAAGCCATAAAGCTTCTCTTGTTGAATTTGATCCAGCCCCACCGATTACTGGAAGTTTTGAAGTTTCTGCAACGTATCTAACGACTTCTACATGTTCTTCGTAACTCAGGGTTGCAGATTCTCCAGTTGTTCCAACGGGAACTAACGCATCAACGTACTTCTCAAGGTAATCCAAGTTTTTCGCTAATCCTTCGTAGTCAACGCTGAAATCATCTTTAAATGGGGTAACCAAAGCCGGAATTATTCCTTCAAACATTTACCCACCCTCTATTGACCTTTCTCGTTATATATCCAGCAACTCTATTTCTAACTCTTTTACTCTGTATATTCGTAAGCATCGAGACGAGTTTTTTGTTTTCATCAAAGTTTCCAGTAAACAGGTTCGGATACTTCTTAAGCAGTTCTATAGCGATTCTTTTAATATAAGCAGGCTTAACTCTTCCCATGATTTGAAGTCTTTTATAGCGTATTTAACCTTTTCCTTATTTTTGGATTCAAAAATATTTTAAAAATTTAATATTTAAGACTTTAGACATTCGATAATCTCTCTTTTTAGTGAATATATCAGATCTGCAAGCTCTGGGAGTATTTTAAAGACTTCATACGCTATGATTATCAAAGCAATCGTTGAAAAAACTTTTGCAATTATATTGTGAGCGATGTAAAAACTGTTCGATCCAAACAGAGAGTAAGCTGTCGCTACAATTACAAAGACGTTTCTGATTAAGTTTAATACGTATATAACTGGAACGGAAACTAAAAAGGCTTTAATCCTTCTATTCAAATCGGCGTTTATTCCAAGAGTTGCACCAGAAAACAGGGAAATGCTCTCAATCGCTGTACATGCGAGTATTATCTTGATGTTACTGCCGTTCATGACAATTATCGAATCTTCTACTCTCATTGCAAAACCGATTAAACTACCGAGCTTAGCCGTTAAATTCGCTGTAATATCTATTATTCCAGCTTTTAATGGCTCTATAAAAGCAAATGGAAAATACACTAAGCATGCTAAAGCAGAAAAAGACGTTACTTCAACAAATGTATTAGAATTCTTTTTTAGAATTGAATACGAGATTATTGCAAAAAACACAGATGCCAGAGAGAAAACCGCTATGTTGTAGTAGTCTTTCAGACTTAAAAAGTATGGAATTCTTGATATACATGCTATTGCAAATGTTATCCAAGCAAGAAATCCAACAACTCTGTTTTTTGAGTAGATGTAGGTGATCATCAGTGCAACGGATGATGTTATTAACAAATCCATAGCTTTGGGAAAATGCTTAGTTATATATTTCTAACCGAATACGGATTGAATGAAAATCGCTGTAACAGGTAAACCTGGCATAGGAAAAACTACTCTCTGTCTTAAGGTTTACCAAAAACTGAAGGACAAGATAGAAGTGGACGGGTTTATAACAAAAGAGGTTAGAGATAGAGGCATAAGAATAGGATTTAAAATAGTAGACTTGAAGAGTGGAGAAGAATTCTGGCTTGCAAAAGTCGGAATAGGTAAAGTAAAAGTGGGTAAATACGTCGTGTTCGTTGAAAACATGGACAGATTCGCCGATAAGATAAGGGAATTCAAAGGTGATCTAATCATTGTAGATGAAGTTGGTCCAATGGAATTAAAAAGTGAGAAGTTTATTGAAGCTGTAAACGAATTAGTTGATAGCAGAGAAAATCTACTGTTTACTGTGCATTACAAATCTAAGCATTGGCTGGTTGAGAAGATTAGGAAAAACTTTAAACTATATGTCTTGAATGAGGAAAATAGAAATAAAATTGCAGATGAAATAGCAGATGCATATGATCTTTGAAGGTAAAGCTAGGATTTTAACGAATGGAGTATTCTACAACCCGAGGATGAGGTTTTGTAGAGATTTAGACATGCTTTTGTATTCCGAATTAGATACTAAAGAATACCTCGATGCTCTTTCAGCAACTGGAGTGAGAGGAATTAGAGCAATGCTTGAAGCCAACTGCAATGCGATATTCAACGACATAGATCCGAAAGCTGTAGAGATAATTAAAAAAAACTTAGAAATTAATGGATTAAGTGCTGAAGTACACAATAGAGATGCAAACGTACTGATGAGAGAGAGAAAATTTGAGCACATAGATTTAGATCCTTTTGGAACACCGTCTTATTTTATAGATACTGCTTGCTATTCTGCAAAGAAGTATTTGAGTATTACCGCAACTGATACATCTGCTTTGTGCGGGAGTGCTACGAGATCTGGCTTGAGAAAGTACTCAGTATTCGCTGTAAAGATAGATGCATACCACGAAATAGGTCTAAGGGCTTTAATTGGATTTATAGCAAGAGAAGCCACAAAGTACGAAAAAGTTATCGAGGTCTTAGCTTCATGGGCTAAGGAACACTACTACAGAGTACATTTAAAGGTTAAGAAATCAACTGCAAAATCTGCAGACATATACAAAAAGATAGGTTATCTCTTCTACTGTAAGCGGTGTTACTCTAAAAGAGTAGCACCTATGAACGGGGAATGCTATGATAGATGCGAATGCGGTGAGAAACTTACAATGATTGGGCCGATATGGCTAGGAGAACTAAAGAACTCTGAGATAATTAAATCTATGTGCAAAAAAGCTGATAAACAAGCTAAGAAGTTTTTAGAGAGGTTGAAAGACGAATTAGACCTCCCCACAGCTTATAATATACACGACATAGCTAGAGGGTTAGGAGTAAAAATTCCAAAAATGGATTTGATAATCGAAAAGCTTAGGGAAAATGGGTTCTTAGCTTCAAGAACGCACTACTCTGGATTTTGTATAAAAACTAATGCAAATACAAAGGACATTAAAGAAGTTTTATTAGCTCTTAACGCCTAATATCGATTTGGGAGATCTCTTAATTCTTCTCCTTCTCTTTCCGTCGGATGTATACTTCTGATTGGGGCCGGGTTTCTTATAAAATTGCCATTTAGTTGGAACGAGTCTGTATTCTCTACTGTTTCTCTTCTTTATCTTTACCCAAGTTACCGATCCAGTCTTACCCATGAGAATTGGTTTTCGCTAATAGCATAAAAGTCTTGTGCAGTAGTATAAAAGTAAAACATATGCAAGTAGATTACGTAGTAGTGGGAGGTGGTTATGCGGGACTTATGTGTGGTAAGAGTTTGATTGAAAAGGGTTTTGATGTTCTTATATTTGAGATGAAAGAGATTGGTGGAGAACTTAGTGTTTTTGCAAAGTTGAGTGAGTTTAGAGAGAAATACGAGGAATACATAAGTGAAGTAGAACAGCTAAAAAAAGAAGTAAACGTTGAGAAGGGAACGGTAATAAAGTCGAAACCAGTTATAGTTTCTGCGGAGAATGGATTAAGGAGATTAGAAGCAAGAAAAATAGTCTTATGTACTGGAGCTTCAGATAGGATTCCTCCAAAACTCAACATAATAAGTAAAAGGATTTCTGGAATTTATACGCTTGACAACGCATTGAGAATGGTTGCAAATGAGGAAAAACTTGGAAAAAGAGTACTCCTAACGGGAAGTGATAGAATTCTCGAATTAGCTGAAACTCAGTTCTGCAATTTGGGTTACGATACGGAACTGATAGAACTTGAGGGGGACATAAAGATTATAGGAAAGAACAAAATAGAAGGTGTAGAAATAGCTGGAAATGAATACAGATGTGACACTTTGATAATATGCAATGGAAGAGAGCCGTTTAATCCATTAAAACTTAAGGGTTTACCCGTTGGAAACGTTTCAGCATGCACCTACGACTATTCAAAGGTTGAGAAAAACGTTAAGAAGTTTATCTCAAATCTTTAAACAGTAGATCTGAAAATTTGCAATTAGGTTAATCTAAATGGAGTTATTTTTTCTAAAAAATCAATCATGTGATTGCCAAAATATTCCACTGTAAATCAGATATGCAGATATGTAAATTATAAGCAGACATATTGCCAAGTTAAAGATTATCAACGAAATGTAATCTGAGTGTCACAAGCTTTTATGAGAGGTAGTGTCAACTTAACACCTCCAGTAATTATAGAACACCATAAAACTATCCAACCAACTCTGAACTGAAGTGAAAGAACTATTAAAAGGAAATCTATTCCGGAACCTCTTCGTTCTCTCCTTAAA
>Ga0190326_1000149_pt1 | contig 10457 bp, 13 predicted proteins | sample 4870111112_MG_FD_165049 | JGI IMG/M metagenome (GOLD analysis project Ga0190326, IMG submission 165049) | Hydrothermal vent sediment bacterial communities from Southern Trench, Guaymas Basin, Mexico - 4870-11-11-12_MG | ecosystem: Environmental > Aquatic > Marine > Hydrothermal vents > Sediment ... | reverse complement strand
AGTTGTTATCGTAGAATATGTTGCTGGGTTTCTCATATCTGACAAACTGATTCGGATTACCAGTAATCCTTAGCTTCAAGTATATTTAACTTACCAGTGTTCGTTAATCCTTTTGCAGTTTAGCTTAAGATGCTTTATCGATTTGAAGTCCTCAATTTCGACTTCAAAATAAGTTGTTTAAATAAATTTCATATTGAAATTGCTTCTGAACTCAAACTAAGTCATTTATTCATTAAACTTCAGAACTCTTGGTACATTTTCATCATAAGGTGGATATATTACTCCGTATTCCGTGATTATTGCAGTTACATAACTCAAAGGTGTTGCGTCAAAGGCTGGATTAAAAACTTTAACATTTTTTGGTGCGATTAACTTTTTCTTACAGCTTATATGACAATACAGCAGTTCCTCTTTTGGTCTCTCTTCTATTTCTACTTCATCGGATTTTTTATTCCAATCGAACGTAGCTTTAGGTGCGGCAACGTAAAATGGAATTTTATGCTCTTTAGCAAGGACAGCAACTGTATAAGTACCTATTTTGTTGAAGACTGCATCTCTTACTATTCTATCAGCACCGACTATTACTTTGTCAACCATTTTTTTCTGCATAACTATTCCAACCATCGAATCCGTTATCAATGTGACATCGATTCCGTCTTGCATTAATTCGTAACACGTGAGCCTTGAGCCTTGATTTAAGGGGCGAGTTTCGCAAGCTATAACTCTAATCTTCTTCCCTCGCTCAACAGCACTTCTTATAACACCTAAGGCTGTTCCATAATCAACTGTTGCAAGTCTTCCAGCATTACAGTAAGTTAATACTGTATCTCCGTCTTCGAGGAGTTCTGCTCCAAACTTCCCTATTTTTTTATTTCGCTCGATATCTTCGTTTGCAAGTCTTTCAGCTTCTTCTAATGCAAGCCTTCTAACCTCTTCAATAGTTTTTCCCTTTAAAGCTGAGTTTAAAGCTCTCTCAATACCAACGAATAGATTAACTGCAGTCGGTCTTGTAGAAGCGATCTTTTTTGCAGCAAACCTTAGATAATTCTTCAATTCTTCAACGTCTTTGAAATCCTTCTCGTAAGATGCTAAAGCGATCCCATAAGCTCCAGCCGCTTCCAAAGCCGGTGCTCCCCTTACAGCTAATCTCTTTATTGCATCTATAAGCTCGTCAACGGTTTTACAAGTTATTACTTTAAACTCCTCTGGAAGTAGTGTTTGATCTACTAGTGCTACTCCATCACTCCAAAATATCGAACGCATAAACTTAATACGTTTCAAAGCTTTTAAACTTGTATGCTAAGCAAATTCAAAGGAGTAACGCCTAAACTACTAAAACCTATAACGTCAAAACTCGTTAAACTTGGGATAAAACCAAATCACATAACAGTTCTTAGTTTGATTTCTGGAATTTTTGCTTTTGTTTTAATTTCTCTTAAATACCTATATTTAGGGGCTTTATTTGTTCTCTTAAGCGGCTTTTTTGATATGTTAGATGGAGCTCTTGCAAGATCTTACAACTTGGTTTCAGATTTTGGGGCTTTTTTGGATTCAGTAGTAGATAGGTATGTTGACGTTTTGATCTTTATATCCCTCGGTATATACGGTATTGATTGGCTTTTGATTACTGTTGCAATGAGTGGAGCGTTATTAGTTAGCTATACAAGAGCTAGAGCAGAAAACATAATAGAGAGATGTGATGTTGGAATCGCAGAGAGAGGAGAAAGACTGATAATACTGTTTGCTGGAATTGTAACTGGTTTTATATACGAATCTATTCTTATAGTTGCTGTTTTAAGTCATATAACCGCTTTGCACAGAATTATCTATACGTTTAGAGAAAGTAGACGTTGATACCCAAAAGTATTAGCACAGCACCTATTATCACGTTAAAACTGAAAACCTCTCTTTCTCTTAAAAATAAATAAGATAACGCTAATGTAAACATGGGATAAGAGCTTGTAACCGATTCAACAACGGATATCTGAAAGTTGTATAGGCATATATATCTAATTAAATGTCCTAATCCAACGAAGAATCCAGCGAGAAAGTAGTACTTATTGAATTTCTTTATCCTCCTAACAGCAATTGGTGTTAGTAGCAACGTTGAAACTAAAAATCCAACAAAAGCACCGAACAGTGGATCAAAACTTTTTAATAATCCAATTTTTATAAAAAATGAAGATAAAGCAGACAGAAATCCAGTTGAAATCCCTAAAAATAGGCCAACTAAATCTATTTTTCCCTTTGGATTAGATATTGCTAAAACACCTAAAAATATCAAAACAGTCATTATAAGGAGTTTCAAAGTCATAAACTCACCAATCAAGTATCCAAGAATAGCCGCAAAGTATATACGAGTTGCTGATAGAGGAGAAGACAGATTAACTCCTATTCTTTCTATAGCATGATAAAAGCACAGTCTTGCAAGAAAGAAGTGCAAGAAGCCAGCTAAGACCATAGGTACTAAAAAGTTGGGATCGAAATTCGCAAAAGCAATCGAAGGAGAGAATAGCAAAGTACTTGCAATTAAGCTTAGATAAGTTCCACTTAAAGCGTCTAACTCTTCTCCACCCTTTCTAACGAGTATCTGATGTATACTAAAGAATAGGGGTATAAGCAGTACTATCATCGCTTAAGTACAAGCTTCTTTATCTTCATAAAATCTTCAAAGCTTCTACTCTTCTTGTAACTTTTTGCACATCTCTTCAACTCTTCGACATCGAGTTCTATGTACTTGCTAACCCTTGTAACGATGTATGAAGAAAACTGCGTAACGTTTGCAGGATTACTTCTGATTAAACTTCTCTCGAAGTCTATAAAAAAGACTTTATCACATTTTACTATTATGTGTTTATCTGGTCTTGCCATCTCCTCTTTTTGAATACCGAGTAAATCGAGAATATAACAGATGTCAAAACACTTCGCAATTACTTTTCTAATTTCTCTCTCGTTGCTCACTTTCAAGAACTCTGAAATATTTACACCATCTATGTATTTCATGACGATTCTAAGGTTTACGTTATCTACGAAATATACTTCTGGAACAAATCCAAACGGCTGTAAAAGTGTTAAAAACTTAACCTCTTTTTTGAAATTGTATAGAAAATCCCTTTTAAAAACCTTCACAGCGTAATTTCCTATTATGTAAACCTCTGAATGCTTACCTTTTAGCTTCATTAACTAACTTCCTAACTCTTTCAACGTCTATTCTTCCTCTTCTTTTAAAATATGTTCCTACTATTACACCATCACAAAACTCCACGATTTTTGAAACGTTTTCCGCAGTAACACCACTTCCAACTATTAAAGGCATGTCTACGATTTTTCTCACGTATTTTAGCTCATTTAAATTTACCTCTGCTCCAGTTGTTTTTCCAGTTAATATCAATGCATCTGCTAAGCTTCTCTCAGCGTTTAGGATGTAATCTTCAATACTTGCCAGATGTATTGCATGTTTAACGCTTATATCAGCAAAGATCATTGCGTTACAATCGATGAACCTCTTAAACCTCATAATTTCATCCGCTTTGCTATCTATTATTCCTTCGGGGGTTATACTTGGAAAGAACAACTGATTAACCCTTATGAAATCCGCTTTTACTGCCTTTGCTATCGATAATGCTGCGATTGCATCATTCCTCAAAACGTTTATTCCAATCGGTAAGGAAATCTCTCTTTTGACCTCTAATGCTATTGCAGTCATGCAGGCAACTACTTCCTTTCCGACTTCCTTTTTAAACGGTTTATCTCCATAGTTTTCTATTATAATGGCATCAACTCCTCCTTCTTCAAGGATTTTTGCATCTCTTATCGCATCCTCGACTACTTCCTCAAGAGAAGTATAGTTAGGAGATCCGGGTAATGGTTTCAAATGAACTACTCCAATTACTTCCGCCATACGACTTTTCCGTTGTATCTTATCTCAACTATTCTGTGCTGAGGTATCGCCAAACCAGATGTTAGGTATATAAACTTATGTCCTATTTCTTCTATTTCCTCTCCACTGATCTCCGAGTATCCCTTAGGTCTATCTATGTAGACGACTGTAACCCTCTTGAAGTCGTAATCTGGATGCCACTTAAACTTATTCAAGATATCTCTTATACTATATCTCCTCATCTTTAGCCAACTCTATGAGTTGTCCTTTTAGGTTAAGCCTAACAGATCTCTTCGCAACAGCTCTAACGAACAGGGGATCTAAATTTAAACTCTTACATATATGTGTAACGCTCATTCTCCCAGATTTCACTTCATTTTCTATCATTTTAGCGTAGTTCTCAAATTCGTCATCTGGCATGAAAACTACTTCTAGAACTGTGTTCAAATCCCTCAGCGATACGTAGAAGTTTGCACTTATATGTGTATAGCTTACGTGGTATTCCTTTTCTGGCTTTCCAGCTGGATCCGATGGCATTCTCCACTTCACTTCAAGCATTCCAGCTTGTTTAAGGATTTTCAAGGCTTCTTCAAATCCATCACCAAAGAGGTCTTTAAGCTCTTTAGAGGTGTACCAACCGTTGAGTAAGGCATTGTAAACGTTCTTGTAGGTTTCAGTAGACAACAGTTGAAATATAGGAACTAATTCAACTATGTCGTTAACGAGTTTTGCTCTCTTTACCATATTTCTGTATTCCTAACGTTACGTTAATTATACTTTTTCTCAACATCGATTTCATGAAGGTATTCGTCTGCGGATCTATAGGTTACGGAGGTATAGAAGACATAAAAAGGGTTCAAAATACCTTAAGAAAAAGGGGATTTGATGTTTTAGATCAGTTGTCTTATGATTACTCTCACATCGAAGACTTTAGAGACAAACGAAAACTTTGCGAAGAAATCGTCAAAAAAGACTTAGAACTATGCAGTAAAGCGGATGTAATCGTTTTCATTGCAAAAAGACCGAGTTTCGGTGCAATGGCTGAAGTCGTGATTTCATCACTAAAAGGTAAACCCGTAGTACTGTTCTGCACGGATGAACTAAGATCTCCATGGCCAATCTACTTTTCAAGTTTTATTGCGAGAGATGAAGAGGAACTGATTGAAGCTTTGAATTCTATTAAGCTTAAGAAGATAAGAACGATCCCCAACGTTTACAGTGAACACGAGATGCAGTTGATATATGAGAATTTCACATGTATATGCCCAGTTACCGGAATGAGAGATTATGCAGTTATAAGGATAAGGTACAAGCCTAAAAACAGAGTTTTAGAATACGAATCGTTGGATGAGTACTTTAAGACTTTTAGAGATAGAGTAATCCATCACGAAGCAGTAGTCGAGGAGATCTTCAACGACTTGATGAAAGCTTTAGATCCAGAAAAGCTTGAAGTTGTTGCAGAATTTGAAAGGAGAAGTGGCGTTAAAGCTATTGTTAAGAAGTGTAAAAAGTAGCATAAACGATTTAAAAAACGATTGAGTTATTAAATTTATGAAGTTCAAAACTGGCATAGTATCATTAGATGGTCAGTTAGGTGGTGGATTCCCAGCTGGGAGCGTAATACTACTGCTTGAAGATCCCGGGGCTGGAGGGGATGTATTTACTTTTCACTTTGCTGTAGAAGGCGCAAAGAATAACGAGAATGTTTTATACATCGCAACAAACGATACAGAAGAAGAAATCAAAGAAAACATAAAACTTTACTTCTCCAACGATTGCATTGACAAAATCGTTATAAAAAGCTTGATTCCATCTAATTTAGGGAAAGATGCTAAGGAGTACTTGAGAAATACAATGCATGATCCCATTAGACAAGTCATATCGATTATAGCAAATAACAACTTCAATAGGGTTATCGTAAACAATTTAACTTACTTCATCTCAAACTTCGAGTTTAGAGATGTTTTAACTTTAATGGAGAATTTTTCAAGATGTGCAAAAAGGGATGACTCAGTATTTTTACTTTTGATGACGAAGGGTATGTTCGATTCAAAGGTGGAAACAGCTATGAAGCATTATGCGGATGGAGTTATAGAGTTAACGCTAAGAGAAGTTGAAAACGAGGTTCAGAGAATGCTGAAGTTTATAAAGTTTAAGAGGATATTTGTTCCAAAGGCGATAATGAGATACGATTTAACGGATAAAGGAATAAGAGTTGAATCTGTGATGAGGGTTATATGAGGGTAGTATTTGGTGAATTATTTGTAGACGATATTAAAAAATTTGCGAACGTTGCAACTTTTATAGATTCCAAATACGTTGTCAGTCTTGATGTAGTAGAATTTGCAGCAAAAAAGGCAATAGAAAACTGGAATAGCGGTAGAAGAATTTCAAAATCACTAACCCTTGAAATACTGCTGTATTACGCTGCTACGAGACAGATAAAAGATGCGATAAAGCTTGGATTAAGAAACGGCTTAAATAGGGTTGCTGCAGTAGTTATAAATGAGGATTCGTTTAAATCTATAGGTTTTAAGGAGCTCGAATTCAAGCCAGAGTTCGATTTAAAAGCGATAATGAACCATTACGATATAACCGATGAGGAACTGAAAATCGTTGGCATAGACAAGTTGAACTTACTTATAAGGGAGAGAATTGCTTTATTTTCTGCTATGGGTGAATAATTATTATGAAGGCTAAAGCATACGCATCTGGAACAGTTCTAAACGCTTTAGCCCTTGGAATTGGTTCTGCCTTTGGATTAGAATTACTCACAAGAGTTAACGTAAAATTTGAGGAAGATTTAAGAGAAAATATAGTCGTTGTAAATGGAAAAAGAGTTGAAAGTAAGGTTACCGATAGAGTCATGGGTATATTCAGAAAAAAGGGATACATAGAAGTTAAAACGGAGATACCGATTGGGAGTGGATTGGGAAGTAGTAGTGCATTTTTAAACGCTTTGATATGTGCTATACTTAAAGAGATTGGTGAAGAACTTGATGCGTATAGAATTCTCTCAGCAAATGCGAGAATATCCCTCGAAATGGGAATAAGTTATACAGGTGCATTCGATGATGCTTCAGCATCCTTGCTTGGTGGTTTTATCGTTTCAGACAATAGAAAACTAAAGCTGATAAGATGGGATAAAAGGAAATACCATGCATTAGTGCTAATCCCAGATTTTGGGAGAGGAAGGGTTAGCTTTAGGGAGATAAGAAGGGATGCAAAAAGACTCCAAAACGTATTACAAATGCTGTATCGTGGTGATTACTTCGAAGTCATGAAGGAAAATACAAAATACTACTGCGAGAAAATAGGATACCCAATTGAAATCGCCGAAGTTTTATGGAGAAGGAAGATAAATTGCGGACTATCGGGAAATGGACCGTGTTTTGTTGCATTGGGTGATAGAGATCAGATAAAGATAGCAAAAGATATATGGGAAAGTTATGGGAAGGTTTTAGTAACTAAAATCGCTGAAAAACCAGCGGAAAACGTGATAGTTGAAGACTTTCTGTTCATCTAAAGCAACTCCAATACTTCGAATGAATTCTTTTAACCTCTTTTATGTTCTCCTTAAGCTTGAGTATTGCTCCTTCTCTTTTTCTCCATTTTAACTCTCCTAAGTAAGTTTCTGGCTCCCTTATAAAGGATATATCGTAACCAGCCATTGCAGCGATTATTCCAAGATTTGTATAAGGTAATGCCCCTTCAACGCTGTATCCACCCTCTAAAACGGCTACAAGCCTTCCATTACATAACTCCTTTGAAGCTTTAACAGCCCAACTCATAATTTCCGCATAACCCCTTGCAGTCAAAGCTAATCCAGTAATTGGATCTGTAAAGTGGTTGTCCTGTCCAGCAGATATAGCGATAAACTCTGGCTTGAACTCGTAGGTTATAGGCTCTATAACTTCTTCAATAACCATCATGTATCCCTCATCACTCGTTCCAGGTGGAAGAGGTATGTTAACAGTGTATCCCTCCCCTTTTCCAGCCCCACATTCATGAGGAAAACCAGTTCCGGGATACAAAGGCATCTGATGCGTGGATATGTACAAAACCCTATTATCGTTGTAGAATATCTCCTGAGTTCCATCGCCGTGATGTGCATCCCAGTCGAGTATTAGAATTCTTTCAAATCCCCTTTTTAAAAGCCATTTTACCATTATAGCGATGTTGTTCAAATAACAGAATCCCGCACCGATATAAGGTTTTGCATGATGTCCCGGAGGACGAACCATTGCAAATGCGTTATCTACTTCCTTATCTAAAACCGCTTGAGCAGCCCTTATAGCTCCACCGGCAGCTAATAAAGCTCTATCAAAAACACCCTTTGGAATATTCGTATCCCAGTCGATTATCCCGCCACCAGTTCTACTCTCCCTTTCAAGAAATCTAACGTATTCTTCTGTATGAACTTCTAAAACATCTTCAAGAGATGCCTTGAATGGTTTAAGGATTTTTATATCACCCCTATCGAATATCCCCTCTTCCATAAGCTGATCCATCGTATAAGCTAGTCTTTCCCTCCTTTCTGGATGAGTTGGAGACTGTTCGTGCTTCAAGTACTCTTCGTGAAACACGATTCCAGTAACCATAATTGAAATTCGATGAGCTTTTTAAAATCGTTTTCTAATATCGGTATAGGCTTTTAAAAAATGGATGATCTACGTTTTTTACAAACTCTTTCAACTTGTCATATCTTCTACTTATTAAGTATTCATACGCTTCTATTTGGTAATCCCTATGCTCGTTCCACCTTCTATAAACATCTGTAATGACATCTTTAACTGCATAAAACTCATCACAGCAATCTTTGTCCTCATCTCTGATTTCTGCAATCTTTTTATCGCTTATCCCACATCTATGCCAAATGACGTATGGGAGTATCGATATCAGATGTTCCAAATTCGCTTCCTCTTCTTCAATCCATGCTACTGCTTTTAAATACTTGAATAGACTTATCTCCGCTCTATTTGATATCGAGTAGATATCGGAGCATGCGTAAACCGAATAATGGCATCCATCGCATTTAGAGAAGTCCTTTTTCAAACCCTTTTGACAGTATACTTCTTGTCCAAGGTAATCGAGAAATAGCTCAACATCTTCAGAGATTTCTACTTCATTTATCTCCTTTCTGATCTCTTCGATTTCGTAACTTCTAGGTATCTCAACGTTAAAACCATCTTCTTTTAATCTATTTTCGATTTTCTCCTTGAATTCATCTGAAATCTCCTTTAGAAATTTAACTATTTCATTTGCTTTTCTGGTTTCGTTGTTCTGGCTTATGTACTCTACTATCTCTCTCGAAATCTTACTATCCCTAAGTACTTCGTCCCTTATACCTCTCCTAACTATTCTTTTCCTTATAGGATGAATTCTCCCAGTTTCAACGGCTATATCAAATCTGTCGAGAAGAGGAGGGATTAAATTAGTAGTTCCCAAATCCTGGTAGTTTACAGTTGCAAAAAAAGCCTTATCTACTTCGAATATTATCGTTTCGCCTCTATAATTCCATATATTTCTATCAACTTCATTTAAAATGAGATTTTGTTTTCCAACTGGTAATCTGTTTATCTCATCTATTATTAGAACTGGAGAAAAGACGGATAACTTCCATCTAACAACTTCTCTTCCATCTTTTTCCAGAGCTCCTAAGTCAAGAGTTGCCTTTATCTTTTCTTCAGTCTGCTCTGGATGTCCATGGATCGTTACAGCTTGAATGAACTCAAGTGGCAAACCCATAATCAAGCTTGAAATCCTCTCACTCGAAGTAGTCTTACCGCTCCCATATTCACCAAATATGAGTTCTCTTCCATTTAAAATGCAGGTTATAATTCCAAATAAGACTATTGGATCGTATTTCCTATCTCCTATTTCTAATGTCTCATCTCCAAAGTAAAATCTACTCGTAATTAAATCGTACAACTTCTTTATCGAATTTTTCATTAAGGAATGTAAAGCTTAAAGAAAATAAATGTTGTCAACGAATTAAATGACTCCCATCACAACTCTCAGCTTTAAATTCAAATCCCTCCCTACAAAATGCACAAGTTATCCCAATTTCCTTACAGAACTCTTCAACTCTACTAAGCATCTTCAATCTCTTAAACTTGTTTAAGTAGTAATAGCTTCCTATCTTTTCCCCTTCAACAAAGTAGATCCTTTTATACATATCTCTAAGCTCTGGAAAGACTTTGATAAATCTACTAAATATGTCTCTTCTAAGTTTTAGAGTAGATGTCACTACGTGATCTGGTTCGCATCTCTCAATTATCCATATTTTATCTTCGTTTAAATATGGGATTATAGGATCAAACCTCAAAATGGCTGGAATTCCATAGTCCTTTAACTCTTTGAAAGCTTTAATCCTCTCTTCAGTTTTAGGTGCAGATAATTCAGCTTTATCGCATCCAGTTATCGTAACGCTTACAGCAGATCTCATTTCAGATAGTAACTTTAAATCTCTTGTGAATATCACACCCTTAGTGACAATTAAAACCCTTACATCGTAGTCTTTCATGATTTCGAGGCACTTCCTAGTAATCTCCAAATCTTTCTCAATAGGAGGATA
>Ga0190326_1000145_pt1 | contig 10514 bp, 11 predicted proteins | sample 4870111112_MG_FD_165049 | JGI IMG/M metagenome (GOLD analysis project Ga0190326, IMG submission 165049) | Hydrothermal vent sediment bacterial communities from Southern Trench, Guaymas Basin, Mexico - 4870-11-11-12_MG | ecosystem: Environmental > Aquatic > Marine > Hydrothermal vents > Sediment ... | reverse complement strand
TAGTTACGCTCGTCATAGGCCCCCAGCACCCGGCACTCCACGAGCCAGAGAGGTTCGTCTTCAAGGTCGATGGCGAGGTGGTGGTCGGCGTGGACATAAGGATAGGCTATGCCCACAGGGGCATAGAGGAGGCGGCCGAGCACAGAACCTACATTCAGGACCTCTACCTGTGCGAGCGTGTGTGCGGCATATGCAACGTGGCCCACAGCCTATGCTACTGCCTCACGGTCGAGGAACTCCTTGGGCTTGAGGTGCCAGGGAGGGCCCAGTTCTTGAGGGTAGTAGCCGCCGAGCTGAACAGGCTCCACAGCCACATGCTCCTCTTGGGCGTGGCAGCTGAGGAGATGGGATTCACGACCTTGTTCATGTATATCTGGCGTGATAGGGAGGTCGTCATGGACCTCATGGAGATGCTGTCTGGGAACAGGGTCATAAGCTCCTTCAACAGGATTGGGGGCGTCAGCAGGGACGTAGGGCCAGAACTCGCCAGGAAGATGAGGAAGCGCCTCCTGGAGCTGAGGAAGAGGCTGGAGCACTACAGGGAGGTCTTCGAGACGGACCCGACCATACTGGCCCGGACGAGGAAGATAGGCTACTTGTCCCGCTCGGACGCAATAGGCTTGTGTGCCGCTGGCCCGACCCTCAGGGCCTCAGGCGTGGATTTCGACGTGAGGAAGGACGACCCCTATGCGGCCTACGAGGACATATCGAGCTTCAGGACGGCCGTGAGGAAGGAATGCGACAACTGGGGCCGCTACATGGCCAGGCTGGAGGAATGCCTGATAAGCGTGGACGTGATAGAAGAGGCCCTCTCCGAGCTCCCGGGCGGGCCCGTCAAAGTAAAGGCGTCGAGGCGTGTGAAACCCGGAGAAGCGGTCTGCACGGTCGAGGCACCGAGGGGCGAGCTCCTCTACTACATACGGTCCAACGGGACGGACAAGCCAGCCAGGGTGAAGATAAGGACGCCCACCTTCACGAACCTGGCCCCTTTGCGCAAGATGCTTGAGGGCGTCTACGTGGCCGACATACCCGTCACGTTGGCCAGCATAGATCCCTGCTTCTCCTGCACGGACAGGGCCTTCTTCGTGGACGTCAACACGGGCGAGGCTTGGTCCTGCTACATAGATGAGATAGGGAGGAGGTTGAGGCGATGAGGATATTCCCGGCCCTGATAGCAGATGCCCTCAGGACGCTCCTCAGGTCCGCCCTGAGGAAGCCGGTTACCGAGAGGTATCCGGAGGAGAAGCCGAAGATCCCCGAGGGCTTCAGGGGGAGGCACATGGTAGAGCTGGACAAGTGCGTCGGCTGCGGCCTCTGCGCCAGGGATTGCCCGGCTGGCGCCATAAAGATGGTGAAGGTCCCGGGCAGGAAGGGCCTGGGCGTGCCCGTCATAGACCTCGGGAGGTGCATATTCTGCTTCCAGTGCGCCGAGAGCTGCCCTAAGGGCGCCATAAAGCCCACACGAATATACAGCATGTCTGCCTATGACCCGGGGGACCTCGTGCTCGACTTCAGGCCCCTCCTCCTGCCCTCAGCCAAGAAGGGTCAGGATGAGCTTGGTGGCCAGTAGGACCCCGACCGCCAGGGGTATCATGTAGGTCCAGAAGACCCTTAGCGTCTGGTCTATCCTGAGCCTGGCCACTATGCCCCTCACGAAGGACATGAGGACCGCACAGGCGAGGACCTTCAGGACGAAGGCCAGCGGGGCCAGCCAGGCCACCCGGAACGTCAGCGGGTCGCCCAGGTATAGGCTGGCCATCAGGCTGGCCATGAGGAGGAAGCTGAGGTTCCGGCCCAGCCTTATCAGAGCCAGCCTCCGGCCCGTCAGCTCCGTCATCCAGCCGGCCACTATCTCCGTCTCGGCCTCCGGGGCGTCAAAGGGCACCCTCTCGAGCTCCGCCAGGGAGCATATGAGGAACACCACGAAGGACAGGAAGCCGAAGGGCGGCACGAAGGCTATGAAGGGTAGGCCAGCCCTGGCCTGGCTGGCGTATATGTTGCTTATGCAGAGGCTCCCGGCCATGAGGGCTGGGCAGATGGCCGTGAGGGCGAGCGGTATCTCGTAGCTGAGCATCTGGAGGGCCGACCTCATGGCCCCCTCGGCCGCAAAGGTATTGGCGGACGCCCAGCCCATGAGGAAGACCAACAGGGCCATTACGATCAAGATGAACAATATGGCTATCAAATCTCCCTCAAAGCAGACCAGGGCCCTGCGGCCGTCCATGGGTATGAAGAAGAGGGCCGTGAGGGGGAGTGCGACCATCAGTATAGGGGCCACCGTCAGGACGCCCCTGTTGGCCCCCGTGGGCAGTATGTCCTCCTTGGAGAGGAGCTTTATGAAATCGGCCAGGGGTTGGAGGAGGCCGGAGGGGCCCACGACCAACGGGCCATAGCGGTCCTGTATCTTGGCCAAGGTCTTCCTGTCCAACCACTCCAGGAAGAAGGCCATGAGGATGAGGAAGGCGTAGCCCGGGAATACGAAGTAGGCCAGCAGGCTCACCGGGTCCAAGGGCCTCACCTCCCGGCCTTCCTGAGCATTTCTACGGCCTTGTTGAGGCCGTCAATTATGGCCTCGGGCTTCGGAGGGCAGCCCGGCACTACCACGTCGACCTTGGGCAGGACGTTGCAGGCACCACCGCAGACGTTGTAGCAGCCTGCGAAGACGCCACCGCTTATGGCGCAGGCCCCAACGGCCACGACCAGCTTGGGCTCCGGCATCTGCTCGTATATGCGTATCAGCCTGGGCCTCGATTCACGGGTGACGGGCCCCGTCACGATCAGCACGTCGGCGTGCCTCGGGCTCCCGACCTTCAGGGCTCCGAAGCGCTCTAAATCGAACCTGGGCGTGAGAGCGGCCACCACTTCTATATCACATGCGTTGCAGGCACCCGTGTTGAAGTGCAGTATCCAGGGCGATGAGGCCCTCGCCCACCTGACGAGGCCCGTCCGGCATCACCCCCCTAGCTCCCGCAGGTAGAAGGCTGGCGTCAGGATGGCCACCAGAATTATGGCCAGGTAGAAGATGGCCTGGAGGTAGTGCCCCAATATGGCTAAGGCGACTATTGGGACCGTGATGTCGAAGGCCAGGAAGAGCAGGACGTATGTGAAGAACCTGGACATGTCCATCTTGGGCCTGACGGGCGGCATGGCCTCGCCGCATGCGTAGGGCGAGAGCCTGGCATCCGTCATCACGCCCTTGGGCGCCAGCAGCCTGCCCGCTAGGTATATGAGGACCGTGATGAGGAGCGAGAGGCCAAATGCCACGCCCAGCGAGCAGAGCCCGTTCTCCAAATCGCTCGCCCTCAGTTCCAGCCTCAGAGGTAAGTATAAGCTTTAAGAGGCCAGGGTCCCAGGCCCTGTGCGGTGAGAACGACGGAAGCGATCGTGATAGTTCTCGCCGTGCTATCGGTTATGTCGGCCCTGTTAGCCGTGGAGGCCAAGAAGCTCTTGAATGCCATAATAAGCCTGGCCGTGATGCTCGCCTGCATAGGCATAATATACTGGTTGTTCTTGGCGCCCTACGTGGCCCTATTCCACCTACTGGTCTACGGCGGTGCGGTCGTGATACTGCTCGTCACGGCCATAATGTTCGTGGGAGGTGAGGGGTCTTGAGGAAGGCGCCCGTCCTGCTGGCACAGGCCCTGCCCGTCGCCTTGTTCCTGGCTTCCATCCTGGCCATCTTGGCCCTGAGGGGCTTCCCGGCCTTCGAGCACGGGAGGCCCGCCCTCCTGACGGCCCCGCCTGAGACGAACGAGGAACTGATATACCTGATGTGGGGGGATAGGTTCCCCGACCTCGTGGCCCAGGCCAGCCTGGTCGTCTTGGCGGCGGCTGCCTGCGTATCGGCCGTTAGGCTGTGGAGGAGGGGAGCATGACGGGGCCCGAGCTCTTGTTCGCCTGCTCCCTGGCCTTACTCACGATAGGCATCTACGGCCTCTCCACGAAGAGGAACTTGATAAGGCTCATAATAGCCCTCGAGATCCTCGTGAACGCTGCCTGCCTGTCCTTCGCCTCCCTCTCGGCCATGGCCCTCCCGGGCAGCTCAGACCCCATGGTGGGCGTCCTGATCATAATAGTCCTGGCCATAGGGGGCTGCGTGGCCGCCTTCGGCTTGGCCCTGGCCCTAGCCATCTACAAGCGGCTGGGGACCGTGGATGCCTGGGAGCTCAGGCGCCTGAGGGGGTGAGGAAGGCATGTCCTGGTCCCTGAGGCCGGATTTGTCCGTTTACCTCTTGATCGCATCGCTCATAGTATCGCCCCTCTCGGACCTGATAGGGCACTGGCGTAAGCCCAATAGGCTCCCTCAGGCCTTCCTCGTGATCGTTTCCCTCCTAGGCCTACTGTTCTCTTCTGCACCGTTCGTCTTAGACCTTGACTCTTCCTGGCCTTTTGTGGTCTTCTACGGCCAGCCGGGCCTGGGGACTTGCCTCTTAGTGGACAGGGCCAGCCTCTTCCTGGCCTCAGCAGCCCTCCTCATAGCACTATCGGCCTCAATATTCGTGCTGAGCCAGCCGTCCCTCCCCCATGGCTACTGTGTGGCCTTCACGGCCCTCATGGCCGGAATGATAGGTGTCCTGTCGGCTGGGGACCTCCTTACCTTCTACGTGTTCTGGGAGATCATGTGCTTAGCAGCTTACGCCCTAGTGGCCATGGGCGAGAGACGTGAAGAAGCCCTTGAGGCAGCCTGGAAGTATTTCATAATGGGCTCTGCTGGCGCCGTGGTCATGCTCTTCGGCATATCAATCCTCTACGGCCTGGCGGGCACCTTGAACATGATCTTCTTGGCCCGGAGGCTCCTGGGGGCCAGGGACCCATGGCTCCTTATGGCCCTCGTCTTGTTCATCGGAGGTGCTGGCGTCGAGGCAGCCTTCGTCCCCTTACACACCTGGCTCCCGGACGCCTACTCAGAGGCCCCAACGCCCGTCAGCGCTACCATAGCTGGCATAACGACAGAGATAGGCTTCTTCGGCCTCCTCAAGGTCGTGTTCGTGGTCTTCCGCTCCTGCTCAAGGACCTGGCAAGCCATCTTGGCGGCCGTCTGCGTGGCCAACATGTTCTTGGGGAACCTCTGTGCCCTCGTCCAAATGGATGTGAAGCGATTCTTGGCCTACCCGAGCATAAGCATAATAGGTTATGCGACGGCAGCCCTGGTGGTATCCGTGGACCCGGGCCTGAGCGAGGGGGCGTTGGCAGCCGTGCTGTTCCTCATACTGAGCCACGGCATCTCAAAGGCCCTGGCCTTCTTGGGAGCCGGGCCCTTAGCCTCGGCCGTGGGCTCCAGGGACCTAAGGAAGCTCGGGGCCGCAAAGACCAGCTTCCCCGTGACGACTGTCTTGTTCGTGCTCGCCTTCTTGTGCAGGGCTGGCCTGCCTGGGACCTGCGGCTTCGTGGAGAAGCTGGCCCTCCTGCCGCCCCTGTTCTCGTCCCCGGCCTACTGGTGGCTGGGCATAATCATGGTGATCAACGTGATAATAGCTGCCGCAGCCTACTTCAGGGGCGTGCTGAACGTGGTCAGGACGCAGGGCCGTCCGAACGGCCGTCGGAGCGAGAGGAAGGCAGAGCTGGCAGCCATGCTCATCCTCTCGGCCCTCATCGTATTCCTGGGCATATGGCCATACCCAGCCTTGAGGGCAGCAGAACTAGGGGCCAAGGACCTCTCCAACTTAGGACGCTACATAGAAGCCCTTGGGAGGTGATGGCATGACCGGGCCAACCGAAATGGCAGCCTGGCTTTGTTTCCTGGTCCCCCTGGCCTGCTCGCCCCTGGCTTACCCGCTAGAAAAGGCCCACAGGGACCTGCCTTCCGTGCTCGGGGTCTTGGCCTCCTTAGTCAGCCTCTTATCGGCAGCCCTCATGCTGGCAGGATGGCCAGCCGAGCCTGTGGAGCTCAGGTCGAGCTGGCTCTGGGGCCCCGGAATGCCCTTCTGCCTGCTGATCGACCCCTTGAGCACGGCCATGGCCTTCGTGGTGGCCCTCGTGTGCTCCCTGATAATGTTCTACTCGGCCATCTACATGCGTGGCGAGCCGGGGCCGGGCCGCTACTGGTCCCTCATGTGCCTCTTCACTGGCTCCATGCTCATGCTCGTCTTAGCGGGCGACCTCATAACGCTCTTGGTCGGCTGGAAGCTCGTGGGGTTCTGCAGCTACGCCCTAATAAGCCATTACTACACGGACGAGCCCGAGCGCTGGGTAGGCGGACCTCCGCCGGAGCCCATGTATCCTCCATCGCACTGTGGCCTTAAGGCCCTACTGACCGTCTTCACGGGCGACGTCATGTTCTTCTCGGCCGTGTTCATCATATACGCCTACTCCGGGACCTTCGTCCTGACGGAGCTCTACCGCACGGCCCGGGTTTGGCTGGTCTCCTTGGCCGGGACGCCTGGCATGCTGGCCCTCACGGCCGTGTTGCTCATGGGAGGTCCCCTTTCTAAGTCGGCACAGTTCCCGTTCCACGAGTGGCTCCCTGAGGCCATGGCTGGTCCAACGCCCGTCTCGGCCTTAATACATGCTGCCACGATGGTTAAGGCTGGCGTCTACGTTGTAGCCCGCTTCCTGCCCATCTTCTACGTAGGCTTCCATTACCTCGGCCTGAGCGGGGCTGGCATCTTCTTCCTCCTGGCGGCTTACCTAGGGGCCATAACGGCCTTCCTCGGGGCAGCACAGGGCTGTGTGGCCTTGGAGCTCAAGAAGGTCCTCGCCTACTCAACCATGAGCCAGCTGGGATACCTCATGTTGGGCCTGGGCGTGGCTGGCCTGACGCCCGGCCTCCCGGCTTCGGCTGCCACATCGGCAGCTACCTTCTACCACCTCATTGCACACGCCTTCTTCAAGTCGGCCTTGTTCATGATGGCTGGCATAGCCATTCATACCTTCGGCACTATATACATGGAGGAAATGGGTGGCCTGAAGCGCATTACAAAGGCCATGTGGGCACTGACGCTCATACTGGCCTTATCGCTCATAGGCATACCGCCGTTCAGCGGCTTCTGGGGGAAGGACCTTATAATTGGCTCCGGGCTAGCCCTTGGGCTCTGGGGACCTTTCCTGCTGGCCCTTCTAACCGTGCCTCTCACGGCCTTCTACACCATTAGGATGTTCGGCATGGTCTTCTACGGCGATCCCAAATCGGGCGGGCATGAGGGCGTAGAAGCCAAGCTCCTTCTCCTGGGCCCCTTGGCCGTTCTGGCCATACTTAGCCTGGCCCTGGGGGCGGCAGGGCCCTTAATCATATCTGGCCTGGCCGATGGCTTCAGGTCCATGATGGCCTCATACGTGGGAGTCCACACGACGGCCTCTTACGGACCGGGCTATTATTGGCCAGGCATCTTGACCGAGATGGCTGAGCACATCCCGAGCTTGTCCTGCTCCCTGGCCCTGGCGGTCCTGTCGTGCCTTGCCTCATACGCCCTTTACGTGCGTGGGCAACCCAGGCCCGAGGTCTTCTTGGCCAAATGGCCTTGGCTCGTCAAGGTAAGGCGCCTCCTGAGGGCTAGATTGGGCATAAATGGCCTCTACTACGCCTTAGCAAATGCCGTCCTGAAGACGGCACCAGCGGTGAGGACGTTTGAAGCTGCCCTAGATGGGTTCATCAACGGCGGCATACCATACGTGGTCATCAAGCACAGGCCAACGGTCAGGACATTTGAGACGGGAATGGACGTGGCCCTCAACGTCGGCATACCACGCTTCTTCAGGCAGATAGCGTCTGCCATAAGGAAGATACAGACGGGGAACCTGGGCTACAACGTAACTTATATAAGCGTTTTCCTCGCACTCTTCACCGGGCTGTTGGCGTTGAGCGTGATATTATGAGCCTTCCGCCTTGCCCGTTGCTGCAGGCCATCCTAGTCCCGCTCCTGGCCTCAGCCCTGGTCCTCCCGCTGGCTGGGAAGCTCAAATCAAAAGTAGGCTGGTTGGTGGGGCCCGTCCTATCATACCAGGTCCTCCTCCTAGGCCTAATAGGGCTTAAAGTGTGGCTTGAGGGGCCCATCCTAGAGCACTACACATGGGCTCCCATGCCTTCCGTGGGGGTCGACCTCCTAGCCGACGGCCTGAGCGTCCCCGTTGCCTTCGTCATGGCCCTCGTATGCGCCTGCCTCGCCTTCTACTCCGTCCACTACATAGAATACCGTGTTGAAGCCATATATGGGCCCGAGGAAGCCACGAAGGGCCATTATTATGCCATCTACTACGGCCTATACCCACTCTTCCCAGCCGGGCTGGTGGGCATAGCCTTCTCTGACAACCTAATAATGGTATGGTTCTTCTTGGAGCTGCTACTCATACCGTTCTACTTCATAATGGCCTACTTCGGCTACATAGACAGGCACAGGATAGCCATGATGTGCTTCCTCTGGGGGACGGCTGCCTCCATGGTCTTCATGGCCGGTGTCTTCACGGCCTATGCATGCGTGAGGAGCTTCTCCATAAGGGCCCTATCCGCTCTAGCGGGCCACAGGTATGCCTTCTTGGCCTGCGTCCTCATGGCCGTGGGCCTCCTCATAAAGATGGCCGTCTTCGGCTTCCATGTATGGCTGCCTTGGGTCCACGCTGAGCACCCGACCTGTATAGCTGGCATATTGGCCTGCTACGCCAACATAGGGACCTACGTCATGGCCCGTGTGCTCGTCTTAGCCATGCCGGAGGTCTTCCGGGCCCTGAGCACGCCCCTTATGGTATGGGCCCTTATAACCATGGTCTACGGGGCAGCTTTGACGCTGGCCCAAGATGACGTTAAGAGGCTTTGTGCCTGCTCCACCATAAGCCAGGTGGGATACTCGCTCCTGGGCGTGTCAAGCATGGTGCCCACGGCCGTGGCGGGAGGCATATTCTACATGATAAGCCACCTGCTCGGCAAGGCCGTCTTGTTCTCAACGGCCGGCCTGCTCGTGTATGAGACGCACGAGAGGGACATAAGGCGCATGGGGGGCCTCGGCCGCTTCCTGCCCTTCACGGCCGTCCTGTGGGCCAGCGGCTCCATGATATTGTCCGCCATACCGCCGTTCAGTGGCTTCCCGGCCGAGATGGTCATGTTCTCCGGCATCTTCAGGTCGGCCATAGGGCACGCCATCAGGCTGGCCACGGCCATATGCGGCGTCATGGCCACCGCCCTGACGGCTGCCTATACGTTCTGGCCCCTGAAGCGCATCTTCATGGGCCAGGCCAAGGCCAACCCCTCCCGTGGGGCCGTTAGAGAAGCCCCACCTTCCATGCTGGTCCCGCTCTTCATCCTGGCCCTGGCATCTGCTGCCCTCGGCATATGTCCGAGGCTCGTGATGGAGCTCCTCTCGTCCGTATTCTAGATGCCCGACCGCCTCAGCTGGCCCACCGTCCCGAGGAAGGTCCCGTCAAGCATGTAGACCTCTGCGTTCGCCAGGTCGACCGACCTGGACCTGAGGACGGGCCCTATGAAGCTCTCGTCGCCTGACCTAGGCCTGTTCACGGCCTGGCCTCCTAGGAACTCGTTGAAGGAAGGCATTACCAAGAGCTTCTCGGCCCTTATCTCGCCCAGCTCGTCCGGCCTCGCCTTGCCCCTCCTGACCATTTCCTCGGCCAGGGAGAAGCCATCGCAATCGGATAGGAGCCAGATGCGGGAGTTGGTCCTGAAGTATGGGCCTTCCCTGAAGGCCACGACGGGGTGGACGTGGCCCATTATGAGCCACCTACAGGCTAGGAGCTCCGGGCTTGGCCAGGCGTGGCCATGGAAGAGGCCGAAGGAGCCCCACAGGGCTACGCCGCCGGAGCTCAGCATTTCCACTCCATCGGGCAGGAGGGCGTCCAGGCGCCCATCGTGGTTCCCGGGCACGACGGCTATCTCATCCACGAGCTTCTTCAGCTCTTCGAAGAAGGCCGGTATCTCAGCCCATTCTTCTGCCTCGGCACCGGCTACGGTATGCTTGACATCACCGAGGAATACGAGCTTCCTTGGCCTGTAGGCCCTCACGATCCTCTCTATCCGCTTCAGCATCTTGCCGACTTGCGAGGGTATGTGGAACCCCTTGTCGGCCAAGGTGGATTCCCAACCTATGTGTAGGTCGGCCAGCACGAGGACCCTCTGGCCCGGCCTGGCGAGGAGGAGGGCTGCCTGGTCCTTAATGGCGTTCAGGCCCGGCCCCAGCCTGAGCAGCTCCATGACCTAAGGGACATGAAGGACCACCTTCTTAAATAGGGCCCCGGCCGAGATGGTGCCGTCATGGAGGCCGAGGAGTTCGACGTGGTGGTAGTGGGGGCTGGCCCAGCTGGCCTATTCACGGCCCTCGGCCTGGTGGAGGAAGGAGGGCTTGAGGTAGCCATCTTGGACAAGGGGCCCGATATAGGAGAGCGCCGCTGCCCGGCCATGGAAGGTGGTTCCTGCGTCAGGTGCCGGACCTGCTCCCTGCTCTCGGGCTGGGGTGGGGCAGGCGCCTTCAGCGACGGCAAGCTGACCTACTCGCCAGACGTGGGAGGATGGCTATCCGACCTCCTGGGGCACGAGGAACTCGTGGACATCATGGGCAAGGTAGATGCGATATACC
>Ga0190326_1000144_pt1 | contig 10592 bp, 11 predicted proteins | sample 4870111112_MG_FD_165049 | JGI IMG/M metagenome (GOLD analysis project Ga0190326, IMG submission 165049) | Hydrothermal vent sediment bacterial communities from Southern Trench, Guaymas Basin, Mexico - 4870-11-11-12_MG | ecosystem: Environmental > Aquatic > Marine > Hydrothermal vents > Sediment ... | reverse complement strand
GTATAAATGAACCACTATAATGATATTACATTATCTTTTAATATTTGGGTATTTTCTGACTTTATCATAGTCTCTTTGTTAAAGTCGCCTTGTTAACTACTAGTGCTAATACCATGAAGACCACCATTAGTATTAGGAGTATCAAAAGATCCACTAGCGGGTTTAGTAATGAATTGTAATTGTAGATATTGTCTATTAAGTCTGAGAAATAGGTTAGTGGCGAAATGTACGCTAGTGGTCTAATATAGTATGGTAGTTTCTGAATAGGTATAAATATGCCGCTTATGAATATTAGTGGGAACCTGACGACAGTTGATAATAAAACAGCGTCTGCAGGTATATCAGATGGTATTGCCGAGAATAATAACCCCATGAAGGAGTAACATAGTGAGGCTACAGGCACTCCTAGAATCAGTAATACTATGTTATGTGGTATTAAATTAATGAGTAGACCTGTAGCTATAAGTATAAATGATATGAATATTCCGAAGAGTGTTGAGGCTAGTGCTGTACCAAACAGTATAGTATATATGGTGACCGGTTTACTCAGAATCATCTCAAGGGTTTTCTGCCTAGTCTCCCATGGCATCACTATGGGTGTAATAGATGAAGCTGTAAAGAATGCTGATATGACAATAAGTGCTAGTAGTCCTCTCGCTAATGGGAGTTTAGCTCCAATCATAAATGCTAACCATAGGAATAATGGCATTAAAAGGCCCATAACTATCGTTGGCCCTTTAAAATAGTATAGCTTCATATCCTTAATGCATAAAACCATGACTCTCTTTAGGCTACTCTTTAAATCATAAACCATAGCCTAAACACCTTTAACCAGCCTTACAAACACGTCTTCAAGGCTTAAACCTGAAGCCTGTAGTTCTCTAATTCTCAAACTATTATGCTTAACCATTACGGTAATCCTGTTTAGAATATCATTTAAGTCCTCGGTCTTACAAGTTATAATTAAGCGTCTCCCCTGAACTATAATATCTAGTCCCTCAAGGTACCCTCTGAGAGAATTCTCATCAACCTCCCTATCAAAGCATACTAGGATGCGAGTGTACATACCAAACCTTATCTTTAACTCCTCGGGGGTGCCGGAAGCAACAATCTTACCCTTGCTCATTACTGCAACCCTATCACATAGTAAGCCTGCTTCATCAATATTATGAGTTGTTAATATTATGGTTTTGCCATGCTTCTTCAACTCTAAAAGCAAGCGCCTTATAACTCTAGCACTAAACACATCTAACCCTGAAGTCGGCTCATCAAGGAAGAGTATGTCGGGGTCACTTATGAGGGCCATAGCTACTAGGAGTCTTCTCCTCATACCCTTAGATAGAGTTTTCACCTTCCTATTGCGGACATCGTAAATTCCCAGAGTTTTTAGGAGACTTACCGCTCGCTCCACCTTAATAGCTTTAGGTAGACAATATAATCCTCCAACGAGCATCAGGTTATCCCATACAGTTAAATCCACGTAGGGATTTGAAACCTCGGGAACTACACCTATAAAGCTTCGAGCTTTAACAGGCTCTTTATGAACATTATAACCCATAATGTAGGCTTCGCCCCTATCAGGCTTTAATACACCAATAGTTAAACGTATGGTAGTAGTCTTACCAGCACCATTAGGTCCAAGAATGCCATAAATCTCTCCCTCCTTAACAGTAAATGATACTCCATCAACAGCTACTACACTACCAAACTTCTTCACGAGATCATACGCTTCAACAACTCCCATGAACCTTATTATCCCTCTCTTCCTTGGCTTACCATTCTTCAAGGGCTATCTGCTAGAACTTTATTAGGTACTAGCTCTATTTAGTAGTTATGGAAGTATTAATGGCTGTTACACCTAGTATTAGGCTTCTATGAAGACTTACTGAAAGACTCAAGTGTGAAGCGTGTAAAGCTGGTTTAAGTCTTGAGGGTTACATTTTAGAGTTAACACACCAAGGTTTAGACTCAAACGAGGAGGCTAGGGAGCTATTGAAGCTGCTAGGTTCCTCCTAAAACAAGTAAGGGAGGAGCTAGCCTGAGGTGATGTAAGGCAGGTAGTTGAGAAAGCTATGGAATGCTTGGAAGGTAAGATATCAAAAAGGCTTAATCCGTTTCTATCCATATGGACCATGATTTTTATGTTAGCGTTAATTTCACTTTTAATAGCTAAAAAGCAATAGGTGCTATGATGGAATGGATAGAAAGTATTAGAAAAGACCCAGAAATATTCGAGAAGGCGTATTCTAGGATCAACATTAGGACATTAAGAGGATTAGTTAAGGTAATGGTCTCGCGATAAATACAAGTTATTATCATATCCATAAGCCGTTGTTAGCAGCATGTAGAGTGGAATTCGAGGACTTATCGAAGCAAAAATAAGTCCTAAATATGCAGAAGCTGAAATTAACGCCGTAGCAGGTTTTATGTGCTTGTATTTGCTTTATTGTTTGCGGATACACCGTCACCTAGGTCAGTGGCGAACATCTCCTCAATGACGAGTAAACTCGAGCAACTATGGAGAAAGGATGAACCAATGACCACTCATATAAAACATAAAAGAGGCAAACCCGAATGGTAGATAGGTCGTAATGTATTTAAATTCCAGCATATTATATGTTATTGTGGGGATGATTATATGACAATCTTTAAGAAGAAGCTCACGGAGATGGAAGCCCCTTCAGTACTTGCTGAGATTGTCAGAGTTATTATAACTAACTCAGCTATAGACCCATTATCAATTATCAAAAAATATGTACCTGTCCCATTACCCTCGCTACCCTCACCACTCAATAAGGAACAATTCGCTGATATAATAGCTAGGGCTATAGTAACAGGAATACCTAGAGAAAAGGCACTAGAGATAATAAAGGAGATCAAGAACCAGCTAAAAGACTATAAAATTTAAATTCAATAAACCCACGTGGATCCCTTACTAATACAGTTTTTTACCTTTTCTTATGGAGTGTTAAAAAGGAAAACTAAAACCAACCCATAGGAAATCATGCAGGCCTAAAAGCTGAGGGTTAGTTCATCCTTAAAATTAAAAGCGATAAAGACGTAGTTTCGGAAAGTACTGTTTAGTGATGGTTAGGTTAGTTCTTCTGCCTGGTTATAAGTGGCTTGAGGTTGTTCCCGGTTGGCGTGGTGGGAGACCTACTGTGAATGACACGAGAGTATCTGTTGACGATATGTTGAAGATGCTTGCTGTTGACCGTAAACCCGAAGAGGTTGCAGAGGAATTCGAAATACCTTTGGAAGCAGTATATGAGACTCTGAGGTCCGTGTCTAAGCGTTGAAGAGAGATGTAGTAATTGTTGAAGCTCTATGAAAACGTCAAAAAGACTGACACTGCTTTTTAAAGAAACTTGGCGTGGATGCTGTACGTCTACATGACCTGGATACAAGGGGTATCATTGATGAGGAACCGGCCTGAATGGCAAACGAGCTTGGGAGAACAATGTCGACAAGGGATTTCGACTTCACTACACTTAGCCTTTTGTCTCCGGCGAGGAATGGAGTAATCTATATCTCCTACCAGCCTTCTAAGAATGAAATACCGAGACTGGCTGAGAGAATAGCCTCTGTAATCAAACAACTACAGCCCAAGCTAGGGCTATTCATAGTTGTAGAACTTAAGTACATAGAAGTGTATGACTAGAAATCAACATTATTACGGTATATTACATAACTACTATCCCATAGTCGATTCTGAGTACAAGGCCTAGATTAAGGAAGATATGTCATCGTTTTAATTAACCAAACAATGGCTCCGGTCTTATTAGTCATCATAAGTTACGTTGCGGACTATTAGTCATTGTAATCATACTCAAAGGGCGTCTCCTATGAAAAACATTAAAAGACTACATAGTGGCGGGCCCGCCGGGATTTGAACCCGGGACCTCCGGCTCCGGAGGCCGGCACCCTATCCAGGCTAGGCTACGGGCCCATTTCCCATGTTATATTATGTTACTTTTATGCACTTTATAAGTATTGATGAATTATTATTGAGGGTGCCACATGGTAAGGGGTAATATGGGTTATAAAATAGCGTTCTTAGCAGGCTTAATTGAGGGAGATGGTAACCTATATGTATATCCTAATTATCGTCGTAGATACGTGAGGATTTATACTCCTGATTTAAGCGAGATCTTATGGATAGTAAAGACGTCTAAAGAAATTTTTGATAAGTTTCCGATTATAGGTTTGGATAGGCCACGTGGTAATAAAAAGCTATATGTATTTAGACTAGAATTTCATGATAATGATAGCTACCAACTTTTTAGTAAGATCAACATAGTAGAAATGTCCGAATTTGAACTATTAAGTTATTTGTCGAATATAATCTATGCTGAAGGACATATTAAGCTTAAGAGGATAAATGGTAGAATTCTTTTTGATTCCTTAGAGATAGGGATGAAGAAGCAGTCTTCTATTGAGTCACTTATAAAAGCATGTCGATTACTCGATATCCCCTTAAAGTCATATAATAGGTTGAAGAGAAAACATAAAGTATACTACATAAGGAATCGCTATTTAGTTAAAGAGAACGGATATTGCTCATTTTAATTGGAAGTGAGTTAAATTACTTGCATCTTTAAACAAAATAGATTTTTGCACATATGCTCTCACTAAACTACATGACCATGTTATCTTAAATCATATCATTGGAAAGTTTTCTCAAAACAGTCCCTAACGAATAAAGAGATATCGATACTTAAGAGTTGTTTAACATAAAGTCACTATCAAGAACTGAAACTAGAGCTAGCATTCTCTATACTTCACCGATAAACTCTGTTGGGGGAGTCGTGGATTTAATAAAAAGTCTACAACATAGAGACTATATTGTTGACTATACGCGTTGTTTACAAAACAATGAATTATCTTTCTTTTATAAGCATTGTTTTAAACAATATGTAAGAGCCGATTTTGAATACGAAACCAAATGATCATTCTGGGCTAGGCTACGAGACCCCATTTTTACTGAGAAGTATTTATGAGGTGTTTTACCCTGTTCTGAGGATGATGAATTTTACTGCTGTGATGTTGTTTTGTTTCTTTTTCTTCTTTGTATTTATGTTGTTATATTATCTCTTTTATTATGGGGAATTTTTCTTTGAGTTCCTCTATTGTTGGGTAGTGTCGTGCTCCAAAACCTGTACAGTTGTAGGCCCCTATGGCATTAGCTATTATTGCTGCTTTTGTTAGGGGCAGGTTTTTTAGTATTCCATAAATTAATCCTGCATTGAAGGCATCTCCTGCACCTGTTGTATCTACTACTTTCACTTTAAATGCTGGTACCTCTACTACTCTATTGTTTTCGGCTATGAGGCATCCCTTACCGCCTAGTTTGACTATGGCGGCTTTAGAGTCTAAAGTTCGAGTTAATATTAGGGGAATTTGTTTATTGAATTCTCTTAGTCCTAATGCTAATGTCGCTTCTTTCTCATTCATTAGTAGGTAATCTACTAAGCCCTTCACTTTCTTAAGCAAGCTTGGCCTCTCATATACTATGCCTTCTAAATCTAAGCTTGTTGTACAATTGTTTACTTTAGCCTCTTTAAGTAGTCTTAATGCCCCCTCCCCATAGTCTTCATTTAGAAAGGTGTAACCAGATACATGAAGATGCCTAGTATTCTTAATTAATTCTAAATCCTCATCGTCCACTATGATTTTACTATTAGCCCCTCTATATCCTATTATTGTTCTCTCCCCTGAAGGCTCAACAAATATGATCATTAGCCCCGTAGATACATTAGCTAATCCTCTAACTCTACTGGTATCTACTCCTATCCTGTTAAGCTCTTTCAAGGCCTCAAAGCCAAGGACGTCCTCTCCTACAGTTCCTATGAGAGCTACTTTTATGTTGAGTATTGATAGCGCAGTTGCAATATTACCTCCAACACCACCATGCATTATCCTTATACTCTCTGCTGTTAACGATATTCCTCTCTCTGGTAGTCTACGTGTATACACCATTACATCTATGTTTATGTCCCCGTAGACTACTACATCAATAGCTCCTCGCACCTAGCCTCCTCCTAATCTCCTTAACTACAGACATGAGCTTCCTTACTCTCTTAGGGTCTACAGGATTCTGTGTTAACCCTTTAACCTTAAAGTATGTTCCCACGATTGCTCCATCAGCATATTCGAATAATGCTTTAACGTTTTCTGGTGTTACACCACTACCGATGAGTACTGGCGTTTCTGGAGCAACCTTCTTAACCCTCTTGACAAGCTCTACTTTAGGTGCTAACCCCGTCATCCTCCCTGTAACTATAAGTGCATCGGCTAGGTAAAAGTTACACCAGATAGCGTGGATTTCGGGGGTTATTCCGGGGAAGACTACTGCATGCTTTTTGTAGACATCAGCAAAGAACTTTATATCCTCAGCATATAATAGTTTCCTAAGTCTCATAAGTTCAGCAGCATTACCGTGATCAAGCTCGCCAGTATCCCATAAAAGAGCGCCAGTGTAAACACATACTCTAATAAACTTTGCTCCAGCAGCCTTGGCTATACCTAGGGCAACTCTACCACCATTATGAATAACTGTTATGCCGACAGGGACATTGACGTTTTTAACGACCTCCCTAGCCGCTACGGCGTGAGCAGCAATCTCCTCTGGCGGAACATTCCTACCGACAAAGTATGGTAGATCCCACATATTCTCAACAATAAGACCGTCAACACCACCCTCAATCAATGCATTCGCATCCCTTAGAGCATTCTCAATGATATCGTCCATACTCCAACCTTCATACGCTGGTGCCCCTGGCAAGGGCATTAAATGAACCATACCAATAATAGGTTTTTCGACACCAAAAAGCTCCTCTAGGCTTCTTAACCTCTTGCTATAAAATTTTTTAGCCCATTCGGGAATTAAATCCTCAACCTTAACACGCATGGGATTATACACCAAGGATAAAATATGTTTAACGAATATAAATTAGAATTGGAGTATAAACTTCGACACATACTCTCACGATGGATAAAAAGGTTAATATTATTGTTGGGTTATCTCTTTTAATACTTGGTCTATTATTTCCTTTACCTCATCCTCGGGGATACCGTGTTTTCTTGCTATTTTTAGCATTCTCTTTATTGGTGATGGGTGGGTTTCAAACTTTTCTAATATCTTTCCTATCTTCATTGGACCAAGATTCATTATAGTTATCTTAGCGAGCGCTCTAATGTAGACTCTTGGATCACTTATGAGTTTTGATGCTTCACTATCAGCCTTATCTTCAGACCGTCTCATTACAAACCTTGATATTAATATTAGTGATATGAATCCTACTATATATAATGAGAGGAAAGCAACCATACTTATAATTTCCCATGATTCTATCATTTTGTATTTAAATTTCTCTATGTATTCTAGAGCGTAACCTACACCTGAAAATATGAGTATACCAGCTACAACCCATAGTATAATGTGTAACTCTATATGCTTATACTTATGATGAGTGATTTCATGTGCTATTACTGCTTTAATCTCTTCCTCATCCAATATCTCTACTAGCCTCTCTGTTAGGACTAATTCTTTATTAAGAACGCCCTTTACCATGGCGTTTGCTACTCTACCACCAATAGTTCTAATCTTTCTTACTCTCTTAAACCTCTTTAATCCTAAAGCTTTAACCACATCTTCAACATAGTCTCTAATCCACGGCTCAAGAGGTTTTTCTAATCTCGACATAAGAAATCTATCAACCAAGTTAAAGAGTCCTGTCGCTAAAGTTAAACCTAGGAGGTACCATGGTGCAACTCTTAATGGTATTGGTAGCTTCTCTAGAAATTCACTTACACTGCTAGGCATGTAGGCTATGACTAGGAAAAGTATTATGTAGGCTCCAATCATTGGAACGAAGAAAAGAAAGCCATAAAGGTATTCTCTCCTTTTAACCTCTTTCTCTCCGAGGAGTGGTGCGGTATACTTCATACTATAGATTAGTGGTGTAAACATTATTATGAAGAGTAATAGAAGTAATACTATGAGAACCACTATTAGTGGTATCCCGGTCAGGAAGGTTATTGCTCCTGGATAATCTGTTATAAAGAGTGATGGAATGAATGAGGCTAAGGGGATACATACGAGCAAGAGGGTAGTAGTAAGGCTTAGCTTTCTGAGGGTTTCAGAGATAACATAGTACCCTTTATCCTTAACTTTCTCTAGTCTTCTCCTAACATATCTAAGGATTAAGGGAGCCGCTATAAGTGAGGGCAAATAACATACACATAAGCCTAGGATTACTGGAATATAATCTACCTCAACTTGCACTCTTATAGTTAGATTGCCTCCATACATTAATTCTCCACTTATGGGAGTAGAGACTATCTTAAGATACTTGTCTCCCTTGATTACTATTTTAACTGGTTTCTCTAATTCTATAAGGATTGATGTTAGATTACACTGAAAAATCCTCTTATTCCATTCTGTAATTTTAGCCCTAATACTATAGATGCCTTTTTCTATTTCTTCTATATGTACCTCCTTTACATTATAAGGAGCTAATACTTCCTTTAATTTATTTGAAATAAGATTTGGTTTATCTGCCTTCACCATTAACTCGATGAAAACGCTATTTCCCACATCAATTATGATCATGTTTGTATTGGGTGATACAATGGATAATGCTATAAATAGGAGTAATATAAGTGGCATTAACCCGTTCACTACTAGACACCCTATGGTAAAATGTGTCCTAAAGCAATACACTGTCTATGTACTCTGCAGTACAGAGTATCATTGAAGGTTATTATTCAATTGGGTATTGAGTTATAGGATAATAATAAAACTTACTCAACTTAGTTACTCACCAGTTAGTAAAATTCTCCATGTTATGCCAATGTTTTAAATAGGATGTTAAACTATACACTTATGGAGATAAACTACTTTGAGAAAGCCTAATGGAATAATCGCGTTCTTAACTGATGTGGGTCATGTAGACCCTTATGCTAGTAGTATGGAAGGTGTTGCATTAGCCTTCTGTCGTGACGTTAGAACAGTATGTATCACCCATGGGATACCTAGTTTTGATGTCTATGAGGCAGCCTTTACTCTTCTTAGCACATATAAGTATTTCTCACCCGGTACAATATTCGTGGTTGTAGTTGTACCGGGTGTAGGTAGTTCTGAAAAACCCATACTGATTGTAACAAAGAATTACTTCCTTATAGGACCTGGTGATGGCATTTTAATTTCAGCTGCGGAAAATGATGGTATCGAACAAGTGTATACATTAGATAAGTATGAGCACTTTAGAGAACCAGTTTCAGAAACCTTTCAGGGACGGTATATGTCCGCACCAGTGGCTGCACAAATAGCATGTGGAACTCCCCCACCACAACTTGGGGCTCCCATTAATCCTAGTGTCCTTACTAGAGGTGATTTAGGTTTTAAACATGAACTTGAAGGAAATTATATCATGCTAAAAATTGTACATATAGATAAGTATGGTAATGTAATCTTATCTCAATACTATAAAAAGCTAGCTAATGAACTAAATACAAAAGCTGGTGATATAGTAAAAGTACAAAAGTACAAAGCGGAAAGGTCTCTGTGGAAGCATTAGTAGAGAGATCATTCTCTAGTATACCGAAAGGAACCCTAATCCTATATGAAAGCAGCTATGGCTATGCCGAGCTTGCTATCAATTAAGGCTCAGCAGAAAGCGCACTCAAAGTACGTAGAGGTGACATAATAAGAGTTTGTAAGTAATGCCCGCATTAAGTAAAAACACTATCTATAAACACCTCGGATAGAATTAGCCTTCCTTAACCATTACAAAACGACATCAGAGACCTTGTTCTATAAACCGTGTATCTCAAAGTTTGTAGGAGAGAAACCTTTTATAACACTTTATAATTATGAGTGACTTGAAGGAGCGGCGGTAGTCTAGCCTGGACTAGGACGCCGGCCTGCCATCTGCCTCTTCCACACTCGCCGGCAGAACGCCGGAGATCCCGGGTTCAAATCCCGGCCGCCGCACCACATTCTTCTTTCATTCTAGTCCTAGTAGCTTTCTTAGTGACTTCTCGTAGGGTGGTCTAGCTATACCCTTCTCTGTTACTATCGCTGTTACGTATTCTGGTGGTGTAATATCGAATGCTGGATTGAATACTGGTACATTCTTTGGTGCAATATATATTTTGCCTAGTACAGTCCTTACCTCGTCTGGGTTTCTCTCCTCTATGGGTATTTCCTTGCTAACTGGATCTATTGTTGATGTTGGTGCTACAACATAGAATGGTATTTTATGCTCTTTCGCTAAGACTGCTATAGTGTAGGTTCCTATCTTGTTAGCAACGTACCCTGATAGTAGTATTCGGTCTGCTCCAACGAATACTTTATCAACCATACCTTTACTCATAACGTAGCCTACCATGCTGTCTGTTATGAGTGTTACAGGTATTTTCTCCTCGAGAAGCTCCCATACAGTCAATCTTGCACCCTGGAGTAGTGGGCGTGTTTCAGTAGCTATGACTTTTATGCGCTTGCCTTGGAGTACTGCCGCTCTTATAACGCCAAGAGCTGTACCGAAACCTGCTGTTGCTAATGCACCAGTATTACAGTGTGTTAGAAT
>Ga0190326_1000142_pt1 | contig 10753 bp, 11 predicted proteins | sample 4870111112_MG_FD_165049 | JGI IMG/M metagenome (GOLD analysis project Ga0190326, IMG submission 165049) | Hydrothermal vent sediment bacterial communities from Southern Trench, Guaymas Basin, Mexico - 4870-11-11-12_MG | ecosystem: Environmental > Aquatic > Marine > Hydrothermal vents > Sediment ... | reverse complement strand
CATGGGTTCTGTCATAAGGTTGTGTAGTAAACCAAATACAGGTATCTGACGTTCATCCAATTCTAATTTGCAGTTCATAAGTATGTTTTGGTATGATTATATAATAAATGCTTTTCGTTCACATCGTCAGAAGTTAAGAAACTCTAAGTACCTCCAAATGCGGGAATTGCCTTTACACCATATTTTTTGCAGATTTTGTTAATTTTCTGGCTCAAATCTTTCCAGTCCGTTTTAGCTGCCATCTCTGCCATCTGTCCTGCAAGTCCGTCTCTCATAAACCCCTTTATTCTGAATTTGTCGTAGTAGAGCAAACTGTTCGTTTTATCTGCGACTTCGACAATCTCTTCAATCTCTCTCGGATCTATACCTGGAATTATAGGTCCCATGAAAATCCATGTCCTGACACCTTCCCCACTCAACTTCTCAAGTGCTCTAACCCTCCTCTTCGGAGAAGGTGCATGAGGCTCAATTTTCCGTGCAAGGTCTTTGTTCAAAGTTGTGATGGTAAAACCCACATCCACAAGGTTCAGGTTTTGGACAAGGAGATCTAAGTCTCTGAGAACAAGATCACTCTTTGTCTGGATTCCAACCTTGCAATTGTTTATCAGCAATATTTCCAGAATTCTCCTTGTAAGCTCCTCCTCTTTCTCCAAAGGCTGGTAGGGGTCACTCATGGTGCTCAACACAACTCTCCCACTCGGCCTCTTCCTCAGCTCCTTTCCCAAGATCTCCAAGATGTTCTCCTTGACGATTACGACGCTTCCCCAGCTCTCTCCAACCTCCTTCTGGCAGTAGTCGCGGGTATAGCAGTAAATGCAGCCGTGCATGCAGCCCGTGTAGGGATTGATGGTAAACTCTACACCCGGTAGGTTGCTCCTACTTAAAGCCCTTCTGACTCTCTTTTTTATCACACGAACTCCCATAGCACCCTCTGCCTCCTGGCCTTAACAAGATTGGATGCTTTTATCCACCTCTCCACGCCGAGATGGGAGTGCTTGTTTACGAAACTGAGAACATCCTCGAGCGTGTCGAATTCATAGTAATTACCGGAGTACATTTTTCTCAGCATCTCCCTCACGAACCACACCCCAATGGGAACTTTGAATCCGGGATAAATTTCCCTCCAGACTATTGCCGTCGCCTGCCTCCTTATTCGCCTCAAATACTCCGATGTGGCCAGTCTTGATGAGTAGTAGCACCCTCCAAGCTTTGCATACGTTGACCTTCCGAAGAATCCCTCGCTGTCAGTGAGAATCCCAACCTTGCGGGTTCTGTTCCAGGTGGTGTCTGGATACCAAGCCTCTCCCCACTCGTAGCTCCAAGGGGAGGGGCAGAGGATTGCCATGAACAGGTTTTTGGTTTCCCTCAGGATGAAGACCCTGTATTTGTCTATGGTCTCGTACTGTTTTATCTCCTCGATAATTTTCTTGGAGAGAGTGTCATCAACTGCAGTGATAGCCCACCTAGTAGGAACGAGTTTTCTCCTAACTCCAAGAGTTCCGGCGGAAAGCAGTTTTTGAATGTGGGATACTGCTATACCTTTCTCATAAAGATAGCTGATAGCCTCAACAGCCTTCATGTCGGTGTCGTAGTAGGCCTTCTCAACCGCTTTCGGTGGAGAAGGTGTGGAGTGTATCTTCACATCTTTTGCGGGAGCTGACGCTCCAAAAGGTGGGAGAATATCATCGAAGCGAGTTCTGGCTGCCGGAGGCTTAGCCAAGTTCACTTCAACGTCAACTGGCCTGTCGTAAAGGCACATCTCCTGTATTGTCTCCAGCTTGTCGTGCCTCACGTCAGCCCTAAACTGGGCGAGAATCATCGAGTAGCGGTATTCAAGGATTCTGTTAATCGGCATCTCAGCCCACATCTCAGGTGTGTCGTAAGCTCTGGTGTCTCCTACAACCGGAGGCACAGCTGGACAAACCCTCACCTTAGGATAGCCGTATCTACCAACAAAAATAGAGGGTGGGGACGAGCCGAACACTTCATTTTCCACCTTAATTTGCGGTCTGAATACCGGAAGTAGCGGGCAGGTTTTTCTCGAACATCTCATCCTGCCCCTGCACTCTATGCAGTCCACAGATTTATTTTTAACTTAATACTTGAAAAGAGTAATGGTTGGTGGAGGGTAAGTGGAAACCTTTCTCACGACACTTAAGCACACCATTTCAGGAGTTGTGAACATTGAATCTGCTCGAGCGAATCCGAAGTCCAAGAACTATGTTTTTGATTTATAGACTACAGCCCTCTTTAAGCATCAAGATAACTTAAAAATCTTTGAGTTGAAAAAATAGTTCTCTTCATTTCAAACTTTTCCACAGGAAACAAGGGGGTGGGCATAGAATTTTGTTAGATAACACTTTTCTGTCCACTTCCTTGCACTCTTCCATCATTTCTCACCGATAAATTCGTTGAAAAAGCCCCCACTTTCTATCTCTCTTTTTCCACAGGAAACAAAGGGGGTAGGCTTAAGTAATTCGAGTGTATTACAGTAAGTGTGAAGCTAGTGTCGTTAAGGCTCGAGAACGAGTTGGTGGAGAAGCTCGATGAGGTGGCGAGAAAAACCCTCCAGTCAAGATCCGAGATAATCAGATCTTCAATAGCCCTCTACCTTTCCCTCCTTGAGAACATTGGTTTCTACTTCAAACCCTCTTTGCCCATCAGAAATGCAGACGTTTACGAGGAGAGGAATGCTGTGAGCATTGATCTTGGAAATCTTACATCTGTGAGCGTGCTCAGCGTATCCTATGGTGGAGTGGGGGAGCTTGAGCTGGACTTTAAGAGGGATCTGGAATTTGTGGCGGAGGTAATGGCCAACCAGCTAGCAGTTGAAACCCTCTGCAGGTTTATTACGCCTCTGACAGTAATGCTGAACTCAACGTGTGACTTCTTTTACACACACAGCTTTTTCAGGGCGCTCTCTGAAGCCATTAAGAGAAAAATGAACGTTCGTACAATGCTCGCCGGCTACGAGGAGTTTTTTGAAAGTAAACAGAGCGGCTTTGTTGCGACTGTTATTGGCCTGAGAGACATGCGGGTTCGAAACTACCCGAAGAGAGGAGACAGAATTTACTTTTTTGGAAAAAGTGTCAGTGGCCCAGATTTGTCCACAGAAGACCTGCTAAGCATGAAGGATGTTGAGAGACTGGTTAAGCTTGTCAGGGACGGAAAGGCATCAGCAATTTTCCCGGTCAAGAGTGGAGGATTACAGGAAGTGGCAGATTTTGCAGCTGCTCTTGCCGGAGGAAAGGCCATGCTGTTCGAAAAAAGAGAAGGTTGTCCAGCTACGGCGGTTATACTAACCTCTGCCGATGACCTCAGTAATTTTGGATGCGAACATGTGGGGGAAATACTTTAAATCGCAAAAGACTTTTTGGTTTTCAATGAGAATCCCCCTCTACATTGAATTTTCAGGGAAGAAGGTTGCCGTCATTGGTGGTGGAGGAGTTGGTACTCTCAGAGCAAAAAAATTTGTGGAAGTGGGTGCTGATGTTACAGTCTTCAGCAGAGAGTTTAGCGATGAGCTCAAGCTAATGTTTGAGAGGGGGGAAGTTAAGCTTGTTGAAGCTTCAGCAGATGAGCTCGATTTTGACGAAATTGCGAAGAATTTTGACCTTATCGTTGTTGCGGTAGGTAGTAAGGAGTTTAATGATAAGATAATTGAAGCTGCGTCAAAATACAGGGCGATGGTCAATCTTGCGAACGATGCAAGGAAAACGGAGGTAGTAGTCCCATTCGAAGGCGGAAAGGACGGGATAAGGTTTGCCGTCACCACTGAGGGAAAAAGTGGAGTTGTTGCGAGAAAGGTAAAGGAGCTGTTCCAAAAGGTTCTTGAAGAGCAGGAGGAGCTTATACACTTTTTAAAGGCTATGGACTACCTCAAAGAGTATATGAAGTCCAATGAGGTTCCTGTAAATTTGAGAATGAAGCTGTATCCTATTGTCAGCAGTAATGAGGAATTTCTTGAGCTTGTTAAGGAAGGAAAAGTTGAGGAGGCGAAGAAGCTTGTTGAGAAGATAGTTGAGGATTACGTTTCAGGGAGAGTAAAGGCTGAAGAAGGAGGGATTCAGTTTTGAAGCTTGACGTTGAACTTTTGATGGCTTTACAGTATGAACTCCCTCCCACAACCACACCTCTCGTTGATCTGGCGGAGCAGTTGGGGAGGAACACGGAAGAGGTAATCAAGCAGATTAGAGAGTACGTTGAGAAAGGTGTAGTTAAGAGGTACGGGCTGAATCTGAACTACAGAGCTTTCTCGAATTACAAGAGGGCAGCTCTGGTTGGGTTCAGGACTGGTGATGTTGAAGGTGTGGCGAGAAAGGTAAATGCATACGACGAGTTCAGGGTGAAGCACAACTTTTTGAGGGAGGCCTACTACAACGTCTGGTTTACGGTGAAAGGTAGGGATTTGGATGAAATCAGTGCGATAGTTGAAAAAATTGCTGAGGAATGCGGCGTTGATGATTACGTCGTGCTGCCAACGAAGAGGGTTTACAAGATGGACGTGAAGTATGATTTGATTAAGGGAGTTTCGTGGAGTAACAGGGGCTTGGAGCCTGAGAACATCCCTTTTGTGAGGGAATTGGGTTTTGAAGAAGATTTTGTGAGATCTCTGGAGTCTCTGGATATTGTTGAAAGACCGTTTGCAAAGCTCAATTATTCGGAAGAGGAGGTTGTTGATATAATTCAGGAGCTGATGAGAAAGGGAGTTGGGAGGGACTTCAGTGGGGTGTTAAGGGAGAGGAAGGTTGGGTTCAAGGAGAACGGAATGACGGTCTTGAAACTCTCCGAAAAGCCCGAGAAGGTGGCGATGCAACTCCTGAAGGATTTTCCTCAGATAACCCACCTCATTGAGAGAATGGTCAACGAGAAGTGGAACTATCCAATCTACTTCATGGTTCACGCTGTAAAGAAGGAGACCATTGAGGAGATAAGACAGCAAGTTCTTCAGGTTAGGGGAGTAGAGGAGGCAGAGACGATTTACAGCAGAACAAATCTGAGGGAAACATGAAAAAGTGCTCTAAATGTGGTAGAAGGGCGGTAATATTTCAGAGGCACTCAAACAGGCATCTCTGCAAGAGACACTTTATCGAGGACTTTGAGAGGAGAGTTAAGCTCGCAGTCAAGAAGTACGACATGATCCAGGAGGGAGACAGAGTGGCCATTGCCTTGAGCGGCGGTAAGGACAGCGTCACACTTGCTTTTGTGCTAAATAAGCTCTACGGCTTCAGAAATGACCTAGAGTTCTTCGCAATAACTGTGGACGAGGGAATTGCGGGGTATCGTCCCCAGACTGTAGAGATCGCCAGAAAGGTTACCGGGCAGATTGGCATGGAGCATGTTGTAGTGTCTTTTGAGGAAAACTTTGGCATGACGCTGGACGAGATGGTCAGAAGAGGCGATAAGAAGCCGTGCACATACTGCGGAGTTTTTAGGAAGTATCTGCTCAACAGAACCGCGAGAGAAATGGGAGCGACAAAACTCGCAACCGGACACAATCTCGACGATGAAACCCAGACGATTCTGCTCAACTTCCTCAATGCTGATATGGAAAGAATGGCGAGATTAGTACCGCAGAGGGTTCAGGAAGGACTGGTAATGCGAATTAAGCCCTTCAGATATGTTTACGAGAAGGAAGTGGTCGTTTACGGAATGCTTCACGAACTGCCGATGGACTTTGATGAGTGCCCCTACAGCCACTTTCCCGTCAGGGCTGCAGTTAGGGATTTTCTGTACGATTTTGAGAACAAGTATCCCGGAAGAAAGTTCTCTGTGATGAGCAGCTTCGAAAAGCTGATTCCCTGCCTGAGGGAAATGTATCCTCAAATTGAGTTAAAGAGATGTGAAAAATGTGGTGAACCGACACCTCGCAAGATATGTCAGGCGTGCAAGCTTCTTGAGGAGCTTCGTGGTTCGGAGTGAGGATTTAGTTTGTCGCGCACTTTCTAAATAAATTTAGCACAAGACCCATTACCCAAAGTACTCCTGCTCTATCTCTTCTACCTCTTCAATGCTCCCTTCTCTGACAATCTGACCGCTCGCAAGGATGTAGAATCTGTCTGCGACATCGAAGGCCATCTGGATGCTCTGCTCCACAAGGAGTATTGAAATTCCCAGCTCGTCCTTGATCGTCTCAATTCTTTCTGCAATGTTCTCCACAACAATAGGAGCGAGGCCCATTGAAGGCTCATCCAGAAGTAGAAGCTTTGGCTCAAGCATGAGCGCTCTGGCAATCGCTATCATCTGCTGCTCTCCCCCGCTCAGGTTTCTAGCCTTCTCTTTTCTCTTCTCTCTCAGATTGGGGAAGAGCGAGTAAAGGAATTCGAGTTTGTCAGAACTTCCGGCAATGAGGAGGTTGTCCTCAACACTCATCTCTGGAAAAAGTCTCCTGCCCTCAGGGCTTATCGCGATACCTAGCCTTACTCTCTCATGGGGTTTGAGGTCTGTGATATCTTTCTCTTCAAAAACAATTTCCCCTTCAACCTTAACAAACCCGCAGATTGAGTTCAAGAGCGTCGTCTTTCCCGCCCCATTCGGGCCGAGAACTGCAACAGCCTCCCCCTCGTTAACAGCAATGCTTACATCTCTCAGAACCTGAGCTTTTCCGTAAAAGGCGTTTAAGTTGTGCACTTCAAGCAACGGCATACTTTCTCCCGAGGTAGGCCTCTACTACCGTCCTCTCCTTAACAACCTCTTCGGGATGCCCCTCGAAAATTATCCTGCCCGAGTTAAGAACCACGACTCTATCTGCAACATTGAACAAGTCCTTCAACCTGTGTTCTATTATCGCTATTGACTGCCCGTTGTCATTTATAGTTTCAATAATCCCCGCAAGCTCCCCCGCCTCCTTCGGGCTCAGTCCTGAGAATGGCTCGTCTAGCAGAAGCAGCTTCGGATTTGGGGCCAGAGCCAAGGCGATGCTCAACTTTCTCAACTCTCCGTAAGATAGATTTGCCGCGGTTTCGTGCCTCTTCTCCCACAGACCGAAGTCCCTGAGGTACTCCAGGCTGTCAGAGACTGTAAGCATGTTCTGCTCGACTGTCATGTTGCTGAAGATCTTCACAATCTGGAAGGTTCTCACTATGCCCATCTTCGCAAGCTGGCTCGGCTTCAGTCCGGTTATGTCCTTGTTTCTGAATCTTATCTCTCCGTTATCTGGCTTCAAAAAGCCCGTGATGATGTTAAAAAGCGTAGTCTTCCCTGCACCGTTGGGGCCTATTATGCCTACTCTCTCACTCTTGTTAATCTCAAGGTTTATCCCCTCAAGAACTCTGCACTCTCCGAACTTCTTGTGCACATTTCTGACTTTTAGCATAGTTATTATCTTACGGCAAGGTTTAAATACTTTGCTTTGCCCAATCAAACCATGAGACATGCTAAAGCTGTGCTAACACTCTTAATACTGGTTGCTGCCATCACAGCACTATGTGCACAGCCGGAAAAGGCTGAAAGGGAAAAGGTGATCATAGGAGTCATTGGGCCAATGGCAGTCCCAGAAGGGCAGGCTGAAGAGAAGGCTGTAAAACTTGCTGTTGAGGAGATAAACGCGCAGGGAGGCATACTTGGCTACAAGGTGGAGGTGGTTGTGGGTGATACAAAGCTCGACTCCAACACAGCGACATCCGAGTTCAGAAGGCTTGCAACGGTTGAGAACGCTGATGTAATAATCGGAGGCTTTTCGAGCGGTGTTATGACGGCGATGATGGAGACCATGGCAGAAACCAAAACCCTGTTCTTAGCTGATGCCTCATCTCCATCTCATGCCCAGAAAGTGGAGCAGAATTACGAGAAATACAAGTACTGGTTCAGAGTCTCTCAAAACAACGGCTCAACATTCGCCCTCGACCTTGCCGACATGGTGAAGTTTTTGAGAGACAGCGGGTACGAGGTAAAGAAGGTTTACGTAATCAGAGACGAGCATGTCTGGACAGATCCTGTCATAGAGGCTCTGAAACCCCTGCTTGAGGAGATGGGTGTGAAAATCGTCAAGGATGTCAAGATTCCGAGAGGTTATTCAGAATACGAGCAGCTAATCCTCGAGGCTGAAAACCTTAATGCGGACCTCATAATGCCCATTCTGGCGATTTCAGGCACAGGAGACATCCTCGTGAAGCAGTGGGCAACGCTGAAACCGAACCTGCTGCTTGCAGGGCATGACCTCTCTGCCATTGACGCAGAATTTTACGAGAAAACGAATGGAATGGCTAACTATGAGATTTTCATCGCTGATGGAGGGGCGCTGGTGACAGCACCACCAACTGAAAAGTGCAGGGAATTTGTCGAGGCTTACAAGGCGAAATATGGCCATTATCCAGAATCCCATCAGGCATACGGTGCTTATGATGCCGTTTACCTTTACAAAATGGTGGTTGAAATGGCCGCTGAAAATGGCGAAAAGGATCCGTTTGACCCAGATGTCCTCGTTAAGTACCTCGAGAGATTCAACGCCTCTAATCCAGTGCAGCTCACGAGAACGATAGCGTTCTACGATAACCACGACCTGATGTGGGGTGACGAATACGTCAGAAACTGGATTTCGCAGTGGCAGGACGGGAAGCAGTACATAATCTACCCGCCATCGGTTGCTAATGGAGAACTCAAACTGCCGCCTTGGATTCAAAAGTAGCAGGCTGGAGAAGTATGATTGAGACACTAATTAAAATATTTTTATTCGGTGCTGTGGTTGGAGGAATCTGGGGGCTTGTAGCCTCCGGCTTCTCCCTGATTTTTGGAGTCTCGAGAATACTAAACTTCGCTCACGGAGCGGCGTTTGTAAGTTCCGCTTTTTTGGCTTATGCTCTTGTTAATGAAGGATACAGTCTGTATTTTGCAGTCTTGGCAGGTCTGATGCTCGCCGCAGTTATTGGAGTTGTGGTTTACGCTTTAACAAAGCCTGTGAGGGAAAGAGAAGTTATGGTTATAATCGTAACTCTCGCCTTTGCCCTCTTGGTGCAGCAAATCCTCCTCATTCTTTTCGGCGACAGAGGTGTGTCTGTGGAACCCTTCGTAAAGGGGGTCGCTGAAATCGGAGGTGTGAAAGTTACACACATGAGACTTCTTTCATTTGTTCTTGCAATTATCTGTTTAACAGCACTTGAAGTCTTCATAACGAAAACAAATCTTGGAAAAAAGGTTATGGCTACCTCTCAAGACAGCAGAGCAGCGATGATGGTTGGCATCGACATTGAGAAGATGTTCCTTCTTGTTATGGTTCTCTCGTCGCTTCTCGCAGGATTTGCCGGGATACTATATGCTCAGATATTCGCTGTCAACTCGGAAGTTTCTCTGAGGGCCCTGATTTACGCTTTTGCCATCGTCATTCTTGGAGGGTTGGGTAGCTTGAGGGGCAGCATTGCTGCATCTTTCATCGTCGGATACATTCTCGTAATCACCATAACTCTCTTGGGGGCGAGGTGGTCGGAGTTCGTGATGCTTCTGACAATTGTTGCCATCCTTGTTGTGAAACCGACGGGTCTTTTCGGGGTGGAAGAATGAGGTGGGTGAAGGGAGCAGCTTTGATTGTGGCCACAGTCATACCCTTTATCCTTCCAGAGGCATATCTCTACATCCTCGGACTTGCCTACATCTTTGCACTCATGGTCATTAGCTGGGATTTAATGGTGGGCTATACCGGACAGGTGAACCTTGGCCACACGACATTTGTTGGACTTGGAGCATACATTGCTGCATTGCTGCAAACACCGCTTAGAACCGGAATCGCTCTACATCCTGCAATATCAATAGTTACGGGAGGAGCAGCAGCATCAGCAGTCGGGCTTGTCATCGGAATCATCACACTTAGGCTGAGGGGCTACTACTTCGCCCTCGTTACGGCTATATTGCCGTTGGTTTTCATGCAGACCGTTTTCATCTGGAGGGAGCTTTTTGGTGGTGAGGAGGGCTTCACTATAGAAAACACTCTTTTCACAACAACACTTGAAAAGTACTGCTTCAGTCTGGTTGTTTTGGTTGCATCTCTCTTTGTAATGAAAAAAATAGTGGACAGCAGAATCGGGTTAAGGTTCATGGCTGTGAGAGACAGTGAGGAGCTCGCTGAAAGCCTCGGGATAAACACAACTAGGTACAAGGTTCTAGCCTTCGTGCTAAGCTCATTCTTTGCCGGAATTGCGGGAGCTATGGTGGTTAACTACCGCTTTACCGTGAGCCCCGAGCTCTACGGAGTGCCTCTGATGCTTTTGATAATCCTCTCAGCGGTTCTTGGAGGTTTAGGGACGCTTTACGGACCTTTGATTGGGGCGATAGTGATTTACCTCGCAAAGAACTGGTGGCTTGGCGATATCATCCGCGCCCTCTCCCTCCCAATAAACGACGAGATCGTGCTGTATGCGATACTGATTGCGGTTGGAATACTCATGCCCGAAGGTCTTTATCATGAATTGAAGGGACGGTGGGTAAAGTCAATAAGCAGTGGGGAAAAATGAGGCTATGGAATGTCTGGATTTGCTGTTCAGAAGAGTATCTATCAGGAAGTTTAGGCCTGACGACATTGACGATGATACTTTAATAAAGATTTTGGAGGCTGGAAACGCCGCCCCCTCTGCTGGAAATCTGCAGGCAAGAGATTTTGTTGTTGTAAGGAATGAGCAGACGAAGAAAAAGCTCGCTATGGCCGCTTTAAAGCAGATGTTCATCGCCGAGGCACCTGTTGTGGTTGTTGTATGTGCCAACTATCCGAGAAGCATGAGGGTTTACGGTGAGAGAGGAAGGCTCTACGCTGAGCAGGACGCTACTG
>Ga0190326_1000141_pt1 | contig 10808 bp, 15 predicted proteins | sample 4870111112_MG_FD_165049 | JGI IMG/M metagenome (GOLD analysis project Ga0190326, IMG submission 165049) | Hydrothermal vent sediment bacterial communities from Southern Trench, Guaymas Basin, Mexico - 4870-11-11-12_MG | ecosystem: Environmental > Aquatic > Marine > Hydrothermal vents > Sediment ... | reverse complement strand
TTCAAGAGGAGAGAGAAAAGGTTTGGAAGTCTAAGGTGGAGAAGGGCTTTAGAGTGCTGGAACAGGTTTTGCAGGATGTTTGTGTTCTACTTTAATGTAGTGAGGAGGTGTTATTAGGACACGCCTATCTAAAAACACCAAAACCTTATATTGTGCGTAAACATAAACAAAGTGATGAACCTAGTATACATGCAAATACTTCCGGGCGTGCAAGAATGGTTGCTGATACTGCTGGTAATCTTTCTGCTATTTGGGGCAAGTAAGTTGCCAGAAGTCGCAAGAAGTCTTGGGAGAAGCATGGGTGAGTTCAAGAAAGCTCAGAGGGAGGCAGAACTGGAACTGAGGCAGTTCGAAAGGGAGTTAAGGGAGGGGAAATACACCAAAGACGAGAAAAGGGCAAAGCTCGAAAAAATAGCGAGAGATCTGGGAATAGACCCAGAGGGAAAAAGCGATGATGAGCTGCTTGAGGAAATAAACAAAGCCCTTCCCAGAAGAGAAAAGGCAGAACCGTAAATTTTTATATCCGTTATCGTTCTACACGTTTTCATGTTTTTGGAAATTTCAATATACTGCAGAGGTGGCCAGGGAGGCGTGACCACAGCCAGAATTCTGGCAGCTGCAGCAATGCTTCAGGGTTATTTCAGCCAGTCCATGCCGCAATTTGGCCCTGAGAGGAGAGGGGCGGAGGTAAAAGCTTTTCTAAGAATCTCGGATAAGAAGATAAGGCGTAAATGTCCGATAACAGATCCAGATGTTGTTATTTTATTTGACCACAAGCTTCGTTATGATGGAGATCCTGATACTGTTATCGTTAATTGCAGTTCGAAACTGTTTGAGGGTGAAACCAAAGTCTGCTACCTTGATGCTACAGGGATTGCGGTAAAGAATGGCCTCATAAGTGCAGGCTGGCCCATACTCGGCCCTGCAATGGGCGGTGCTGCAGCGAAGGTTTTAGATATCGATTATGAATGTCTCATGGAGGCAATAAAGATGGAACTCGGTGAGAAGGCTGAAAAGAGCATGAAAGCTGCAGATGAGGCTTACAAGGTGGTCAAATGCGTCTAGATCCTATAATATCAAAAGCAACTGCTGGATCTGCGGGTGAAACAGGAAGCTGGCGAAACTTCAGACCTGTTGTTAATTCAGAAAAGTGTTCGGGGTGTAAGGAGTGCTTTTACTACTGTCCGGAAGGAGTGATTGAGGTAAAAGGTGTTGCCAGAATTGATTACAGGTTTTGCAAGGGGTGTGGAGTTTGTCGGGAAGTATGCATGCAGAAAGCGATTGTGATGGTGCCAGAGGAATGAGAAAGCTTTTGACAAGCAATGAAGCTGTGGCAGAGGCTGTGAAGATGGCGAAACCTGACGTCATAGCAGCTTACCCAATAACCCCTCAATCACCCATTGTCGAAAAGCTTTCGGAGATGGTTGAGAGCGGGGAGCTCGATTCGAAATTTGTGAGGGTTGAGTCGGAGCACTCTGCAATGGGCGTTGTTATCGGCGCGGCAACGGCTGGAGCAAGAGTGTTCACAGCAACCTCAAGCCACGGTCTTGCGTACATGTACGAGATGTGCTGGTGGGCTGTAGGATCAAGGTTGCCAATAGTGATGGCGTTGGCAGCGCGCTCAATTGGCGCCCCTTGGAACATTCATGGTGACCATCTTGACCTGATGTCCATGCGCGATCTGGGATGGATAATCAGCGTTGCCGAGAACGCTCAGGAGGCATTTGACATGACCATCAACGCATTTCTGCTGAGTGAAGAGGTCAACATTCCTGTTGTGGTTGCTATAGATGGCTTTACGATGAGTCACACTGCAGAGGTTGTCAACGTGAGGCAGGTTGATATCCCACCGAGAAAACAGGCTTACAGGATTCTGCCGGGGATGGAGGTTGCTTTGAATGCAGTAGCATTTGGTGAGGCGAGAATGCTGGCACGTTACGATCTTGCCAGAGATCTGGAGGAGTCTGCGGGTTTGATAGAGGAGAAGTTTGGTGGTCTGGTTGAGAGATACAGGCTGGAAGATGCGGAGTACGCTGTTGTTGTGACTGGTGGATTGAGCGGAGATGTGAAAGATGCGGTTGACATGCTTAGAGAAGAGGGTGTTAAGATAGGTGTTATGAGGCTGAGATTCATCAGACCGTTTCCCAGGAAAGCTGTTAGGGAACTCCCATCCCAGGTTCTGGTTGTTGATAGAGCAAATACGGACCTGAGGGGAGTCCTGTCGGTAGAAGTAGCCGCATGCGGAGTTGAGAACAAAAACGTTGTTGCGGGGATTGGTGGGAAATATCCGACGGTTGACGAGCTTCACTCCTGCTTCAGAAGGTTTGTTGATGGTAAGCTTTCAGATGTGGAGTGGTTGATATGATTCTGCCGGGAAACACAAGCTGTCAGGGATGCCCGATAGCGATGGCGATGAGATGCCTTGACGAAATTGAGAATCCAGTCTTAGTGATTCCTGCGGGCTGCTCCACAGTTATTGCAGGACTTCATCCGAATTCTGCGATGAAATGTCCTGTGGTGCATGTCCCGTTCGCCTCAACCCACTCAGTTGTGTGCGGGCTGAGTGAGGCTTATAAAAAGCTGGGTGTTGATGCCACAGTCGTGGCGTGGATGGGTGACGGGGCAGCAGACATAGGCTTTGCGACTCTCAGCGCATCGGCAACGAGAAAAGACGACGTTCTGACGGTTGTTGTTGACAACGAAGCTTACATGAACACCGGAACTCAGGCGAGCCTGAGCACCTTCTGGAAGGCGAAGACGACAACCTCACCAAAAGGGAGGATCGAGGAAAAGAGGAACCTCGCGATCGTGATGCTAGCACACAAGGTTGATTATGTGGCAACAGCTTCAGTTGGATATATCCGTGATTTGAGGAGGAAGTTCAGGACGGCAGGTAAAAAGGACGGTTTCAGGTTTATCCACGTCCACTCTCCATGCCCTCCGGGCTGGAGATTTCCGAGTGAAAAAACGGTGGAGGTTGCCAGAAAAGCTGTGATGAGCGGGGCGTGGATACTCTGGGAGTACGACGGGAAGCTTAGAATTTCACCACCGAGCGAGAAGTATGCTGACAAGTCAAAGAGGATTCCGCTGAAGGATTACCTCAGCCAAGGAAGATTCGCACATCTCAGCGAAGAGGACATCAGGGAAATAGAGAGGAAGATAGACGAGGAGTGGGATCTGCTCCTCAAATTTTCCTAAATTTTCCTGAATCTTTTTCCGATGAAGTAAACTTCAGCACTCCTCTTTCTTGAAGCTTGAGGGCTGTGGAATTTTTTGAATCTGAAATAGGGCTTGAGCTCGTTGAAGAATCTCTGAATCTCCTCCCCCTGAAAAATCTTAACTATAAAATTGCCTCCAGGCTTTAAAACCTCCTTTGCAATGTTGAAGCTTGCTTTAGCAAGGTCAATCGACCTGAGGTGGTCAATCGTCCACTTCCCGCTGATTTTCGGTGAGGCATCGCTCATCACCACATCATAGCTGGGAGATATCTCCTTGATTTTCTCAAGAGTTTCTGGGAGTGTTATGTCTCCGCGGATGAAGGTTACATTTTCAATAGGCTTCATGGGGTTGAGGTCAACCGCAACGACGTTTGCACCAAGTAAGGCAGCAACCTGACTCCACCCGCCTGGAGTAGCTCCGAGGTCGAGAACCAAATCTCCTTCCCTGATCAGCTTGAAAGTCCTGTTCATTTGGAGCAGCTTGTATGCCGCTCTGCTCCTGTATCCTTCCTTCTTGGCTTTCCAGTAGTAGTAATCCTGCCTGTCCTTCATATCGTCTTCACAACCACTCTCCTTGTTCTTGGACCATCAAATTCAACAAATAAAATCCTTTGCCAAGTTCCGAGAGCCAGCCTCCCGTTCTCGATGGGAATTACAACAGAGTTGCCGAGAATGGTGGCCTTGAGGTGAGCATCCGCATTGCTGTCTATTCTGTCATGCTTGTACCCTTTCCCAAACGGAACTAGCTTTTCCATAAATTCGAGAATATCTTCAAGTAAGCCCGATTCACCTTCATTTATGACTACGGATGTTGTCGTGTGGGGCGTGTAGACTACAGCCAAATCTCCGCCATCAATATACTTCTCAACCTCACTTGTTATGTCGATTATCTCAACCCTCTTCGTTGTTTTCAGAGTTATTTCCATACCAAATCACGGGAGTCTCAGCATATATTCCTTCCCTTGCCCAATTCCGAACTCACCAAGAACGATTCTGTCAAAGTCAGTGTGTCTAGTTTCAATCACTAATCCGTCCCCCCTCAACTCCCTCACCAAACCAAGTCCGAGGTATCTGTCTCCCTTGTAAACTCCAACCACCAGCCCTTTAATTTCCCCCTCAGAAACCAGATATATGTCTTCAACCTCGTAGAGCATCTTCAAAGATTTTATTATGCTGCTGTCAACTTCAGCCTTATCCTCTGTTATTATGACCAGAAAGTCATCTCCCCTTTTTACCTCTTTAACCCTCACTTCGAGCACTTCCTCTATGAAGTCCTTGACAATGCACTTTCCGCTGAAGAATCTCCCTGAAACCTTTGACTTGTCAACTACAACGACTTTAGAGCCTTCAAGTTCTTTCCTGTACTTTTCCATCCTTATTCTAGCCCTCTCCTCCCTGCCCCTCTCTACAACCTCTCCACTCTCGACTTTGTATACATCCCAGCCTTCCAGAGTTGCATCATCAAAGGATGCAACGATATCCGGGCTGATTATCTCAAGTTTGGCCAGCTTGTAGTCCAAAGCCCTTTCCCCCCTAACCCATCCAGTGGTGTTCACTATTTTCCTTCCCTCCAGCTTTCGCAGCTCTTTCCAGAGCTTTGCAACTCCCCTGATGCACTTAGCCTCCCATCCCATCGGCGAAATAACCCCAACAAAGTAGCCATTGATGTACTCTGCCTGTGAAAGATTCACGCAGTTTTTTGCAAACCCGTATCCCATCGCACCCGGATGTAAAAGCTCGGACTGGCCGATGTCAAGGTCAAGGATGTAGCACCCTCCCACCTTATTTGCCAGAAATGTCGCCAGAGTGCTTTTTCCCACATCCACCCCTCCATAGAGGAAAAGAACTTCCCAGTCCATTTTTGCAAGCTTCTTCCATGATTCGGGAATTGTACAACCCTCAACTACTCTACAATCGCCCTCAACAGTGATATCGCACTCCTCCAAGCAGTAAATCGGAACGAACTTTTCAGTAAAAAATTCGGTAATGGAGGCTCCACAGACTTCCGCTTTTCCTTCTATCCTTACTTTTCCCTTGGCTATTACGGTTTTGCCCCTCTCAACCCTCATTCTCCGTTGTGTTGAAGGATATCTGCCATGTCAGGATGTTTGGCCTTGCATTGACAACCCTCGTGAAGTTCTTGTCCTCCATTATCGCAATACTCAGCCCATCATCGAAGTTTTGAACCTTGTAGTACTCAAAGTTCTTCTCCGACTCATTCATTCCACCGAAGAAGTAGTTGCCCTCGAAGTGCATGGCCCAGACCTTCTCATAGCTGTTGTTGTTGAAGTTGTACCTGTACCCCTCAAAGAAGAAGTCTGCCGGACTTTCGTTTCCGCTTCTTATCCACTGCCTCACAACATCCCCAGATGCAAAGAATGCATAGGCAAAGCCTCCGTTTATGCGGGAGAGGTAGCTGTAACTCTTGTTTCCAAAGCTCGGATACTTCCCTTCAACTGTGTCAACAGCCTTCTCCACAAGGGGTTTGTAGCCAACCACCAAAGGGGAGAGCTCACTTACGAGAGCAATTCCGGGCCTTCTGACCTTCAAGGTAAAATTACCATGCTGGATTTCACTCTCATTAGCAAAGTAAATCTTGCTCATTCTTGCGTCCACAAAGTAAAGGGGCATAGCTTCCCCAAAATCGGCAATCATCACCTGTGAAATCCCTCCAGTAACTTCAAGAACTTGCCTGCTGAATATGGCTGGGATCAGCAGCTTATTTAAGTCAGAAATAATCATACTCGCAAGTGGGTCATCTTTCCCCAGCTTGGAGGTGTAGGAGAGGTTGTAGTACTGAATGTAAACAGCGTCAGCAGGAGTCCAATTTACGTACTCCCGGAAGCCATCAAGCCTGTAAATAACCTCTCTCTTCTCAGCACTCCCACCACGAAGCATGTATGCGAATACCGATCCGATCATAATCAGAGCGAGAAGTAAAGCGAGCAGTCTTGCTGATTTTCTTTCCATCCGTCTGGCCATGCAGACATGTTTCAGTATGGCAGATAAAACTTTCTTCACAACAACTTTTTTAACTTCCTCAGGAAATGGGGTCTGATGATTCTCACGAGGAATCCAGAAGAAGCAAAGGAGATGCTTGTATCCAAGGTTATTGATGGAAAAACCTGCAGATCAAGGTTCGGCGATTACAGACTGGCAAAGCCGACGATGGTTGTAGTTGAGGAGCCTAATTCATTCGGTTTTGAGTTCGATTACGATGTTTGCGGGGAGAAGTACAGCGAAAGACTGTCAAGATGCATGGAAAAAGCAGCTGAGAAGCTTAAAAAATCTCCCCACACAAGAAGGGTCTCCATACCCCTCTGGTGTCCGAAAGACCATCTTTGCAGGAATCCTGCAGCAATTACGGAAATCTCGTTCATTTTTCATGAGAAGCTACACCTCACAGCCTTTATTAGGTCAATGGAGTGCCTGAGCTACTTCGGGCACAACTTTGACTTTCTCGTTGAAACTCTCGAAAAGCTCTCAAGGAAAACTGGCCTGGAGGAGGGAAGCGTTGGAATGCTGATAGCCATCCCTCACTTCTACGAGAGGGACTCGGATAAAGCCTCATCTTTTGCCGGAAAGGTAAAGGAGTTTTACGGCTATCATGAGTTGGGAACTCATCTTGTCGAGGACTACATCTCCTCAGCATGGCATTCAGCACTTGAGACAATCTATAGCAATGGCAGAAAGAAGAGGACTGAATGGGGAGATATTTTTGAGGGTCAGCAGGAAAGTCTTTTCGTTCACAGGCTCTTCATTGAGGTACAAAATCCTGAAGAAAACAAGCTTCACAATAAAGCCCCCTTTACGGAAAAATACGGGATTGAGTACGCACACGATTACATAATGTACGCCGCAAAGCTTGATGGAGAAGTTAGGGAGAAAATTCTGAAGGAAGGGGAGGAGTACACATATGCAGAGAGGGCGAGGTACTGCGAGAGGGATGACGTGAAGGTTGACCAGTTGTTCAAGGTCATTGAGAAGCTGAAAGAGGACTCTTGCAGGAGGGACTGCTACGTTGGAATTTCCAGACCGTGGGATTTGCTTAGCGATGAACCACCGTGTTTAAGAGGTTACCAGTTCTCGAAGTACGGTAATGACCTGATAGGGACATTCTACATGAGGTCAAATGATGTCTATGGTGCGATGCATGCGAACATGTACGCCTTTGCTTTGTTAACGAAGTACGTTGCTGAACTGACGGGATTTAACTCTTACAGATACAATCACTTCGCACTCGATGCCCACATATATGCAGAATTCATCGACACTGTTAGGGAAATACTCTATCCGGAATCTCCAAGTTATATGGACAAGGTTTCGGGGAAGGGTTAAAAACAGCAGGAATGGAGAGAAACAATGCTCGCGGAATTGATTTCAGCAGTATCTCTGATTCCAATGTTCGTTTACGTGAAAACCCGCAGGAGTTTTGCCGGCTTTCTAGGCTGGGCACTCTTTTCCGTTGCCTGCCTTGTAAAGGTTCCCGGCTACCTGCTTTCGGCAGATTACTACAACACAGCCGTCTTCTTTCTGGGTTACGTCTTCTTTCTTTACATGTCAATCAGAATTCTGATTGCAAATTCCCAAACGTTTGTTGACGTAACAGCCTTCTCGGTGTTAGCATTCATCGTTTACTTTCCCTTCGCTTTCACACCTCTCGGAGATTTGTTGATTAACTTCACTGCATTTTTCACTGCCTCTCTCGCAAATTTCCTTGGCTACGGCATTGTGAAAGAAGATGCAAGTTTATGCCTGAACGAAAAGTGCGTGCAAATCATTCTCGCCTGCACAGCAATTGAGAGCATGGCTCTTTTCACTGGCGCAACGCTGGGCATCAGGGCAGAAGTTTCAAGGAGGGTTAAGGCCTTTCTGATATCGGTTCCTATAATCTACGTTCTCAACCTTTTCAGAAATGTTTTCGTAATAGTCTCCTTCGCCTACAGCTGGTTTGGGGAGAACAGCTTTTACATAGCCCACAACATCATTTCGAAGATAGGAGCAACGATAGCTCTGATTCTCATTGCTTACGGTGTTTTCAAGTTGCTTCCCGAATTGGCAGACTTAATATACTCTCTCAAGGATGAACTTGCAGGTGGTGGCAGATGATAGAGCGAAGCGGTTACAGTATCATCATTGCATCTCTGCTTCTGTCAGCGGTATCATATTTGTTGCACCCGGTAATTTCAGCTTTCTTCATCGCATTCGCACTCTTCACCGCCTACTTTTTCAGAGACCCAGAGAGAAAAATAGGTGAGGGGGTTGTTTCTCCAGCTGACGGGAAAATAGATTTCATTGAGGGGAGGAGGCTGGAGATCTTCATGTCGCCGTTCGACTGCCACATAAACAGGGCACCGTGGGACGGTAGAGTTCTGTCAGTCAAGTTCATCGAAGGGAGCACACCTCCAGCATTCATGAGGAAAAAAGGGGTTCGAACCAATGAGATACTGATTGAATCGCAAGATGGGGTGTTCAGGGTTCTGCAGATAGCAGGAATGTTTGCGAGAAGACTAGTGAGCTACGTCAGAGAGGGGGATGTGGTGAAGAAGGGGCAGAAAATAGGGATGATAAGATTCGGTTCGAGGGTTGTCCTCGAAATTCCAGAAGGATTCAGGTTTGTCAGGAAGGTCGGCGAAAAGGTTAAAGCTGGTGAAACTGTTGCTTTGAAGGATGAGGGTATTCAAGGAAGTCAGCCTCGCTGACTCGCTTTCAGTGCTCAATGCTCTTTTCGGCTTTACTGCTGTCACATATCTGCTTCTTTACGGGATAAGGATTGAGGCTTTCGTGATGTTTTACCTCTCAACCTTCGCTGATGGGCTGGACGGTTTCGTGGCTGATAAGACCGAAAAGAGCTCATTTGGTAAGGAGCTTGATTCTCTTGCGGACTCCATCTCCTTTGGCCTGTTTCCTGCAGCCCTTCTTGTAAAGCACAACCCCGAGCTTTTCCCCTACGCATCTCTTTTTCTCGCCTTCTCATTACTCAGGCTTGCAAGGTTTAACGTGCTAAATCTTAGCGACTTTCTGGGCGTTCCAACAGTGGTAAGTGCACTTGTGGTAACTTCTCTCGTGAGAGTTGATGCGGATGCTGCTTTTATAATTCCCATCACCGCTCTTCTTTCTTTTCTAATGATATGCGATGTCAGATATCCGAGAATAAAAGATGCTCTGGCTTTGGCTGTTGTTGGTGTGGTGTTAATCTCAGCAATCTTCTTCACTGAGATGTGCTACGCCATTCTTCTTTTGAGTGCGGTTTACATTATATTGCCGATATTAGATGAGGGGGTGAGATTCTGGAGGGAAAGGAGATTGAAGAAGCTGCTTTCGAAGCAGGAATAAAGCTAGGAGCCCTCTTCCACCAGTTCATTGGTGCTCCAGTTGCGGAGAGGAATGTGGAAATCCTTGAGAAAGCCATTCAGAGCTGCGCCCTTCTCCAGCCTTACGTCATTGATGCAGAGGTTAGAATAAACCGGGAAAAGCTGAAAAATGTGTCGGCTTTCGGCTACACATCTTTATTGCCCGACATGCTTTTCGCGAGGGTGAGAGTTCGAGTTGGAAAGGCGGAGGTTGTGGCTGTTCTGGAATGGGACGAGGAGCTGGGCTATCCGCTCATGAGGCTTGAGCGATGAAGATTAGGCTATGGCTGTCCCCACAGCCTCCCCTCTAACGGCCCTCAGTATGTTCTCAGGTGTGCCTAAGATGACGTAAGTCTTTATTCTGCTCCTCTCGATTATTTTTGCAGCAAGCAAATCTATGACGACGTTTGTGCCGGCTTTGGCGGAGTTTTTGCTCACAATTTCAACGAGCTGCTGAGGGGAGAGTTTGTCGTATTTTACTGCGTTCGGGTCAGCTTTGGGGTCTGCAGAGTAAACACCATCCACGTTCGTTGCATTTATGAGCATGTCCGCTTTCACAAACTCCGCCAGCAGTGCTGCTGTTGCATCTGTTGTGTGTCCGGGGAAGGTTCCACCCATAACTACGACCTTGTATAGCTTCGAGAGCTCTTCAGCCTCCATGAAGTCCTCAGGAACTTTTTTTGCCGCTGAAGGCAGAGCGGAGATGAGGAGTATTGCGTTCATCCTCGTTGCGGCAATTCCTACGTAGTCGCAGAAGGTCTCAGTCGCTCCGAGTTCTCTTGCCCTCTGTATGTATTCTCTCGCCAGCTTTCCCCCACCAACAACCACGAACACCTGATTTTCCTGAGAAATCGTTTCTATCGCTTTCGCGAACTCCCTTATTTTTCCTGTCTCACCTGAGAAAACTGAACCGCCGAGCGAGAGCACGACTTTCATTGTTGGGTATTGGGCGGTCGGGGTTTTTATAGTCTTAGGCTGGTGGTATTAGCGTTGGGAATTCGTAAAATCCGAAAGACGGCTTCAAGAATTGCGAAGGTTCAAGCTTGTTTCTTAGTTAAACTTTCGCGAAGAGCCATAGGTGGGTGAAAGTTGTAGGAACTGAGAGAATAAAGTGTGGTATCCCAAATTGCATTTACACCTTCCCATCCCACCACCTCCTCACAAACCACATAACCCTCTCCTGAGGGAGCTTGTACCGGAACGCATTGATCGGTCCAGGCTTTTGTGAGGTTTAACC
>Ga0190326_1000140_pt1 | contig 10842 bp, 13 predicted proteins | sample 4870111112_MG_FD_165049 | JGI IMG/M metagenome (GOLD analysis project Ga0190326, IMG submission 165049) | Hydrothermal vent sediment bacterial communities from Southern Trench, Guaymas Basin, Mexico - 4870-11-11-12_MG | ecosystem: Environmental > Aquatic > Marine > Hydrothermal vents > Sediment ... | reverse complement strand
GTGTAGTGCTTGACCCACTCTCTATAGCGCTCTCTGGGTGGTAGGTGCCTTATTTTCAGGAGGAGTTCTAGGCGCCGCTTACGCCTTCCCTCTCTGAAACCTATTAGTTCTGAGAAACGCTGCAAGTTCTCCCAGCCGCAAAGCACCAGCTTCCAGTACTCGCCGAACGTTATTGCTTCTCCTTTTACTACTCTAGTTTCTGGGGGGAAGTAGTGCTCTTTGACGTTGAAGCCTAGCTTGCGTAGTAGGAGTGATGTAAAGTCTTTTACTTCTCTGTTGCCCACTGCCAGACCTACTTCTACGCCACGTAGTCTTTGCTCTTTACTGTTAATTCTTGGAGTAACGTATCCTTCCGAGTCAAACAACCCCTTAAGGAACTCTACTGGGTACGCGTAGGCTACTATTTTCCATAGTCCGCTGTACCACAACTCCCTTAGCCAGGCTGCGTTCTCGTACGTGCAGTAGTAGCCGTCTCTCGTAGAGCACCACCTCTTGGTGGCGGGGTTGCTGACGGCCTTGCCGTGTATCGAGTGTAGGTCTTCCAGTTTGACTACGACTGTGTGGGCCCGTGCCAGCCTTCTGGCGATGGCTGCGGCCTTCTGGCATGTGACCCTGACTGCGAACTTGTACGCTGCTGTCCACTTCTTGCCGGCGTAGTGTACGAGCCACTGTAGCTCTCTACTGAACAGTGGGGGTAGGCCGCTCAGTCCGTGCCTCTCGACCTCCCTCGCGACCATCTTGGCTATGAGGCCTGCTTCGGGTGCTCCGCCACGCATGTGTGGACTAGTGAGGGGCACATTGACGCCGAGACTCTAGCGGGGCACAACGTTACCAGGTACCCTCTGGTCAGGCTCGCGTCGAACCTCACAGTAGCTGGCTACCTCTACGAGCTCGGAGTGACAGACGTAGACCTCGAAGTGAACCGCACGCTGACAGACATCTTACTCAGAGCAGCACAGGCGGACCTAAACGCAGGTATGCGCACCCCGCTAGGTTACCTCCACATAGAGCCAGCCCACCGATACTAGTGAAGAAAGCGTACAGAAACCCCTACGGAACGTACATTTCGATGGCCGCCTTCTTACTGACTCCCCGGGAGTGATAGAGTACGCGCTAGTCCAGCCCTATGGGGCAAAGCACTGGGGGCAAGGAACGACACGTACTGGCTGGCCGCTACCCAGTCCAGGCGTACGAGACCGCTGCTCTACTCCTCCAGCTAAAGAAGGAAGGAGTAGACCTGACAGACAAGACAGAGACGCACTTCGAAACATTGGCCCCAGCCGTAGTCTCCGATGCGCTAGCAGTAATGAACTACGCAGAGGGCAAGATAACCGGCAGCAGCAAGTGGTTCTACGACCTACTCACATACAACAAGTCATATTGGAAAACAGACATGCACTACACCTACCTATAAGGCCAAGGTTCTGCCAAATGGCGAAAGACGTGATAGCCTACTGGCTAAACAGAAAGAGGGCAAGGATACCCCCTACAAGACAGGTGGACAGGCGAAATAGTAGAAGCAGAAGTCCCAATAGTAAGCCCACTAAACTACGCACCCCTAGCAGAGCACATACCACCGGGAAAACACCAGAAGAAACAGAACTAAACCTCAGAATGACAGCAGCATGGATGCTGTCACCAGTACCGTCGTGGGAAGGCTACAGGTTCGGGGGCACACTCTGGAGTGCGCGCCTTATAGTCAGTGTCAGTGCCTCTAGCGAAGTAGTCCTGCCCGTTATCTGAGTCTACACAGTCAGTCCTGCCGACATGAGTAGTACTAGCTACAGAGCTCCCGCTGCAGTAATTCTCCCTCAGAGTCACAGAATCAGTACACGTGTCCGTACCACAGCTACCGGAAGCGTTGCAAGCAGTACCCTTAACATAGAATAGGTCCTGGGAGGTATGTGTTGTGATTCGAGAAGTACTGTTCTTGATATGGTTGGCTGGGGTAGTGTGAGTGTAAATAACTCGCTTAGCTGTGGGTGGCTTAGGAGATTGTGACTCTCCTGATTACGGGGTTTTTGAGTATGTCCTCTATCACGTCTCCGGGGACTTCGCCCTCCACTACGACGTATAGTTTGGCTTCGGGGAAGAGGTGGGGATCTTCGGCTACTACTTGGACTATGTTTACGTTGCGCTTGGCGAGGGCGGTGGCGATTGAGGCGAGTATTCCGGGTTGGTCTCTGTAGACTTCTATGACTAAGCACCTGTAGCCTAGTGTCCTGGCGACTTTGTAGAGGAAGGGGCCTGCGGGCTCTATGTTCTCGAATATTTCTCTTAGTCGCTTGCTGCTTCTAATGGCTCTTATCGTCTCGAGGACTGTTCTCCTGTCTACGCCGCACGCTCTGGCTAGGGACATTATTGTGACTTTTAGCTCGCCGCACTGGACGCCCTTATCGGTGACTCGTAGGCCATGTACTAATATTGTGCGCGCTACGCGGAGTCTCTTCTCCGACCTCCCGAGGACTCTCTCTACTTCTGTCCATACCCTTGCCAGTGACGTCATGCCGACGATAATACGCTATTCACAGATAAAAGATCTGTATTAGTCAAATGTACATATATGTAGGCTAAAGAGCATATAAATACCTATTGTTCATCATTTTTGTTCAGAAATGTTTATTTTCGCTTAGACAAGCCTGTTTAACCGCTATGACACGCTGTTGCGTAGGCGAAGTGAAGGTACTGCTGTCAGAAAAGGCGCTGCCGAAGGCCTGGTACAATATACTTCCCGACCTTCCCGAGCCCCTGCCTCCGCCGATCAAGCCGAATGGCGAGCCCCTGAAACCTGAAGATCTAAGCCCGATATTCGCCAAAGAGCTGATACAGCAAGAGTTTGCTCCCGAGCGGTGGATACCTATCCCCGAGGAAGTCAGAGAAGTATACAGGATATGGAGACCTACTCCTCTTATAAGAGCCCGGAGACTAGAGCGTGCACTGAAGACGCCCGCTAGGATATACTATAAGTTTGAAGCTATGAGCCCGCCAGGCAGTCATAAGCCTAATACAGCAGTCGCCCAGGCTTACTATAACGCAAAGGAGGGGGTTGAGCGCCTAACCACGGAGACAGGGGCTGGACAGTGGGGCTCTGCGCTCGCGTTCGCCACCATGCTGTTCGGTCTCAAAGCTACGATCTATATGGTTAAAGTTAGCTATGAGCAAAAGCCCTACCGCAGAGTACTGATGGAACTCTGGGGGGCAGAAGTCATACCGAGCCCCAGCGATAGGACTAAGGCCGGAAGATATGTGCTCGAGAGAGACCCCGCGAACCCTGGCAGCCTCGGCATAGCTATAAGCGAGGCCATCGAAGACGCCGCCACGCACGACGACGCGAAGTACTCTCTGGGTAGCGTCCTCAACCATGTACTCTTACACCAGACAGTGATCGGCCTCGAGGCTCTAGAGCAGATGAAAGCTCTAGACGAATACCCCGACATAGTGATAGGGTGCGTCGGTGGAGGAAGCAACTTCGCAGGCCTAGCCTACCCGTTTTACGGCGAGGTCAAAGCAGGAAAAGCCCCGAAGAAGGTCGAGTTCGTTGCAGTCGAGCCCACGGCATGCCCCTCAATGACTAAGGGCGTCTACACGTACGACCACGGTGACACTGCAAGACTAACCCCACTTCTGAAGATGTACACGCTCGGTCATGACTTCATCCCGCCACCAATCCACGCTGGTGGGCTTAGATACCACGGAGCCGCTCCCACTCTCAGTCTACTCGTAAAGCACGGAGAGTTCAAGTCAGTAGCGTACGACCAAGTCTCAGTGTTCGAGGCCGCCAAGTTGTTCGCGTCGACCGAAGGCTTCGTCCCTGCTCCCGAGACAGCACACGCTGTCAAAGCAGCTATAGACGAAGCCCTAAAGGCGAGAGAGGAAGGAGAGGAGAAAGTTATCTTGTTCAACTTCAGCGGGCATGGACTACTCGACCTCAAAGCGTACGACGAGTTCCTAGCCGGTAAGCTCAAGCCGTACTACTACCCGCGGGAGAAAGTCGAGGAATCCATCAGAAAGCTCTATGAGTTATACCCTCATTTAGCCGGGAGTTAGCACAGCGACGAAAAGAAGATAAGCCACACAGAGTCATTTTTCTTCCGGTACCACGGGCCCGTGGTCTAGCGGTTAGGATGCCGCCCTCACACGGCGGAGGTCCCGGGTTCGACTCCCGGCGGGCCCACCACGCGTGCTCCGTCTAACAGAAAAGTTACACTTGTGTACTTGCAGCTCCATGAGAAGTCCGGAGGAGACGAGTTCTTCGCCTTATAGCTAGGATACGTGCTAAACCTCAAAAATCATAGGGACTAATGCCTCAGAAACGAATACCTCACTTCTCTAGTCTTAGTACCTTACACCTAGTCACTTTAACCGCTCTATTGCTACGTAAGTGCGAGTCTCCTTCACACCATCTATCTTCGAAATTCTCCTTAGGAATTCGTCGAGTACCGCCTGGTTGACTTCAACGAGCAGGTCGACGTCGCCTGCTACTCTATACACTCTTTCTACTGGTAGTTTCGTTATTTCCTCGTAGGCCTGCGGCCTTGTACGAGGCTCCACCCTAATAACGACAAAGGCGCTCGCTGCTCTAAGACCTAAAGCCTCTAGGGCCTTCTCAGTTACGTCTATAAAGCCCCTCCCCGTCCTGACCAAGCCGCTTTCTTTCAGTCTCTTGAGGTGAAGACTGAGAGCCTGGCGGCTGACCCCTAGCTCGCGAGCCAAGTTTTCCTGAGTTTCCTCTACAGTGAAGACAAGCACCGGATGCCCCTTTCTTAGGAGATGCTTAAGAATCTCCTCTTGGCGTTTCGTAAGGCTTAGAGGTCGACTCAAATCGACCACCTATACCCTTTGCACTGAGTAAAGAAAAAAAGTGTTACTGTGTAAAGGCCTCTATAGTCTCGCGAGCTTTAAATACATCAGCGTCGCTCAGCCTCCGCGTGATAAATATGGCGTCGGAGATAAAGATGCCCGTGTGCACCTCCTGCGGGCGTCCAATACCGCCCTACGAGAGAGGGGTGCGGTTCAAGTGCCCTAACTGCGGCAAGGTCACAATATGGCGCTGCGCTAAGTGCAGGAAACTAGGCAACACGTACGTCTGTCCCAACTGCGGCTTCGAAGGGCCTTAGCGCCAGGCTTATATAGCGGATAAAACGTGGAGCGGCGTCAGGTGAACGTCATGTCAGCAGAAGTTGCCGTTGTACTGAAGGTCCTGCCCACTGAGCCTGGAGCAGATCTCGACGAGCTGGCTGAGAAGATTAAGTCTAGGCTTCCTCCCCAGTACCAGCTTGTCAGCTATGAGAAGGAGCCTATAGCTTTCGGCCTTGAGGCTCTGAGACTACTTGTCTTCATGCCCGAGGACCAGGTGGGCGGAACCTCGGACCTTGAAGAGATTATTAAGGGCGTTGAGGGAGTGAGCGAAGTCGACATATTGATGGTTACAAGAATGACGAGGTAGCGGCGTCCGCCTAATGCCTTTTCTTCACAGCTCTGCGTAACTCTGACTCTTCATCCGCCGAGTTTTCTCTCTTCCCGCGAACTTAAGCTTCACTACGCCACGTAATAGGTAAAAGCTATGCTCTGACTCGTAAGTCCTGGGGACCACATTGATACGCGTAGGTACTTGTGGATGGTCGGCTAAGGGCGGTAGAAAAGCGTATTACAAGTACTTCAACGTCATAGAGCTTCAGGACACATTCTACAAGCTGCCCCGTGAGGAGACCGCCAAGCGGTGGCGAGAGACTGCTCCGGTAGACTTTGAGTTCACCGTTAAGGCTTGGCAGGTGATAACCCACCCTCCCTCCTCGCCTACATGGCGGAGGTCCGGAATAGAGGTAACCCCCGAGATGAAGGACAAGTACGGCTACTTCCGTCCCACGGATCAAGTCTTTGAGGCTTGGCAAGCCGTTAAGAAGCTATGCCTAATACTAGAGACTAAAGTCTGCGTGTTTCAAACTCCCCCCTCTTTCGGCTACTCTAAGGAGAACGCAGACAACGTTGAGGCATTCTTCTCTTCCATAGACAGAGCCGGTTTAGTCCTCGGCTGGGAGCCTCGGGGGACGTGGCACAACCACCCAGACGAGGTTAAGCGACTCTGCGATTCACTCGACATAGTTCACGTTGTTGACATTCTCAGGAGAGACCCGGTTACGACTCACGATGTCTGCTACTTTAGGCTTCACGGGCTTGGAGGTAGGGAGGTCAATTACCGGTACAAGTATACTGACAAGGACCTAGCCGTACTTAAGGAGAAGGTTGAGAGGTACGAGGAAGAGAGCGAGGTAGTTTACGTCATGTTTAACAATATCTATATGTTCGAGGATGCACTGCGCTTCAAGAAACTGCTAGGTGAGGATGTTGGCGAGTAGGAGAGAAGGAGAGGAAAGATCGGGCGCAGCTAGAATGCTAGAGCTTATACTCTCTATGCCGGAGGAGTGGGAGCGCGCAGTAGTCGAGTATGAAAACGTAGACTTACCCTCACGCGGGGCCTACTCTGCCCCGAAGAGCGTTGTTGTCGTAGGCATGGGGGGTTCAGCTATAGCTGGCGACATAGTCTACGACTACCTGTATGACGAGCTGAGCGTTCCCTACGCTGTGTTCCGCGATTTCTCCGTGCCAGGCTGGGTACGTGGAGACAGCCTCGTAGTGGCCGTGAGCTACTCAGGTAACACGGAGGAGACATTGAGAGCCCTCAAGATAGCGCGGGACAGAGGAGCAGCAATAGTTTTAGTCACATCAGACGGGCTCATGATGAAGCTGGCAGAGAAGCATGGTCTACCGGTGTTCGGCCTGCCTAGTGGTCGCCCGCCTAGGACAGCAGTCGCTTACATGACAGCCGCATTACTCTGGACTCTCGACAAGAGCGGTGTACATGAGTTCCCGAGGGCCTCTGCGGCAGAGGCGGCCACTGCCCTGAGAGATGCTCGTCGTGAAATCATGGAGAGTGATAACCTTAAGAACATAGCAAAAGCACTTGCCAATAAGACGCTGCTCATATACTCGTATAGGCCTTACTACTCGGTAGGTTTCAGACTAAAGACCCAAGTAAACGAGAACGCTAAGTCTCACGCCTTTTGGATGCCAATACCCGAAGCCAATCATAACGAGATCATGGGATGGGAGGGCGGCGAGAAGCGCGACCTCGCAGTGGTCTTCGTGAGAGGAAGCGAGGAGCCTGACTACGTCAGCGTTAGGATCGAGTACTGGCTCACCCTACTCAACTCCCTAGGAGTGCCTTACTTCGAGATCATAGCAAGAAAAAGAGATAGACTCTCTGAGTTGCTCTCGCTAATATTCAAAGCTGACATGCTCTCCTACTACCTTGCTATAGAAAGAGGGGTAGATCCGCTACCCGTAACGACTATATCGGGGCTTAAGAGGTTTGTAGAAGAGCGAACAGGTTTTTCGAAGAGATTTAGCGAACTAATCTGATTTGAGATTTGATTTAACAATACTTAGTACTTTCTCAGCTACAGAGTCTAAGAGAACTCTCTCTTGGACTCTTTTCTCCATATCTCGGACCGTACATACTCCCTCCTCTATGTCGCTGCGACCGACTATTACAGCTACCCGTACGCCTAGTTTGTCAGCTCTCTCAAGTGCCTTACCTAGCTTCCTCGTCCCGAACTCTAGCATGGTCCTAATACCTGCACTCCTTAGGCTTTCAGCAACTCTTGCGGCATAGACTCTAAGCTCAGGGTCTACAGGTATCACGACAGCCTCGACTACACGATAGTCGCCTATAGCGCCATTCTCGGCCTCTATCGCGTGAATTAGCCTTTCAAGACCTATGGCCATCCCCGTAGCTGGGATCTTTGGCCCGCCAACGAGAGCTATTAAGTCGTCGTACCTCCCGCCTCCTGCCACCGACCCTACGTCTGCCTTCGGCACTACGACTTCGAAGACAAAGCTCGTGTAGTAGTCTAACCCCCGCACGATAGTAGCGTCTATAACCACCTCATTGGAGATGCCGTAGCCGTCCTTTAGCTCGCTAAGTATTGCTTCAAGCCTCCTTACCCCCCTATTTAGCCTCTCGGACCCCGTACTGCTGAGTTGGCTTAGAACCTCGATGGAGCCTTTTAGGCTATTAAGTCGTGTAATTAGCGTGCGAGCCCCACTCTCTCCTAGACCAAGCTTAGCAAGCTCCTGAATCACGTAGCTCTCTCCGCGCTTCTCAAGCTTGTCTATGGTGCGCATCGCACTGACCCACTGGGAGGGAGCAACGTTAGCCTCCTCCAGCAAGCCCTCTACCAGCTCGCGATCGTTCACCTTAACCACGAAGCCTTTCAGTCCTGCCTTCTGCAGAGCCCTAACCGTTAGCGCTACTACCTCCGCATCCCCCTCGGGGCACTCGGCCCCTATTAGCTCAACACCTGCCTGCCAGAACTCTCGGTAGCGTCCCTTCTGGGGCTCCTCGTACCTCCACACAGGCTGTATGTAATACAGCCTCACAGGTCTAGGTAGCATGGGGTTTGACGCTATCACTCGTGCTATGGGTGTAGTCATTTCAAACCTAAGGCCAAGCAAGCGACCAGCCTTGTCTCTGAAGCTGTATATTTGTTTGACAACCTCTTCTCCAGCCTTAGCCACGAGGAGATCAAGGTGTTCAAACGCTGGAGTTATAATCTCCCCGTAGCCATATAGCTCGAAGACCTCCCGTATTCTGTTCGCAATTAGGCGCAACTTCCACGCTTCCTGAGGCATATAGTCTCGCGTTCCTCTAGGACGCTGGAAACGCGGCATAAGCGTCACCTACCGCCAAGCTTCATACAGTGACGTAGGGGCGTTAATAGTATTTTTAGTGCTGAAACCTCGTGTCTACCCTTAATTCTACACTTCTCTAAGAGACTACCGAGCACCACTCTCCCTGCTCTATCCTCCTCAACTAAATAGACAGTTACCGAGGGGCAGGCTGAGAGCAAAGCTTTCGCGAGGCGTAAGGCATGTCTCGCACTAGCTGGCGATACCCCTACCTTGACTATTAGTCTCTGGGGTTGCAGGTATTTGGTAAGCTCGGTAACGAGAGTTACTATGCCCTCTAGATCTCTCCTAGTCTCTGTCGCAACGAGAACTCCCGCGACCATCAACGCAAGCCCGTGTGTTGTCTCACCAGGGTCTACAGATATCACTACGTCTACTGGGCGTCCGTATATAGTCGCTACCGCTAGTGACATGGCGACAAGGTATGGCTCGCTACACTCCTCGCTGATAACCACCTTAAGCCCCCTAGTTACCTCCTCAGAATCTAACGCAGTAATTACGGCCACGCGGTCTCTACGAGCCCTCCTTGAGATTTCTATTGCAGATTTACCGCGAGCCACTACGAATACAGGGCCGTATTCAGCGAGTACCTCGCTAAGGGTCCTCAACGTAATCCCTCAGCTCGCCCTCACGTATAAACCAGGCAGTGAGCGGCTCCAGCGAGACCGACCTTTGAACGGCGGATACTACTCCATCTCTTACTTCAATCTCTACTACGCGGTCAACGAGTCTTCCTATTAGGCGCCAGAGAGGAGGAGCTCCAGTGGCAGGGTGACGAGGGAGTATAAGCACCACTACAGCATCGCGTCTTCTTGCTAGGTGTCTTAGCATCTCTAGGCAGCCTACTAGCGATTTAAGTATAGCCCTGCTTGACAAATAACCCCTAGCGCCTGCAAAGTTCGCAATGAAGCTATCATAGACCACTATGAGAGACTTGCCCATAGTACATGATAGATGCCATAGTCTAAACGGGACCTTTATGTCATCGATTATGTGTCGCAGCTTGAAGACCTTTATCTCTGGAGGAACTTCGATTAGTAAGTGTTTGCCGGTGGCTATGTAAATTGGTAACCTGTTACTTTCTTGCTTTAAGAGGTTTAGTGCCAGAGAGGTCTTATAGGCTCCCTGGGGTCCGTAGAGTACGCCAACTCCCGGCTCTCCTGCGAGAAGCGAGAAAAGCTTATCCACGAAGACTTGGGCCGGCAGTGTCCCCTTCAAGAGCCGCGCCCTACCTCTTCATCCCTAACATTACCAGCAGGTACATTACAGAGAGAACTATCATCAAAGCTCCCGCTAGCACTTGAAACGTTGCGTACCTTGGGTTATGTACGTGCTTCTTAGCCGTAAAGATTAGATAAAAGCCCAATGTTCCGAGCGAGTATCCCAGCGCTGAGAGCATAAGCTCGGAAGACGTCTGCCCTCTTGTTGAGGGGAATACCATCCCATAGCCGCCCATAGCGGGCGGTTTCTCGACCATGACGTAGAAAAGTCCTCCAGCAATCGGCAGTGCAAGCACGTAGGCGATCTTCTCGAGTAGAGAAAGGTCAGAGATGTAGCCCGCAACCTTACCTAGCAGTCTCTCCCAGCGCCGGGCCAACGCTGTGACACCCTGCGCATACAGTACTGCCGCCTTATAAGGTTCGCTCCTATCGAAGCGAGCCCGCTAAGAAAGCGGCTATGCCAAGTCCCATGCCTAAGAGCGACAGTTTTCTGGCACGCTCCGCAGCATGCACGTTAGCCTTCACTAGTACCAGTATGGCAGAGTAGAGCAGGGCTAAGTCGGCTACCAGCACTATTGCGAGGTAGGGTAGGAAATTCGGTACCCATAGAGCTGCGGGGAAACTCAGCCCCACGGCCAATAGGATGGGTACAGCCGCGACTTTAGCAGCCGTAGCCTGACCGTAGAGTACTGCGTAAGTCTTAACGCCAGCCCTCAAATCACCTTCAATGTCCCGTATGCCCTTAATCACCTCTCTACCGTATGCCGCTAAGAAAGCCATAGCAAAAAAGGCCCAGCTCCTGAGGGGCACAGCAGCCCAATGCTTGGCCACAACTATAGAGCCGTAGATGAAAGGTAGTGCTGTAGCGAACGCC
>Ga0190326_1000139_pt1 | contig 10842 bp, 13 predicted proteins | sample 4870111112_MG_FD_165049 | JGI IMG/M metagenome (GOLD analysis project Ga0190326, IMG submission 165049) | Hydrothermal vent sediment bacterial communities from Southern Trench, Guaymas Basin, Mexico - 4870-11-11-12_MG | ecosystem: Environmental > Aquatic > Marine > Hydrothermal vents > Sediment ... | reverse complement strand
ATCAATATCCTTTGCAAAAAGGTGGATTGAGAAGTTTCTGGGTGATAAGTTTAAGATGTTATGCACTTAACCATAATTTTAAAAAGTAAAAATCTATTTTTGTGACACACCTGCTAATCTGCTGCGAGCTTTTACTAACTCACTTAGAGTTTGGCAGAACTTTTCAGCTCTTTAACTTTTTTCCTCAGCTCATCCGAAGCACCTTCGCCGTATTTCTCAATTATCTCTACCAATGCACTTCCGACAACAACTCCATCAGCTCCTGCTCTAATCAACTCTGCAACGTGTTCACCCCTCGAAACTCCGAATCCCACTACCAGAGGTTTTCTACAGACCCTCTTCGCCCTCTTTATGAGATCGTATGCGAGTTCCGAAACTTTGTCTCTTGCTCCAGTCGTTCCGTAGAGTGAGATGAGGTAGACGAAAGCCGAACTGGCCTCATCTATCATCCTCAACCTCTCCTCTGAAGTGTTTGGGGCTGCAAGGAACACCGTTCCAATTCCGTACCTCTCGCAGACATCTAGATATTCTGCTGCCTCCTCTACTGGAAGGTCAACAACTATCAGTCCGTCAGCACCAGCATCTTTTGCCTCCCTCACGAAACTCTCAACCCCCCTCCTGTATACCGGATTGTAGTACGTCATGAGGACGACAGGAGTGCTTGAATGCTCTCTGAACTCCCTCACAACCTCAAAAACATCTCTAACCTTTGTTCCTGCCTTTAAAGCTCGGACGTTTGCCCTCTGAATCGTTCTTCCATCGGCCATCGGATCGCTGAACGGGATGCCCAGCTCAATCACGTCAGCGCATTCGTCCAAGACAAGCATGAAGTCTAAAGTTGCTTTGATGCTGGGATCTCCTGCGGTTATAAATGTTATTAAGGCTGGTTTCCGGAACATTTCAACGCCTCCATAACTATTTCCAGATCCTTATCTCCCCTGCCTGAGAGATTGACTACCACTATTTCGTCCTTGCTCATTTCCGTAGCGAGCTCCATTGCGTAGGCTAAAGCGTGTGCAGACTCTAAAGCTGGCAGAATACCCTCAGTTCTGGAGAGCTCTACAAAGGCTCTTAAGGCCTGCTCATCTGTGACCGCCACATATTCAGCTCTCCCAATCTCCTTGAGCCAAGCGTGCTCCGGCCCAACTCCAGGGTAATCTAGGCCTGCTGCAATGCTGTGAGTTGTGATAATCTGTCCATCCTCATCCTGCAAGAAGAACGACAGCATTCCGTGCAGCACCCCCTTCTCTCCAGCGCAAAGAGAAGCAGAATGCTTCCCCGTTTCGATGCCCTTACCTGCGGCCTCTACACCTATCAGTCTGACGGATTTGTCCTCGACAAACGGGTGGAATACCCCCATGGCGTTGCTTCCACCACCGACGCATGCAACGATTGCATCCGGCAGAACACCTTCTATTTCGATAATCTGCCTCTTCGCCTCTTTACCAATCACCGACTGAAACTCTCTAACCATCACGGGATACGGATGTGGCCCGACGACAGAGCCGATAAGGTAGTGTGTGTAATCGAAACTTGCCACCCAGTCCCTTAAAGCTTCGTTTATAGCATCCTTTAGCGTTCTTGATCCACTTTCAACCGGTATAACGTTCGCCCCTAAGAGCTTCATCCGAAACACGTTCATTTTCTGTCTTTCCACATCTTCGGACCCCATGTAAACATCTACCTGCATACCAATAAGGGCCCCAGCAATTGCTGTGGCAACACCGTGCTGTCCCGCTCCCGTTTCCGCTATCAGCCGGGTTTTACCCATATACTTCGCAAGCAGAGCCTGCCCTATCGTGTTGTTTATCTTGTGCGCACCGCTGTGCAGTAAATCCTCACGCTTCAGGTATATTTTTGCTCCTCCAAGTTTTTCTGTCAGATTTTTTGCGAAGTAAAGTGGTGTCGGCCTCCCAGCGTAACTTCGCAGGTAGTAATCCAGCTCTCTCTTAAACTCCTCATCATCCTTCAGCTCTTCGTAAGCTTTTTCGAGCTCCTTTAGAGGAGGTATCAACACCTCAGGAACAAATTGCCCTCCGAACTCGCCAAACTTCATCAAATCACCTTTGCGGCTCTAACAAAATCTCTAACCTTGCGCTCATCCTTTCTACCGTTGGTTTCTACTCCCGAAATAACATCGACGGCGTAAGGCTTCACGAACTCAATTGCCCTTCTAACATTTTCGCTGTTCAAACCTCCCGCCAAAATTAGCGGTAAGCCAATCCTTTCCCTAACCTTTTTTGCAACCTCCCAGCTAAAACTCGCTCCTGTCCCTCCAACTCTCTCGGTTTTCGAATCAAGCAGAATCGCATCAACACATGCCTTCTCGTATGACAGTGCAGCTTCAACCGCATCTCTGCCGTAAACTTTGCCAGTTTTAACATCCACTGGCAGAGCTTTTATCACCTTTGCGTTGACGGCTTCAGCTATTTCTTTGACCTCTTCCTCGCTCTCCTCTCCGTGAAGCTGTACAGCGTTGGGTTTCGTGTACTCAACCAGTTCGACGACCTTCTCAAAACTTCCTGAGGTTACGAGGACAGTATAAATAAAAGGGGGGGTTTTTGAGATCAACTCTCTCGCCTTATCTCTCGTAATATTCCACGGAACGTCTGCAGGGTACTCTGTTACGAAACCAACCGCATCAGCGTATTTAACGCAAATCTCCAACTCCTCCTCGTCTCTTATTCCGCAGATCTTGACTCTCATAGCTTAAAGGTCTTGAAGCACATTAACGTTATCGTTTTCTCTATCCCGTCTATCGACTGCAGCTTTTCGGTGATTACATCGGATAGCCTACCGTATTCTTTTACCTTGACTTTGGCGACGAGATCGTAGATTCCAGCTACAGAGTGTACCTCCGTAACTTCCTCAATTTTCGAAAGCTCTCTAGCAACCTGACTTACCTTTCCTTTTTCGACGTTAATCAGAACTATGGCTGTTATTGCCTCCAACATCATCACCTATCTTTCTGCTCTCCTTTATAAATTCTTCAAGTTTCATCATCGCAAGCCCCTCATCTATTATGTTGCTTGCAAGTTCAACTCCATCTTCGAGCGACGAAACTGCCCCTCCAACATAGAGTGCAGCAGCAGCGTTTAAAACAACCGCATCTCTTTTAGGCCCTTTCTCGCCTAAGAAAATTCTTTTTATTATCTCCGCGTTGTATTCTGGCGTTCCGCCAGCTACGTCATCAATCGAACATCTGTCGATTCCAAAGTCTTCCGGAGAGATTTCGTATTTCTCAACCTTACCCTTTCTGACTTCTGCAACTACCGTTTTCCCTATCGGAGATATCTCATCCAGCCCATCGAGTCCATGAACGACCAATACGTGGTCGTATTTAAGAGCCGATACAATTTCTGCGACTATGTTCACAAGTTCTGGCCTGTAAACTCCCAAAACGTGCCTTCTTGCATCTGCCGGATTAATAAGAGGGCCTATTATTGTGTAGAAGACCGTCTTTATTCCGAGCTCGCTTTCAGGCTGTAAAACCTTGCCCATCACTGGATGGAAGAGGGGAGCGTAGAGAAACGCTATGCCGATTTTTTCTATCAGCCTTTCCGCCTGTTCGGGCTTGAGATGTATGTTCACGCCCAGAGCCTCTAAAACGTCTGCCGAGCCAGAAAGCGAGGAAATCGACCTGCTCCCGTGCTTTGCTACCGCAACCTCGTTTGCAGCAATCAATGCATTCGCCGTTGATATGTTGAAAGTCGCCAGTCCACCACCAGTGCCGCATGTATCTATCAGCCTGTCCACTCTCGGTTTGATTATGTTGCAGACGTCCTTCATACCCTTAACGATTCCGGCAACTTCCTCAACTGTCGGCCCTTTCATCGTCAGTCCAAGCAAAAAAGCTCCGATCTGGGCTTCTGTGAGTTTGTCATCTTTCAATGCGATTACGAACTCGTATGTTTCTTTCTCAGTTAGATTGTATCCTTCAACAAGCTTTTTCAGAATACTTTTAATATCCATGGTACCCCTCCACAAAAGCTTTAACGACTTCCTCTGCGTTCTCGGCCCTCATAAACGCCGTTCCGATTAGAGCTGCGTCAGCATACCTCAAAGCCCTTTTAAGATCCTCAACACTGCTTATTCCACTTTCACTAACTCTTACAGCATCATTCCTCACGTATTCACAAAGCTTCTCTGTAACTTCGACCGTTCCATCATCTTTTTCCAATCTTGCTATGTCTCTGTTGTTTATCCCGATCATCGGTGTCCTCGTTTCGTTTGCAATTCTTACTTCGTCCCTGGTGTGAACCTCTACTAGGGTTTCCAATCCATGCTCCAAAGCATAATCGACGAATTCTGCTGTTTTATCTCCTAAAATCCTTGTGATAATGAGAACTGCAGAAGCTTCAGCTTCAGCTGTTCTTTCAATTTCGTCTTTGCTCGTTATGAAATCTTTCCTCAAAACTGGCAGATCAGCTTCCCTACAAATTCTCCTGAACAACTCAAAATTACCCTTGAAATACTTTGGTTCCGTAATATAAGAAATCCCTGCAGCTCCGGCTCTCTCGTAAGCTCTTAAAATTTTAATTGGATCTCTACCCCTCAGAAGATCTCCGTATTTCGGAGAGTGGACTTTTATTTCTGCTATTATCGGGTTTAAATTTTCCTCCTTACGAAGTTTTATCGCTTTACTTAGGCTAAGGTCTACCACCTGAGATCACTCCCACTATTTGGTATAACTTCTAAATTTATGTATTTAAGCGTTTCTGTTAAGAGTGGTAGTGCAAAAAAAAGATGAAGTTATGACCGATTCTGCTAAAAATTGGAAAAATTAGACCTCTACCTGCTCTGGAGCGAGTCTTGTTAAAATCTTCTGGTCTGTAATGACTCCGACTGGCTCCCCCTTGTCTGTAATGAGTAGAATCCTCACTTTCTCGTCCCTCATGAGTCTGAGGGCTTCGCGAATCTTAGTGTCCTTTTCGACCATTACAAGCTTTGGCCTCATCACTTCCTCAACCTTGCCGTCAAGCTTTCCTTCTGTTACTGCCTTAGCAACGTGGTCGAGAGTGAATATTCCCACGAACTTGCCGTTCTTCTGAACGGGTGCGCAGTAAATTCCGTTCTCTGCAAGCACCTTTGTAGCATCAGCAACTTTATCCTCTGCATTAACCGAAATTATGGGTGAGGACATGTGCTCTCCAACAGTGTCTTTTGGTAGAGCCACGATTTTTTCAATGTCCAGCACGATTGTGTTTTCTGTGTCGTCTCTCCCAACGACCCTTCCGTAGATCATCATCTCGTTAACGGGTGTTGGGCCGACAATCACGCTGTCCCCGGGGCTAATCTTTTTTATGTCTCCAACAATCCTTACTCTCGCTTGACAGACGTTCGGATTTGAAATGGAAGGCATAGAGATCTCTTCAGCAGAGAGCTCTTCCATAACATTTCCGTTGACGATTACGGGAACTGCTACAGACTCCTCTGGTCTGGTTATTGATAGGAACTCATAGGCTTTCGATGTCGGCCTGTAACCGCCTTTTGGTCCCGGTACACCTTCCACGAGTCCAAGAGCTCTCAAAGCCTGCATCTGGTTTCTCACGGTTCCAGGGTTCCTGTTAATAAGCTCAGCGATCTCCTCTCCTTTCACAGATCCACCGGCTTTTTTCTTGTACAGCGTTATCAGCGCATACAGAATGTCCTTCTGTATCTGGGTCAGATCCAGCTCCACCATCTATATCACCTCCAATCTTTAATTTTAATATTCTTTAATTGTCGTGAGGGATATTTATAATTTTCTGAACGCTGGAGTGTTTAAGAAAAGATTTTAAAAATAATAAAAAGGATAAAATTTTTTAATGTCGTAGTTTTTTAACTTCTTCGACTATTTTTGGAAGTATTTCTCCGGCCTTACCTGTAATTTTGACATCGAAAATTGGATCAGCCACTGTCGGTTCTGCATTTACGATAATCATCTTTGTTCCTGATTTTTTGGCAATGTATGGCAGTTCAGCCGCGGGATACACCACGAGGCTTGAACCCACAACCATAAATGTATCACAACGCTTAGCTTCTTCAATAGCCTCAAAAAGTGTTTGTTGCGGTAGCGGTTCGCCAAAAAGCACAACTCTTGGCTTAACATAGTAACTTCCGCACTTCCTGCAGCGCGGTATCTCTCCTCTGGTCAAGTCGTCGATGAACTCGCTCCAATCGTAGGTTTCATGACAGTCAAGACAGTCAAGCTTATCCATACTGCCATGAAGCTCTAAAACCCTTTTGCTTCCAGCTCTCTGGTGGAGCATGTCGATGTTTTGAGTAATGACAGCTTTCACAATCCCCATTTTCTCCAGTTCTGCAATTGCATAGTGTGCTGGGTTTGGCTCAGCAAACAGCTTGTCCTTCATCTCCATTGAGAACTCCCAGAAAGCGCGTGGGTTTCTCCTGAACCCTGAGATTGAAGCTACCTCCTCCGGATTGTACCTTTTCCACAGACCATCTTCACCTCTGAAGGTCGGAATTCCGCTCTCCGCTGAAATTCCTGCACCTGTAAAAACTACAGCATGCTTTGATTTGGCGAGAATTTCTGCCGCTCCTCTTATCTCTTCCTCCATATTTTCCTTTATAAAGTTGTTAAATTTAATACTTTTTTGTCAGTACATCAGCTCCGCAAGCATATCCTTTTCAATTGCGAGCCTGATCTCCCTCGCTATCCTTCTCCCCATGTACATGTTCTCCCCGAAAAGGATGTAGGAGTAGGGTGAGGCGGGAATTCCAACATTTGTTCCAGCAACAATTCTGGCAGAGATTTCGAAGACGTACATTGTTGCGTTTTCATCAAAAATCGATTCTATACAGAACGCCCCCACCATTCCAGGATATGCTATTTCTTTCGACACCTCAACGATACTCTCAGCCGCTTCAAAGGCCTGAATGAGCAAAGACTCCCTAAGAACAACCGGGAAGTTCCCCACAACAGTGTAGGTTGGGTTTATATCCACTCTTATCTGCTCCTTTGCCGGAACCTTCCCCAAAGCGTCTGCTGTTGACTCATACCGTCTGTCAGCAGCTATAAGCTCTATCCGCCCGTAAACGGGGGAGTAAAAGAAGGAGAAGTAGATGTTTGCTCCCAAAATGTACTCCTGTATTTCAGCGTTTTTGACGTCCTCCTCCTTAATAAGCCCTTTCTTAACCATTTCTTCCGAGATTTCGTAAAATTCGTCGGGGGAAGAGACTATGAAGTATCCTTTTCCCCCCTTTGCCCCTGGATACTTCACTATCGCCAGACCTTTTATCTCCTCAGGACTGCTAAACTTCTTCGGCATCCTGACTCCTGATCGCTCAAGCCACTCTCTCTGCTTGTCCCTATCCGTCTCCCAGATCATCAGCTCTCTGTTTCCGAACATTGGGAGAAGCAGAGAGTTGAACTTACCGATATAAGCATTGAACGACCCGTGGGGGATTAAAATCGTGTTTAACTGTCTCAACCTATCCTGAATTTCTTTGTCCAGCAACTCTGCATAGTTGGAGACGATTAGAAACTTGTCCACAACCCCAAAGTTCTCGTAAACTTTCTTTTCCTTCTCCCTGCAAATGCAGATTGTGCTGAATCCCTCTTCCTTTGCTCCTTTGAAAATGTTCAGCGCTGAATGGCTTCCAATCGTTCCTATGTGAACGTTATCTTTATCGTAATCTTTAAGGACGGAGAGTATCTTGTCTCTCATCGCTCCGACCTTTTGTGGAGGTTATATAAACCGTTCGAAAAGTTAAAATTTTAGCTTAACAAGTTAAAGGAGATGTCAAGCTGGGAAAAGTACAGCGACAGCATTGAGAAGAGCAGAATATACCACGAGAGGTACCACAAAGCTGTTGCAAATCCTGTCAGAAAGGAAATCCTGAAGATGATTGCTGAAGGAAAGAGCGAGGAGGAGATTATGGGAAAGCTGAATTTAAGCAAAAAAGAGCTTGATTACCACCTGAAAGTACTGGAATGGGGATTCTGCATTGAAAGAAAGGATGACAGGTGGAAAATAACGAAAGAGGGTGAGATAATTGAGTACCTCTGATAAAATCCGTCTGACCATAGCTCAGCAGAGGATTCTGCCTGAGAGAGAGGTAAACATAATGAAGGGGATGAGCCTCATCAAGAGGGCTCTTCAGGTTAAAGCCAACATTGTCATACTTCCTGAATTGTTCAACACGGGTTTTTACAAGCACAACTACGAGTGTGTGGAGCCTCTTGAGGATGAGCTTTCCCTCCTGCTTAAGATTTCGCAACAGAAAGATATCATGATAATTGCGGGCCTCGCTGAGAGGGAAGGTGATGATTTATACAATTCAGCAGTTATAATCTACAGAGGGAAAATAATAGGGAAATACAGAAAGACGCATCTTTTCCCTTTAACGGACGAGAAAAAGTACTTCAAGGCGGGAGATAAGCTTGAAGTTTTTGAAACACCGTTTGGCAAAATTGGGTTACTCATATGCTATGAAGTGAGGTTTCCGGAGTTATCAAGAAAGCTAGTTAAGATGGGTGCTGAAATTATCGCTATTCCTGCAGAGTTTCCAAAAGAGAGGATTGAGCACTGGAGAGTTTTGCTTCAAGCGAGAGCTATCGAGAATCAGGTTTTTGTTGTCGGTGTAAACTGCGTTGAGGGCGATCTGGACTATGGAGGACATTCGATGCTCGTAGATCCGATGGGTTCCATTCTTATCGAAGCTTCAGAGTATCAGGAGGTAATGATGAGCGACATAAGGCTCAGTGAGGTTTATGAAGTGAGGGAGAAACTCCCGTTCCTGAAAGATTTGAGAGAAGAGCTTCTATGAAAGTGCTCATTCTCCGGCCTGAAGAGTTGCTCGAAGATACTCTGAAAAAGTTTTCAGAGCATGGATTTGAGGTGTACGGCTGCCCTTTCATAAAGCTCAGCTACGTTGACTCTGACATTCCCGAACATGACTTTGCGATAATCACCAGCCAGAATGCGGCAAAAGCTCTTAGGAAGAGGAGAGTAAAGCTGAAAAGGGTTATCGCCATCGGCAAAAAGACTGCAGAGTTGATTGATGCCGAAGAGGTGCTTTTACCCTCAAAATTCGACTCTGAAACTCTTTACAGAGAGTTCGCTGAAATGCTGAGGGGGAAAAGAGTTGTCGCATTCAGAAGCAACGCTGGAAGTGATGTTATCAGAAGACTGGCGGAAATTGCCGACTTCAGGGAAATTGAGGTTTACAGAATCGAGAAGCTGCAGGGAGAGGAGCAGAGAAAGGTGATTGAGAGAGTGAAGGCGGGTTTTTATGATGCCATCGTTTTCTCCAGTAGCATGATAGCGAGGAGCTTTCTTGAACTCTGCGATGAGGAGTGTCTCAAAGCACTTGAGAAAATTTTAATTGTGGCTATCGGCCCTCCCACAGCAAAGGTTCTGGCTGAAAAAGGTGTTAGGGCAGAGATTCCAGAAGAGTACACCTTTGATGGGATTATACGGCTTTTAAAGTCTAAGAAGGTGTAGGTTTCCAACATTTACTTTTTTGAGATGCCTTTTCGCAGCTTCGTAGCACCTCTTCACCTGCTCCACCGGAGTGACAGGGAAGTCGGACATTCTGTAGTCGGGATGAAAGACGAGCAGGCTGTAAGGAATCTCGGGACTGAGTGAAGATATGAAGCGGGCGATACTCTCAACCTCCTCCTCATCAACGTAAAACGGCACGAGCAGCGTTGTTGCGGAAAGCACTTTTTCCCCAAATTTATCAAAGATTCTCTCAAAATTGTACTTCACCCTCTCATTGTCCCTTCCGGTCAGCAAGAGATGGAGATTTCGATTCCAAGCTTTGAGGTCGAATTTAACTGTTCCTCCAGACTTTAAGCTGAGTTCCGCGGCTTTTAAGGCAAGGGAAGTGTTTCCCGCTCCGTTCCACTCCCAGCAAATCATCAGGTCTTTTCTAAGCTTTAAAGCTTTCCTGCTGAATTTCAGAGCAAATGGGAGCTGCGGTTCAGGCGATCCGCCGAAATGGCAGATGCATTTAACTCTGGAACTCTCCACAGCATGCAGGAGCTCCTCAATGCTAACCGTTCTGACGTTTTCAAAGTGCTTGTGCGTCCAGTTCTGGCAGTAAAGACAGTCGAAGTTGCATCCGTAGTAGAAGACTGCGAGATTTGTCCCTGTTAGCTCGCTCCCCCTGCAAAACCACGCGTTACAGCAGTTCGTTGGCAAAGGGTCTTCGTAGTATGTCAGCTTGCCGTATTCAGGCTTCCCGCAAAGAGCTGTGCCAGAACACTCGTTGCTGCACAGCTTGCACCTCTCAATTTTCCTATCGTAAAGAGGAGGGTGGAGAGAGACAGCTGTCTGCAGAGCTTCATCCTTTTTTGAACAATCGGGGCAAATAGGAAGGGAAAAAGAGATGGATTTGCCGCAGATTTTGCACTTAGACGAGAAAGCTGTTCCTCTTCTCCTCATACCTTCTTCGCCGTTACTTCGACTTCTGTGACACCTTCTTCCAGGTCCTTAACAGCATCGTCGTAGGTGCAGAGTCCGAGTTTCTTCACCCTCTCTCGCTTATCCTTAGGTTATTTAAAGGTATTTGATGGGTTTGTATATTTATGTTTCAAGCAAAATGAAAAGTTTTAAAGCGGGGGAGGTGCGGGGCAAAGCAAATAGCGGGGCGTGGATTTGAACCACGGATCTGCGGGTTATGAGCCCGCCGGGATCACCTGACTACCCCACCCCGCTTCAATTCAATTTGAAGCGAACTGTTATTTAAGCTTTGAGGTTGTACTTGGTTTTGGGACAAAATTCACCAATACCTTTTTGAAGCGTTTTATTCTCTGTTATAGTTAAAATTTGTCTATCTCTGAAGGTTTTGTGCACAATTCTAAAACAATAACGAATCTCCGGCTTTATTTCT
>Ga0190326_1000138_pt1 | contig 10864 bp, 12 predicted proteins | sample 4870111112_MG_FD_165049 | JGI IMG/M metagenome (GOLD analysis project Ga0190326, IMG submission 165049) | Hydrothermal vent sediment bacterial communities from Southern Trench, Guaymas Basin, Mexico - 4870-11-11-12_MG | ecosystem: Environmental > Aquatic > Marine > Hydrothermal vents > Sediment ... | reverse complement strand
GTATTCCTCAGCGCTGCGACCGCCCTCTCTACTGCTCCTTTCACGATGTGTCCGAGACCAACTGGTTGCCTGCCTACGCTTGTGGTAACGTCTACGGGAATTACTTCTACTGGGCCAAGGACTCTAACGAAAGCCCTTCTGACTCCCTCAATCTTTGCGGGATTCCTGCTGCCTACAGCTATCCTCACCTGTCGCCACCTTTACGGTGCCCTATCATGCAAGAGCGTGCTGGGCTACGAACATGCCTTTAGGGAGAGTGGCGGGTAGAAGTCTAGTCTTCAAGGCTTACGCCTCCATGGACTCGTATGGTGAACTACGGCTATAATGAACCTGCCTTCAAAGACAGGGACTCCTCGAGGAACTCTGCGTCCACTCTTTAGTGCGACTATCGCATAAGGGCCGTTAGCTTCCTGCGGGTTTCTGTAGACCTCACCTATAGTCTCTGCCCAGTACCGTAGGCGTACGTCAGGTACTACTGCTTGCAGTCCCTTTGCTTCAAGCACACGGAGTGCTGTCTTAAGCTCAGCGTAAGCCGGAGGAGGAATGCTCGGCCTTACAGCTCTATAGGCCTCAAACCCCATCGACGCTACTAGTGCCAGCAGCAGGACTGCAACTATGGGCCTGTATCTCTCTCTGACAGCTGCGACGGCTACTCCCATGCCATGGGCGAGCGGCACCACGGTCATTAGCCTGAACCTGAACAGCCACTTGGGCGGTATCACCGGTAGGTTCAGGATGATACCCACGGCACCGGACGCCGCGGAAAGGAGAGCCAGGAGGGGTGAGTCTTTGAGATAAAACGACGCGACGATTAGGGACGCTGACACACCTACGGAGAGAGCAAGCCAGTCAGGTCTTATGACAGTGACCTCGCCGCCTTCTGCTAGCTCCTCGAGGAAAGCTATGCCTTTCCAGACATCCCCACCGACGACAAAGGGAGCTAGCATGAAGGCTAGGAGACTAATAACGGCGGCTAGCGCTCCGGGAAGAGCCCACTTTCTCTTATCACCACGCGTTAGCAGAAAAAACAAGGCGGCATAGAGTATGGCGACTCCGTAGTCGAGTATGTGGGTTAGCGCGGTCAGAGCGAGCGATACTAGCGCGCCCAGCAGGAACTTCCTCTCTCCTCTCTCGATGTACGATGTGTTGAAGTACAGGAAGAGAGCTAGCCAGAGGAGCCCCATAGAGTTCTTCATGAAGTCTGAAGCCAGTCTGATAGTGAAGGGCGTTATCGAGACTGTTAAGGCCGCCGCGAAGGCCGCAGTCTTAGACTTCGACAGTCTTTTGATCAGCGCATAGGTGGGTAGCGCGGTGAGTGCTGTCACTGCAGAGCTCGTGAGCTCTACTGCTGTGAAAACGTCCCTGCACAAGATGGTGACCAGGGCCATGATGTAGAAAGCAAGCGGTGGGTCGGGGTACTTCATCCCGCCTCGCTCTAAGAGATGCTTAACCTGGACGATGTAGTACGGCCCGTCTATCCCTGGGACTAGCGGGGTTGAGGACATGGGGTAGTAGAGGAAGACAAAGCCCAGTACCCATGCTGCGACTGAAAGTAGAGCGTCTAGAAATATTTCGTCACGCCTAACTGTCGACATGCTTACTCCTCCCCCACTCTCACTTCACTTAGAGATAAGACTACTTCCTTGGAGACCTTCAAGGGATTACGTAGATCTGACAATCGAGCTTAATACCACGAATGCCAGACTCGCTTAGCTATGATAGAGTGTGTTGTAGTAGACGTTGACGGAACGCTGACCGATGAGCGAGGAGTCATCCACCACAGGGTAGTGGCTGCACTTGAGAAACTGAGACAGCGAGGCGTGCACGTGATACTATCGTCGGGGAACTGTTATCCTGTACTGGTAGGCCTAGCCTACTACCTTCCAGTCACTAGGCTCGTTATTGCTGAGAACGGTGGCGTCGTAGGCTTCAAGAACGAGTACGAGATCTTAGGCGACCCCTTAAAGGCCAAGAGAGCACGCGAAGCGCTGGTGGGCCAAGGAGTACTAGTGGACAGCTGGCAGAACCCCTTCCGCTTTGTCGACCTAGCGTTCCATCCCGCAAGCGGCTTCACACTTGAAGAGGCAGTAAAAGAGGCGCGTAGGCTCGTGAGGGGGATGGGAGTCATTGTGGAGAGTAGTGGGTGGGCCGTTCACGTAAGAGACGAGACTGTGGATAAGGGCAGAGGACTTCTAGTGGCATGTCGTAGGCTGGGAGTCGACCCCTCAGCCGTAGCGGCTATTGGGGATAGCGACGTGGACGCGGCCATGTTTGAGGTGGCAGGGTTCTCCATCGCATTAGGTAATGCTACGGACCATCTGAAGGACGAGGCAGACGTAGTAGTAAAGGGCGAGTACTGGCTGGGCTTCCTAGAGGCAGTAGAAATACTCATGGGTAAGGCCTAGCGACCCCCCAGTCAATTAGCGCTGAGTGGATCATTTCGGCGGCATAGGCCGCCAGTATTATTGCCATGAATCTACCGAGGGCCAAGGCACCGCTCTTCCCAATAACTCTCGTTATCCAGTGCGCTGCTCTGAGAGTAACGTATGTGGCTGCACAGGCAAGTAGCGCCGCTGCCGCAACCTCTAGCGGGCTATGGTCGATTAAGAACATCAACAGCATTGTGAGAGTACCGGGACCAACGAGCAGCGGCGTGGCTAGGGGGACTATTGCCAGAGTCTCTGCCTCAACTCCCTCGACTTCCTTAGTCCTGGGCCCCTTGCCGAGCTCGTCGATTGCTATTACAAGCAACAGTATTCCGCCTCCCATCTTAAAGCCGGAGACCGTGACTCCCAGGGCGGTGAGAATGGAGCCTCCAGACAAGGCCACGGCTGTTAGCACGAGCGCAACAAAGCCGAGCGCCCGCTTGAGCACAAGCTCCCTCTCCTCGGGCTTAACGGAGGCTGTCATCGAGAGGTATATCGGTATGACTGTGAAGGGGTCTAGAACTGCGTAGAGCCTTAGCGCCATTAACAGTATATCTTCCATAGCGCGCCCCCCGGCGTCATAAAGGCTTAGCCCTATAAACACCCCCTAGATTGCTAGGCATAACGCACGACGCTTATAGTGCTGGCCGCAGTCTTGCCTAGAACCCAATCCTTGACGCAAGCTTCCAAGCGTCCACTACCTCCTTAACGCCCTTTCGCTCCTTGCTCTCCGCCCGCTTGGGGGGTAGCGGTCTAGACCTAGCTCTAAACTCTCTGAGCCTCTCAACTATGTCTCTCTCCTGAATGAAGCGGGTACTCAGCTCGCCTTTAATGAAGGCTTCGTCCTCAAAGACCAGCTGGTGGAAGGCTATGTTTGTCTTCAGGCCTTCTACTCTAGTCTCTTCGAGAGCTCGGAGCATCCTCACTCTAGCCTCTTCGCGAGTCCTCCCCCACACAATGATCTTCATTAGCAGGGGGTCGTAATAGGGTGGGACCTCGTACCCCTCGTAGACGCCTGAGTCTACTCGGACCCAGGGTCCTGAGGGCTCGCGCAGCCTCTCGATAACTCCGGGGCTAGGCGCAAATCCCGCGAGCGGGTCCTCGGCGTATATTCTTGCCTCGAATGCGTGTCCGCGGCGCTCGATCTCAGGCTGGGAGAAGGGCAGAGGCTCGCCAGCAGCTACATAGAGCTGGAGCTTCACAATGTCTATACCTGTTATCATCTCCGTGACGGGGTGTTCGACTTGTATCCTGCTATTGACCTCGAGTAGATAGAACTTGCGAGAGACGGGGTCGAATAGGAACTCGAAGGTCCCTGCGTTCACGTAGCCGACTGAAGCGGCTGCCTTAACGGCGTAGCCTGTGACGGTGTTCCGCAGGTCCTCGTCTAGAGCGGGGGAGGGTGACTCCTCGACGAGCTTCTGGAACCTTCTCTGGATAGAGCACTCTCTCTCGAAGAGGTGTACGACGTGCCCCCTTGTGTCGGCTACTATCTGGACCTCTATGTGCCTGGCTCGAGGGAAGTACTTCTCAACGTAGACTTCTGAGTCGCTGAAGGCCGAGGCGGCTATCGATGACGCTCTCTCGAGCGCCCTTTCGAGCTCGGCGGGAGTCCAGGCTATTGACATGCCTATGCCTCCCCCTCCTCCTGCGGGCTTGACCATTACGGGGTAGCCTAGCTTCTCTGCCGCATCTACGGCCTCGTCAGGCGTTACGGGGTCGAGAGTACCGGGTACCACGGGTACTCCAACTGAGGAGAAGAAGCGGCGTGCGTCGAGCTTCCTTCCCACTCTTCTCTGCACGTCGGCTGGCGGGCCGATGAAGACTATACCAGCCTCCTCTAGAGCCTCGGCAAAGTGGGGGTTCTCCGCAAGGAAGCCGTAGCCTGGGTGTACTGCCTCAGCTCCCGTGGACTCAGCAGCGTCAACTATCGCGTCAATGTTCAAGTAGCTGTCTTTAGGGGGCGGAGGACCTATCCTGACAGCCTCGTCAGCTAGGAGGACGTGGAGCGAGTCCTTATCAGCGTCTGAGTACACGGCTACCGTCTCTATTCCTAGCTCGCGTGCTGCCCTAATGACACGAACCGCTATTTCGCCTCTGTTGGCGATGAGTATCTTGTTAAATGGAGGGTCCAATTCCCACCACCTCTACTTGTCTACGCACTCTCCACAAGAACAGGTAGGTTATGAGAATCATTCCCAGAGCGAGAAGTACCGCGACGAGGAGCAGTATGTGACCTGAAGGCCCCCAAGAGACCGCTATGGGAAGAGGGCCTATGAAGATTACCAGGCCCCCTGAGACTTGCCCCCCGCCGGCTACGGCAGCTAGAGCAAGCAGTATGGCACCTGCAAACATCATAATCACGCCTAGCGCTACTAGCATTAGGCCCGCTTCAGTCACTCTCACAGTGTCTCACCTCTCGTTTTGTCCCCACCCCCTCTTAGCTGGAGGGACTTTAATGCGCGCTCGACCTCGCTGGCAAGAACCCTAGGCAGCCCCTCTCTATTAGTGAGCGTCACTGTATAGAGCTGTACATCAGCTCGGGAGAGGATAGACCTTGTGAAAGGATACGTCCGTGCGCGTATGTGTATCGTAGCCAGCACGGGGCGCTTCGAGTCGAGGGCTCTTGCTACGGCCCGCTTGAAGGCCTCAGAATATAGCTCCATAGGCCCTATCTCGTCGATTACGACCACGTCTGCCTCCTCTATAGCTCTCTCTATCGCTGCGACACCGACAGACTCTAGATCCTCCAGTATCACGTGATACTTACCTACGCGGGGACCGGGGCCTGGGCCAGCCTTAGCTAGGTAGCCTCGCGCACCCGTCATTAGGTCCTCAATGATGAAGCCCGTCCTTACTCCGCGTACTCTCTCCTCCCTAGATACCATTCCTCCCACGCTATACCCGAGGGACTTCAGAATGCCTGCAGCTCTTAGGACTGCAGTAGTCTTGCCGATACCAGGCCTGCCCGTCACGAGAATGTTCTTTTTCACACCGGTCACCACGGCTTAGAGTCTAGGTCTAGCTTGGCGACTTGTTCTAATACGTACTCCCTTACCTTCTGAGGCGGCGGGATCTCTCTCACGATCTTGCCTTGCTCCATGAACTTTACGAGTAGAGGCTTCATTTCTCCTCCACACTTAGGGCACTTGGGGGCTTCGGCCCTCCAGGAAGCGACAACGTCTACAAAGCACTTTTCGCAGCGATACAACTGCTTTCTTCCTGGGTATTTGCCGCGCTTGCTTATGGGCTTCCAGACCCCCTCTACCTCGACCTCCACCAGGTCCATTGCTATGTCGACTATCCTGGCGTTGCTTATTGCAGTCCCCACGCCAAAAGCGTCTACACCCGCCTTGCGGAGGTCCGGTATCACTTTCTCATCTATGCCACCGCTGACCACTATCTTGACGTCGCCACGGCCCATCAGCTTAAGCCGCCACTTCACCTCCCTGACTATCTCGGCAAAGTCACCTCGCCTACTACCCGGGGTGTCCAGCCTCACGCCCCACACTCTGTCACCAAGCATCTTGACGGCTCTCTCTGTCTCAGCAGTCTCGTCGAGGAACGTGTCTACAAGCATTATTCGGGGCACGTCCTTCTCTACCACCTCGTCGAAGGCCCTCCAAGCCAGCGCGTGATCGCCCTTAATGGCCCGGAATATTATCATCAGGCTGTGAGGCATCGTGCCCGTCGGCTTGATACCGAGGAACTCGGCAGCCTTTATACAGGACACTGCATCGCAGCCGCCGATGTAGGCGTAATAGCCCGCAAAAGGCGATATTGCTGGGTGCGTGCGCCTAGCACCGAAGGAGAGAACTAAGGCGTCTCCCGCAGCTCTCTTGATCCTCGCGGCCTTAGTCGCTATGCCTGATCCCATGCATAGAAAGCCTAGGGCTGGTGTCTCGTAGACTACAAACTCGCCGTAGGGGCCCTCTATGCCCATGAGGGGCTCTCTCACTCCATAGAAGTCCCTGCCGAAGAACACTGTGCCCTCGGGGAGGGCGTACACGTCTACGGGAACTCCTTCCAGCAGCGTTAAGACGTCGCGAAGACCGCAGAAGACTGCCCAAGGGTAGCCTTCAGGGAGGGAGCTTGCCGTAAACTCTGCGTATACCCTTACCTTGTCGAGACCATAAGCTTGAAGGATCTTGCGGGTCCTTACAAAGTAAATATCGGTTGTCTTGCCCTCCTTTAACTCCTCGAAGGTTGCGTAGAGAAAGCCGCCCTTCACGGGCATGCCACCTCTGCGTTACGCATACTCAGCATCGTATAAAGGTACTCCCGGCTAGTCGAGCCCTGTGCTCCTCGGTCTGAGGAACATGTCCTCGTTGACGTAAAGTCTCACTCTCCGACCAGCCCTCACCTCCCGAACGAGACCGACTCTTTCGAGAATGAGAATGTGGCTGGCGAGGTTCCCTAAGCCCACGCCAATAGTCCTAGCGAGCTGCCTGATAGTCATTCCAGGGTTTTCAGCAAGTAGAAGCACTATTTGCCTTCTCACAGGATTGCCAAGCGCGTCGCTAACCGTGAGGATTTTTCGCGGCATCGTGACCCTCTCCGGGCGGCGATATTACACTATGAAAACAGGCGCCTAGTATTCAAGGCTTCTCTCAATCCTAATCGACAGCGGCTCTATTAGCGGTCTAAGAGCACCCATAGCTCACCGACCGAGAAACGTGAACTAGAGTCCGACAGGATTAACGACTCATGCTGATAGTGTGACGAAGCCTGTGAGTATTAGAAGTACACAGAAGACAGGCGGAAACGCTAGCTTGTTGAGGCGGCTAGGCTTAAGAGAGAGACTAAGAAGTGAAACGAAGGTGCCGGCTGTGGAAGCTAGAGCGTCCGCACCTGGCAAGGTAATTCTAGTTGGAGAACACTTCGTTGTAGAGAACCAGCCGGCCATAGCTGTTGCTCTCGACCTCCGAGCTAGGGCTTGTGCGCGCATTATCGAGGGAGAGTTTAGAGTCGAAGTATACTCTAAGAACCTGTCTCGAGAGGACACTTTTACGCCCGAGTCGGCTGATAAGTCCTCGCCGCTGTACCCTGCCTACTATGCGGCACTACGTACAATGGAGTTCATCGGAATTAAGAAACCCGTCCGCATCGAGATAGACTCTGAAATCCCGCCCGCGGCTGGCATGGGGTCCTCGGCGTCTGTAGCGGTAGCCACAGTTGCTGCAGTGTCAGCCGCCCTCGGCGTCAGACTAGCTAAAGAGGACATTTCGAGACTAGCATATGAGGCCGAGGTACTAGTCCACGGCAAGCCGAGCGGGATAGACAACACTATCGCCACGTATGGCGGTGCAATAGCGTATAGAAAGACTGAGGGATTCATAGAGCTAGAAGCCGACTTCAGTCCGGTGGCTCTGGTACTCGCGGACTCTGGCATACCTAGGAACACGGGCGAGATGGTAAGGAAGGTCCGTGCGCTGCTAAAGAAGTACCCACGCGTTATGGAGCCCCTCTACCATGCAGCCGGCCACCTAGCGATAGAGGCCGGAAAGGCGATTGAAGCCGGAGACTTCGAGAGGCTGGGCGAGCTAATGAACATTAACCACGGCTTCCTCTCCGCAGTAGGCGTATCTAACCTGACACTGGAGCGGATGGTCTACAAGGCCCGCGAGGCGGGCGCGCTTGGCGCCAAGATTACGGGAGCAGGCGGTGGAGGCTTCATAGTCGCTCTCTGTTGGAAGGAAGATGCCGAGAAAGTGGCCGGTGCGTTAAGAGAGGTAAGCTCGCGAGTTATCGTTGGCAGAGTGGCTGAAGAGGGAGTGAGCGTCGAGACAGAAACATAAGTTCTAGGAGTGCGACCTGTGCACTGAAACGCACTCTACGTCTGACTTTCCTAGCTGTCTCACTACCTTCCCTTGGCTCTCAGACCAGCGTCGTGTCGTTCTCCTCGAACACATACGCTGTTTACTTACGAGTAACTCGTGATAGCGTTATATTCGTGGCAGAAGGGAGGAACACGGTGGGATTAGTGGCGATACGAGCGCTACCATCCATGTACGGCGACATCTTAGCCCTAGCCAAGTCCGTCTTCGGGAAAAAGCTTCAAGCAGTGATTGTGTACGGGCAGGCAGCCCGCCCCTACGACTTCCCTCCGCACAGCGACGTAAACGTGGCAGTGATAACCAGCGAGACTGCCACGCCCCAAGAGAAGATGGCGTTCTACTCTCAGATGGGGCGCCACGTAGTGCCCGTGTTCCTGACAGTAGACCAGTTGAGAGAGCTCGCAGAGAAGGGTGATATGTTCGCTTACACTATACTAAGGGACTCGATAGTGCTCATGGATAGAGGCGTGGTCTCTGCCCTCTCTTCAGCCCCGCTGAACTTCGGCGTGCTCAAGGCTCAAGCTAGGAGGCAGGCACTATCGGCCCTAGGTGTAGCGGCTCAGAACCTATGGCGCGGCGCCTACGGAGAAGCTATTAACTACATGTACCGGTCACTAAGAGCCCTGCTCCAGTGGTTCTGCGCTGAAAGAGGAATTGAGCCTCCACAGGGAGACAGAGACCTGTGCAACATGGTGCGTGAGATGGGAGCTCCCGAGTCTTGTCTCAAATTAATGGAAGAGATCCGAGAAATGAGGGTCGTGGGTGCGGCAAGAAGAAAATGCCACGACACTATGGAGAGGCTAGTCAGGGAAGTGAAAGACTTGCTCGGCCTTAAGGGAGCATCGTGGACCGAGCTGTGCGAGAAAATCTCCACTGCGAGACCGGCATCGTTTATCGCCTACGAAGAGAAGGGAGAGCTAAAGTGGAAAGTGAAACTCGTCTTACCGAGTGGGAGGCTGGAAGAGATTGAAAGCTGAGGACGTTTCTCGCATAAAGAAAGAGATCAGGGAGAGGATCTGGAGAATCCTTGAAGAGAAAGGCGTTGCTAGATTTCCTAAGCCTATACGGGGACGAATTCCCAACTTTTGGGGAAGCGAAGCTGCTGCAGCTCGGCTAGTTAGGCACCCTGTCTTCAAGAAAGCCCGTGTTGTGTTTGTCTGTCCCGACTCCCCTCAGAGACCTGTTAGGGAGGCTGCGCTTAGATTTGGCAAAGTCCTCGTAATGGCGACTCCTAGGCTTAAGTCGGGGTTCCTAGTGCTAGATCCTCGAGAGATACCGCCCAGTCTCTACCGTAGGGCCTCTACTATTCGAGGCGCGTTCGAGTTAGGGCGCGTAGTCGAGGTGCCACCCTTCAAGATCGATATCAAGGTGGCAGGCAGTGTAGCCGTGTCTCCCGAGGGAGGACGCGTAGGTAAAGGTGGTGGCTACAGCGACTTGGAGTACGCAATACTCCGGGAGCTAGACCTAATCGACGAGACAACGCCCGTTGTCACTACAGTTCACGACTTGCAGGTTGTCGAGTGGGTGCCGATGACAAAACACGACATGCCCGTGGACTATATCTTCACGCCAAGTAGAGAAATCGAGACGCATACTAAGTATCCTAAGCCTCCCGGCTTGCTATGGGACGAGCTCGACCCAGAGAAGGTAAGAGAGATACCCCTGCTTAGACGGTTAGCGAAAGAGAGAGGTGTTAAGGTTTGGTAATAGCCTTCAAAGTGTTTGAAGTCATAGAGCCTAAGGACCTTGACCTTATAGCCTCGAAGCTCAGGGGCCTGCGTCTAGTGGAAGAGGAGGAGGTAGACGGTCGCGTCGTCGAAACTGGAGTGGTAGTAAGAGACCTAGACTTCGGTGAGGGGGTTCTTAGAGGCATTGTGGAGGAGTCCTTTATAGTCTCCCTGAGGTACCGGGACGAGTACATACGCGTCCCCGCGACTGTAGAGGCTCCTTTCGAGTTCTACGAGCGGGGGGAGAGGTTATTCCTTATAGTTGAGGCTAAGAAGTCTCGTGCTAACCGTGTGGCCGGGCTTCTCTCCCAGATCATAGCAGACAAGAAAAATGCGATAGTTGAGGCCTACTTGCCTCACGAAGCGCTTAAAGCCCTACACGAGGAGAACCCCGGAGGCACGCGCGTGATATTCTTCGACGATGTTAAGCTACCTGGCGTCAAAAAGCTCTCACTTTACGGCGAACAGCTTGCAGATACTAGACTGTATCAAGAGTACCTTAAGTTAGGTAAAATATGGTACGTGGTATTCGAGACTGAGGACGGTCTCGTAGTAGGTGTGACGAGGAACTGCGTGGTCACAGTATTCTCTCGCGTAGATCCCGAAATAGCTCTAGATGTAGTCAAGGAGAAAATAATCCCGAGGACGCAGCCTCCACCTGTACAGTAAGCGCAGAGGTGAAGCGCTATTACAACATACTTCGTTGGTCTACGAGCGCCTGTGACTAATTATGACCACCTAATACCTCCAGGCTTCAAGTTAGTACCCGTAGAAGAGAGACACCTAGTCATAGTGTACCTCGGCAGGGTTCCAAGCTATAGGCTGGAGCATGTAGTAAGAGCTTTCGCCGAGGTAGCGAGACTTCATAGGCCTT
>Ga0190326_1000136_pt1 | contig 11007 bp, 15 predicted proteins | sample 4870111112_MG_FD_165049 | JGI IMG/M metagenome (GOLD analysis project Ga0190326, IMG submission 165049) | Hydrothermal vent sediment bacterial communities from Southern Trench, Guaymas Basin, Mexico - 4870-11-11-12_MG | ecosystem: Environmental > Aquatic > Marine > Hydrothermal vents > Sediment ... | reverse complement strand
AAAAACGGATGATCGTCCGAAACCGTGACAACTAAGCCTTCTATTTCAAATTTAGCTAACAAACTCCTATAATACGATATTAGATCGTAAACATCTTTTAACTTTGATTTCAAGTTCGAGACATCAAAACGAATTTTTGAAGTTTCATTCCAGAGCTCGATTTTTTCTATTTTATATATAGATTTATTTATTTTATCTGCGGATACCTCCATCTTAGTTAAAGCAGATCTAACGATCACGTATGCTGAGTAGTTATTTTTGATTTTATATATATATTTTAGAAAAATGTGTTGTGACCGTGCAAGATTCTCGATTCCTTCTGCAAGACTTAAAAACGGATTTACAACCCTTGTAACATTACTTCTAAAACCTCTGATTGAGTAAAACCTACTCTCAGATTTTATTAAATTTACTCTCTTGTATAAATTTATTGAAAAATTTAAGGTATTTGGATTTTCATTTAAAAAATCATCTAGGCATTTCTCAGCATCTCTGATTACATCCGAGAAGTATAGGTATATACCTTCATCGCTAAACTTTGCCTTTGAATAAGCTACATGTCTCAGTCCGTAAACGGGTGAAATTATGAACATAAGCAAGACTAAGACAACTATCTTCCGCATCGCACAAAATACAGTAAATTGTATTTAAAGTTTAACAGATTGTAAACCCGATGAAGTGGAAGAACATCGCTGGAGCAATACTAATTGTGATAGGATCTGTACTTACGTTTAAGGGTGCAATCGAAACAAATCAGAGTTTGATAAATGCTGGAATAGGAGGTGTATTTTTAGGAGTAGTAGTTTTAACATTTTCGACTTCTGACTACGTAAAGTACGATGCATTTAAAGCTGTTGTTTTACCATACTTTGAACTTGTAAAAAATATGATTGACGCACTCGATTTGAAAAGTAAAGCAGTCTATATTCCCCCCTATAGCAACCTTCCAGATGGTGGCGTTTTTATACCGTTGCACAAAGACTTTGACATAGACTTAGCAAAGCTTGATAAAAACACGATGTTTATTGTAGATGTTGGAAGAGAGAAAGAAATGGGATTACTGATAACCCCTCTCGGAAAAGAGCTTGTAAAGATGTACGAGAGTTATTCAGAACTGGATTTTACAAACGCTGGATTGCATATTGTTGAAAACGCATCAGCAGTTTTAAGATCGCTCGGATTAGCAAAATCCTTAACAGTTGAGGAATCCGATGGAAAGATAAAAGTATACATCGAAGGTGTAAAGATAAATAATTGCTCCAAGATATGTGAACAGATTGCATGTCCAATATGTAGTTCTATTCTACTATCTATTGCGAAGGCTTTGCAAGAGCTTATAATCGTAGAAGAGTTCAAATTCGATAAGAGATTTATCGAAATCTCAGCAAGGAGAATTGGAGGTGTAGATAAGTGGATGTAGACGATGTAATAGTTTTGACTTTGGCGATATGGGTTTTTATATGTATAATTTTTGTTAAAACTGTTGACGTTTTTGTAACTCTTTTACTCATAGGACTTTTGATAGTTGCAGAAGTGGCTGGAGGTTTTATCAAGCCAGAGACTAAACAGGGTTTAAAGCCAGCTATATACTTTTTGTTATTCGTTTTTTTAATAATCGTTGCAAAAAAAGTGATAGAGGTTTTGAGTTAAAATCATTAAGCCTTTAAAAAGATTCATGTGCTAAAAGATAATGAAGAGGATTTGGGATTTCCTAACTGTAATTTCACTTTCGATATTACTTGTAGTTGTAATCTATATCTTTCCAGAAAGTATACTTAGAAAGGTTATCGGTTTACCGTTTATACTGTTTTTTCCAGGTTATGCGCTCGTATCTTTTTTATTTCCAGAAAGGAGGGATTTGGATGTAATCGAAAGGATTGCCCTTTCATTTGGCTTAAGTATTGCGATAACGCCTCTCATAGGCTTGGTGTTGAATTACACTCCTTTTGGAATAAGACTAACTCCAATTCTACTCAGCTTGGCATTTTTCAATATCGTCTTTTCTATACTTGCGATAATAAGGAGACTTAGAGCGAGAGATCCGTTTATTCCAAGAATAGATTTGAAGGAGATAATTGGATGGGAGGAGATGAATAAGGTTGACAAAATTCTGACCGTGATATTAATTATAGCTATACTTGCTTCGATAATCGCTTTGATATACATAATTGTAACGCCAAAACAAGGTGAGAAGTTCACAGAGTTTTACATTCTTGGCGAAAAAGGCAAAGCATCAGATTATCCAACAAATCTCAGAGTAGGACAAAACGCTACGATTATAATAGGTATTGCGAATCATGAATACAGAACAGTAAATTACACTGTGGAGATATGGCTTGTAAATGCAAGTTATGAAAACAACAAAACGATTATACACCATATGTACTTCTTTGACAGGTTTAGCGTTACTCTCAACCATACGCCAATAAACATTGAGGGGAACTGGACACCACAGTGGGAAAGACGTTATACATTTCATATAGATAAACCTGGAAGGTATAAAATGTGGTTATTGTTGTTTAAAGATTACGTTCCTCCACTTCCTTCAAAACCAGAAAAGATGAAAGATTACGCTGGAACTCCCGCTGAAAAGAGAATCCTAGATGCGATCGATGGAAAGATTCAAAGCTTAAACCTAAACATAGTTGTTAGGAGTATATAATCACATTTATAACTCAAGTAAGATTACCAAAAACTCATATCAATCCTTTCAATTCCAGCAATCTTTTTAAGTTCATCTAACAGCTCTTCAGTGAAGTTCAGGAATCTTATGTATTCCTCAGCGGACACCAATCCCTGATCGTATAATGCTCTTGCATAGTAATCTACAACTTCTAAATCATCGAAGAACATTTGAACAGCCATTTTATAGAATTTAACACTAAAATAGATCTTTTCTTTAGGGTTTGATGCAGTTTTTCAATTTAAGTAACAATAATACAATACTCAACCTTACTTAACCTTCAGCATTTCAGAGTTGAAGGTCTTTAGAGGTTTATATCCGACAAATCAGGCTTAGATACGTTTAGGAATTCAGCAGCAAGTATTCCTCGGTAAGCGTTTCTAAAAACGTATTTGTTTCCTTCTGCAATTGTAATCACCACAATCTGTAAATTCAAGCTCTATATCGTATTATGCTTTAAAGCGAGCTTAGCAGCATTTTTCATAGCAATTCCAGAAGTCGAAAACTTTCCAGTTGATGGAACTAAAACACCTATTTTAACTTTTTGTGTTTCTGAAACGGGTGGTTTATGTTGAACACAACCAAGGACTAACATCAAAACTAATACCAATATCAATAATGCCTTTTTCATAGTATTTGTATTGATTATATGTTTTAAAATCTTTACCATTTTTCACAAGGACATGTTAACATAACCTTCTTAAATAATTATAGTACCACATGAACAGCCTACAAAACAGATTCCAACAACTAATGGGATTTTTAGTAATGGAACAAAAGAAGATTTTCACCCTCTGCTTGAAAGAAGAAAACACGGATTCAACCAAGCTACGCTTTCCGAAAGGTTTCGTGCTTGAATTCCAGATTTAAGCTTTTTAAAGCCAAGGAGCCTTATCTATAATGAATTTTGGTTTGTTCTCGCAGTAATTCAGAACTTCTTTCACGAAAGACTTGGTTACAAGCCAGTTTCTCGTTGGATAAACTTTCATAAGCTCGTTCCTTTCAACATCAACAGCCGAATAAACGAAATAACGCTTCTTATTTGCCTTAACAACTGTTTCATCCAACGCGATTAGATCTCTTTTCTTCTTCTCTGTCGAAATTGGTAATCTCTTTTCAAGCTTCTTTATCCATTTCCAGATTGCTGTGTGGGAAATAGGATAAAACTCAGAGAGAATTTTTGCTGTTCTTCTTGTAGAAGATGTCTGAATGTATGTCGCTATCCCGAGTATTTTTATCTCCATCGGCGTCCTCTCTCGCTCAAACAAATTTAGCTCCTCTATAACCTTCTTCAACTTCATCAAAATTTAATGAAATATATTCTGAAAAGATAAAGTTTACGGGACTTTTCACAATTTCAAAAAACCTTTAAATTTCGAAAGATTCTCTTTAATCCTAATGGCTTTGGGATTTGTACTTATAAAAGTTTCACCGGGAAAGGAAAGGTATGTATACGAGAAATTAGCTTCACTTAGTGAAGTTAACGAATTGTATCCACTTTTTGGAGAATACGACCTAATAGCAAAGATCGTTGTAAAAGATTTTGAAGAACTGAGTGATGTCGTCATAAACAAGATTAGAACGATAAGTGGTGTCGTAGAGACGAAGACTTTAACAGGGGCGAAATTTTAATGGAAAGGGGATTAAGGATAATTGCAAAAAACCAGATAGGCGTTTTAAGGGATTTAACCAATATAATTGCTGAAGAAGGTGGAAACATAACATATACTCAAGCATTTATTATAAAACATGGCGAATATGCGGGAAACGCTTTAATATATTTTGAAATCGAAGGTGGAGATTTTGAATCAATGATTAAAAGAATTAAAAGCTTAGAATTTGTAATTGAAGTAGAAGAGGAAAAACCATTTGAAAAGATTTATGGTAAGAGGGTAATAATTTTAGGTGGTGGAGCTTTAGTTTCTCAAGTTGCAATCGGTGCTATAAGCGAGGCAGACAGACATAACTTGAGAGGGGAAAGGATCAGTGTTGACACAATGCCAATTGTAGGTGAAGATGAGATCGCTGAAGCTGTAAAAGCCGTTTCAAGGCTTCATAGAGCAGAGGTCTTAGTTTTGGCTGGTGGAATCATGGGTGGAAAAATCGCTGAAGAGGTTAAAAAATTGAGAAAGAGCGGAATAAAAGTCATATCCTTGAGTATGTTTGGAAGCGTTCCATACGTTTCGGATTTAGTTGTCAGCGATCCCGTAATGGCTGGAACTCTTGCAGTTATGCATATAAGTGATAGGGCTAAGTTCGATATTGACAGGGTTAAAGGTATGAAAATCTAATTTTTAATTTGAGCATAAAATGGTGGTGATGTAACATTGTTGATTTAAATCATCCACAATGTGGTGTCATAACCCACAAAATATATATCTAAGTGTTCGTTTTATAATTCATGGATTTTAATTTAAGAGTAAATGTTTTCAGAAAAGCCTTATCAAAAACGAATCCATATCACTTTACAACACTTGAAAACTTAGAGAGCATACTCAAAAAAGGTAAGCTCCTTTCAAAAAACTCGTTAATGCAGGATGGTATTAATTTTTATGATATTGGAGACTTAGAAGAGGATGAATATGAAATCAATGGAGAAATAGGCAGGAAGTTTAAGATTTTTGATATTGATGCCTTTGGTGATGAAAACACTGGGCGAATTGAGTTTAAGTATTGTTCAAAGGTTTTAAGCTTAAAAGACTATGTCAGACTTTACTTATTTATGATTAAACTTGAAAGCAGTCCATTACTAGTTCCAAGATTTTTATTTTTGAAAATTTTAAAATGGAATGAGATAGTAATTTTACTTTTTGTTGATACATTAAAGCTCGTAAATTACTTAGAGAGTAAAGGAGTTGAGTATTACATAATTTATGGACATCCACATCGTAAAAATCCATCGGCATTTAGCTCTCTCGACAGTTTCGTTAAATACCTTGCATTAGACTTACCCGGGATTGATACACTAAAAGAATGGCTTAAGGTAGGTAAGAGAGATATTCTGAACATGGACTTAGAACTTAGATCCGAATTCTTTAGCAGATACACTATAAAAACGTCCAGTGGTACCTCTGTAAAACCCTGTCTTTCTCAACTTCTAGCATCCGAACTAATTATCAAAGACGAATTAGATTTGAAAGAAACACTTAAAACCATTGTGGTTTTTGGTAAGGATACAGACTTAAAACGAAGAGTTGAAGAACCGTGTAATCAAAATAATATTAATGCCAAAGTATTGTATTCTGATATTAGTCAACTTAAACATGCAGTAGGGGTGAAGTTTTAATGCCAATTGTTTACGTTCAAGATAAAAACATCTTTGACTCAGATGCGGATGTATTGGTAAACTCAACGAATGTTAAAGGAGTTATGGGAGCTGGTATAGCCCGTGAATTCAAAAGACGTTTTCCAGAAATGTATAAAGACTATAAAAGAGCGTGTAGAAAAGGAGATACAAGAATACTTGCGAGATTTGAGATTGATTTAAAAGACAGTAAAAATCCAAGGCTAATAGTTTATGAGATTTATGATTGGAAACCACATATATGGATTGAGAAAAATAGCAGTAGAGATTTTATAATACTCAACTTCCCTACAAAAATTTACTGGGATTTACCAAGCGATTATAAGATTATCGAAGCAGGATTAAAATGGATCAGAGATAATTTAAACTTTCTTTCGGAAAAACTCGGGAGGGAGATTAAAAAAATAGCAATACCACAAATTGGCACAGGATATGGTAGGTTAGACTGGAATACGGTAAAGAATCTAATTAAGAAGTACCTTGGAGATTTAGATATACTCATAGAAGTTTATCTAAATTACAAGAAGGACAAACAAAAGCAGAAGAAAAGTATTCAAAACGATCGAAGTGTTAATCTTAAACCTAAGCTCAGTGATTATGGCATCTCTTAAAAGCTAACTTATGATTTATCTGCAACTAGTTTGTCGACTTTATAGTACTTCCACTGGCAAGGGTCTTTTTTATAAAAATATTGCTTGCAAAACCTCGCTTTTCACGGTAGATCCAAAAATAAAATATTCGGCAATCATATAAAAATCATTTACCAAAAACTTGAACCTTGTAATCTATAGCTCACAGAATCAACTTTAGCAATTTTTAAATACGTAGTTCATTATACATAATCATGGATTGTTTTGAATGCGTAGAAAAAGTAATTAAAGAAAGAAGAAGCCATAGACTTTACCAAGATAAGCCAGTTGAAAGAGAAAAACTGGAGAAAATTTTAGAACTTGCGATGTGGGCTCCTTCAGCTATGAACAGACAGCAGTGGTTTTTTGTAGTTGTAGGTGGCAAGAAGTTAAAAGAACTCCTAAGTATAATAGAGAAGGCTTACGATTGTATACTTCCAAGGCTTGAACGGTTCTTTGCAGATAAACCAAAGGTTATAAGCTTCACAAAGCAGTTCTTCAAAAATTTGGGTAACGCTCCAGTTGCTATATTTTGCTACTATACACCAACTGGCGATGATTACAGCGATGTTCAAAGTGTCGCAGCGGCTATTCAAAATATGCTTTTAGCTGCACATGCGATGGGATTGGGAACTTGTTGGATGACTGGGCCAGTTCACATGGAGAAGGAGATAAACGAAGCCTTAGGAATTAAGGACAAAAAGTTAGTTGCAGTAGTCACAGTCGGTTATCCAGCTAAACAACCACCAGTTCCGCCAAGAAGAGACTGCGATAAAAAAGTTGTTTGGATGTTAGATTAAAGCTTTTAAAAACTTCAAAAAGAGCCTAATTGGAACTCTTCTCAAAGCTTTTAAAAAAGTTGACGGTCTATCCATGTCCAATTTTGAAAAGTCAAAACCCTTAAAGGATTTAATTAGTAAATCGTAGTCCTCATCACTTAAAATTGAATAAAGCTTAAGAATCTTCTCACCGAACTTGTACTCCCTCCCAAGCTCTTTTATATAATCTCTTTTGAATTTTTTTAGATTTGGAAAGTTTTTAGACAATATTTCTGATGCTATTAAGAGATAATACAATCCGCCTCCCGTATAAGGCTTAACCATTCCAGCGGAATCTCCTATTAAAGCTACGTTACCCTTTACGAAATCAATTAATCCAATTGGTATAGCTCCAAAAGTCATGTCGATAATACAACCCTTAACCCTTCGCTTGACTGAAGGGTGTTTATTAATTAACTCATTTAGATAATTCATCGGATTTCTCCTACTAACAACTCCGATCTTTGCTGTGTCACCTATGGGAATTGCATATGCAAAAAAGTCTTTACTGTATCTCTTGCCGAGATAAACTTCAACAAAGTTTTCGTCTATAGCTTCAAATCTCGATTCTATCTGAACAGCTACGAAGATTTCAGGTCTTTCAAACCCAAAAGTTTTAGCGGTTAAAGAATAAGCTCCATCTGCCCCAATTATGTAATTTGGTTTTACCGTTTTATCTCCTAAAGAAACTGCGTTATCTTTAAACTTCACCTTTGTTTTAATAAAAGTCTTTGCAAAATTCGATGCCTTTTCGAAAAGCATTAAATCTAAAATCCTTCTATCGATAACGTATGCTTTACCTTTAACTTCTAAAAAATCTCCACTCGGCGAAAAGAAAAAAGCTCCTTTAATCTTATTTTCTAAAGCTTTTTTTATATTACAATATTTTTTATAAGCTTTAAAACACCTTTCACTTATCAGTCCAGCACACTGAACTGGAAAACCAGGACTTTGATGTTCTTCAGCGATTACAACATCGTAATTCTTTCCGAGATTTATAGCTGACAAGGATCCTGCTGGCCCTCCACCGATTACAAGTATCATATGCTCAAGGTTTTTAATACTCAAGCAAAAAGATTACTATATGGTTTCAATAGAAGACGTTTACCACATTGCAAACCTTGCGAAAATTGAGATAACGGAAGAGGAAGCTGAGAAGTTCAGAGTTGAATTCGAAAAGATTTTAGAATACTTCAATATACTCGATGAAGTAAGCGAGGAAATCGAACCGACATTTCAAGTTTTACCGCTGAAAAACGTTTTTAGAGATGATAAGCCAGGAAAATGCTTAAGCCAAGAGGAGGCTCTAATGAATGCAAGGCATAGGGAAAATGGATATTTTAAAGGTCCCAGAATTTTTGAGGGTTAAGTATGATAACGATCAAAGATTGGTTTGAAAGGGTAGAAGAATCTAGTTGCTACGATGCTGTATCCGAATTGATTGAGAAGATCGAGAGGAGTAAGATAAATGCCTATATAACTGTATGCAAAGATTTAGCCTTAAAAAAAGCTGAAGAATTCGATAAAGGAAAGCTTAAGGGTAAACTTGCTGGAGTTCCTGTTGCTGTAAAGGACAACATTACTACTAAGGGTATTAGAACGACTTGTGCATCAAAAATGCTTTACAACTACATACCAGTTTTCGATGCTCACGTCGTTGAAAGACTTAAACAGGAAGGTGCTATAATAATTGGAAAGACGAACATGGATGAATTTGCAATGGGAACGACTACCGAAACATCTTACTTCGGTGTAGTTAGGAATCCCTACGATTTAAATAGAGTTGCTGGAGGTAGCAGTGGTGGAAGCGGCGCTGCCATAGCTGCTGAAGAAACCGTTTTGGCTTTAGGTAGCGATACTGGAGGCAGTATAAGATGTCCTGCAAGTTTTTGTGGAGTGTTTGGACTAAAGCCGACTTATGGCTTGGTTTCGAGATATGGATTAATTCCGTATGCAAATTCCCTTGAACAAATAGGCCCAATGGCTTCATGCATTGAAGATTTAGCATTACTTCTTGAAGTAATAGCTGGAAAAGATGATAGAGATTCAACTAATGCTGGAAAAGAGTTTAGATTTAATCCAAAGTTCAGAAAACTCAAAATAGGTGTAGTTAAAGAGATGAACGCTAACGAAGACGTGATGCAGAGATTTTATGAGGTATTAGAATTTTTGAAAAAGAGACATGAGATCGCTGAAGTTAGCTTACCCTCACTCAAATACGCATTGGCATCCTATTACATAATAGCCATGAGCGAAGCTTCATCAAACCTTGCGAGATACGATGGAGTTAGATATGGATATGCATTAGACCATTTAACGACATGGACAAAGTACTTTGCTAAAGTTAGAGCTGAAGGCTTTGGTGAAGAGGTTAAGAGAAGAATAATGCTTGGAAGCTACGCTTTATCAGCTGGATACTACGGAAAGTACTATCTAAAAGCCTTAAGAGTAAGAACACTTGTTATAGAAGATTTTAAGAGGGCTTTTGAAAAGTTCGATGTACTAATATCTCCTACGATGCCTTCTTTACCGTTTAAAATTGGAGAATTGGCAGATCCTCTTACGATGTACAAAATGGATGTGAATACAGTTCCAATTAACCTTGCGGGAGTTCCAGCTTTGAACGTTCCAGTTGGGTTCGTTAAGGGTTTACCCGTCGGAGTTCAACTTATAGGTAACTACTTCGATGAAAATACATTGCTAAGCTTAGGACTTGAAATAGAGAAGAACTTAAATTCTTTTTAATTTGAAATCTTTTTCAATTTTAAAGTTTATGGACATCGGCTTTAAAACGCCAACTAATCCTTGAAGGATTTCAAGTGTATAAACCTCCTGATCTAAAAAAGCCTCGTTTCTCCTTAGATAAAATACAACGTCGTGAAGTAAATCTATGAAATCGCTTGGATAATTTTCGTACGTCTTTTTGTAGTATGGACAAAACACCGTAACACCTTCTGGAATTGCATTGTACATCCTTAAGAAAAACTTTGGAGCATCATCCTTATAAATTGGAACTAATAATGAAAAACCAAACAAAGCAATCAAATCTTCCTCATTAACGTTTTCCATTAATTCTGTTAAGTGATCAATCCAGTTGTCGTTTTCGTTTATAAACCTATATGGCTTTCCAAAAGAGATATCGTCATTTACACCGATTTTCACAACGTTTATACCGTTCAAAATTTCTGAAAACATTGGGTAATTTTTCGAAACGTATTCGTATATCTTTTTGGCATTTCTATATACGTGTTCAGAGTATAATACTGCATAAACATTTCCTCCCTTAATCAAATAATACGGTGCAGCGTAAAAGCATAGACTTCCCAAAGTATGAAGGTTGTCGTAAATCATAAGTATTCTCAAGCCATTTAACAACGGAAGTAGGCTTTCTTGAGGCATCACATTCTTTTGTTTTTAAAAATTTAAAAACTTTTACAAATCTTTGGGAGACGTGATAACATAATTGAAAATTATTTTAAAGTCTAGAGATAGGCTTAAGAGATGATAAGGGATTTAGTAAAAGGTTTGAGAGAAATAAGGTGCCAGAAGAGATAAAGATATTAGGCATAGCGA
>Ga0190326_1000133_pt1 | contig 11058 bp, 14 predicted proteins | sample 4870111112_MG_FD_165049 | JGI IMG/M metagenome (GOLD analysis project Ga0190326, IMG submission 165049) | Hydrothermal vent sediment bacterial communities from Southern Trench, Guaymas Basin, Mexico - 4870-11-11-12_MG | ecosystem: Environmental > Aquatic > Marine > Hydrothermal vents > Sediment ... | reverse complement strand
TCCCTATACAGTTCAGTTTTTCTTAATTGAGGGTAAAACACCATTGCTTTCTGAATTTCAGCCAACTTCCTTTCAGCTTCAGATTTCTCAGCTGTGAATGCTCCGAGTATATTCGAAAGGCTGTTTGCTATTCCCCCACCGATTCCAGCCGCTATTATTATTCCAACACTTGCACCCTGAGCACCGATGACTACTCCAAGCGTCGAAAGTGAACCGTCTATAAGACCTCTGAAAAGATATCGTTGCATTTTAGACATCCTACGTATCAAACGATTTAACCTTTACCATTAATCTTTTTAATTAACTTACAGATTGCTTGTTATGGGTAGGGCTTGGAAGTTTGGAGATGACATAGATACTGACGTGATCATTCAGGGAAAGTATTTGGTTATAAACGACCCAGAAGAACTTGCAAAGCACGTTTTTGAAAATATCCGTCCAGAATTTGCAAAAGAGGTTAAACCGGGAGATTTTGTTGTTGCAGGAGAAAACTTTGGCTGTGGTAGTAGTAGGGAACATGCACCACTTGCTTTGAAAGCCACAGGAATAAAAGCCGTTATAGCCAAATCATTTGCGAGAATATTCTTTAGAAATGCAATAAATATTGGTTTAATGGTTTTAGAGTGCAATACAGACAAAATAGATGATGGAGATGAGCTCGAAGTTGATTTGAGCAGAAGTGTTGTGATAAACAAGACCAAAGGTGAGGAATATCCAATAAATCCAATCCCAGATTTCCTAAAACAGATTATGGATAAGGGTGGTTTGATAAACTTTGCAAGGGAGATTTACAGAAAGGAGGTGGGAAGATGCTAAGTGTAAACGAGCTGGCTTTGGATGTCGTTGAGGACATGCTCGATTACGAAGAAGAACTCAACATCAGATCCAGAAAGTTCAGCAATGGTGCAACGGTTATAGATTGTGGAGTTAACGTCAAAGGTAGCTATGATGCAGGAATAATGTTTGTTCAAGTTTGTATGGGCGGTTTGGCTGGTGTGAACATTCAGATTGATGAGATCAACGGTATTCCGATTCCTTTTGTTTGGGTTTACACGGATCATCCCGCCTTAGCATGCTTAGGTTGTCAGAAGGCTGGCTGGAAAATCGAATTTGACAATTTTAAAGCTATAGCAAGCGGTCCGGCAAGAGCTTTAGCCTTGAAACCTAAGGAAACTTACGAATTGATAGATTACGAGGACGACACCGATTATGCTGTAATTGCGCTCGAAGCGGACACATTACCAAATGCCGAAGTGATGGAATACATTGCAAGGGAATGCGATGTTGATGTCGAAGAAACCTACGCTGTGGTAGCTCCAACTCGCTCCTTAGTTGGAAGTATTCAGATATCCGCAAGAGTTCTTGAGATTGCTCTGTTTAAGATGGTTCAATTGGGTTACGATCCAAAACTTGTGAGAAACGCAATCGGAAGAGGACCGATTGCACCTATTATGGAGGACAACGTTAAAGCCATGGGAGCGACAAACGACAGTATAATTTACTATGGAAGTGCAATTCTTACGGTTGATAAATACGATGATATTCTTGAGAATCTACCCTCTGAAAAATCTTCAGCATATGGTAAGCCGTTCTATGAGATCTTTAAGGAAGCTGGCGGAGACTTCTACAAGATCGACCCAAACGTATTCGCTCCGGCAAAAGTTGTAATCAACGATGTCTCAACTGGAAAAACTCACGTTCACGGAAAGCTCAATGCGGAGATCTTGCTAAAGTCTTACGGATTACTTTAAATTTTTATAAAACTCCATCAAATCCTCCTTAAACTTGGAAGGTTGATCCAAATAAGCGGGATGCCCAGCATTCTCGTATATTATCAGTCTAGCGTTTAACAGACTTGAAAGTTTCTTCATTTCTTCAAAAGGGATGATGTTGTCGTTTTCTCCGTAAATTATGCACGTTTTAACGTTCAAATTCTTGTAACTGTTTACCAAATCTTTCTCCAAGCATCTGGCTGGAGATATCAAAAGTAAACCCTTTACGGGATTTTTCAGGCTGTATCTAACTGCTATGTATCCTCCGAGACTCGCACCAACCAGCAGAGGTTTGTCATCGCCAACGACATCTTTAACGACTTTAACGTTCAAGTTTACATCGTCAGTTTTTTGTTCACATTTACTTTTTAGGCCATAGGGCATGTCTATAGCAATAAAAGGGATATTTCTTTCTTCAAGAAAGTTTAAAACGTTGATCTCACGCCAAACGTCGCTTGTATATAGATAACCGTGCAGAAACACAATTGGATCCTTAATATTCTCGCTTCGTATGATCCTGCATCTAAAATTTCCAACTTTGATCTCTTCTTCAATCATGGCAAGCCAATCATTTCTTTTTACCTCTCCTCTTCAGAAGAGATGGAAGATGAATCATGTATCTGCCCTCTTCCTGCAACGCTATAACAATTCCATCTCTATTCAGAATATTCTCAAGCTTGATTTCATACATTCCCGGTGCTATAATTTTAACACTCTCAATATCCTCAAAATCGTCAAATTTGACTACCTTTTCAACGACTTCTTCGGTTTCCGATTTAGAAGTATCCTCCGATTCAACTACCTCTCGCTCGACTTGTTCAGCTAACTTGCCTTTCGGAACATAGAGGAATTTGTTATTTCCACATTCACAGCCGTTTAAAATTCTATAATCTCCATCTGGATAGATTTTCCCACATCTCGTGCATTTATGAGGCATACCCACCACACCAACCAAAGGCTTTTGTGAAGGTGCAAGTAAGTTATGGTTTTACAAGAGCTTTAATTAAATCGTCCCGCTTTACGAGAGTCTTAAGTCTGTTTGCTGGCCCTATCACCGTAAGCCTTCCCCCCTTCTTTCCGAAGAGTTTGCTCAAAAATCCTCCAGGTTTGTGTGGATACGTCTCAACTTCGATTCCAATAAAGTTTTCGTGATCAATTTCAAGCATGGTCATCTCAATTAGCTTGGCTTCCTCCTCAGGTGTTAATCCTGACTCAAGCACAACTATCGTCCCAGCTTTAACTTCATCCAATATCATTCTGAGCTTTTCCATTGATGACATCTTTTCAAGCTTCTCCTTAGAGATTAGATTTAGCTGTACCCCCTCCATAAGATCACCCAAACTTCTCAGCTATACACCTATAAAGCGTATCAATATTCAAACCCTTCAAAGCTGAAATTGGGACTACAGTATGCTGCGGGAAAGCCGCTTTAATTCTAGCCGGCGAAGCATTTGGCAAATCGATTTTATTTGCAACAATTATCAGCGGTAGATTTCTAGCCTCTATGTTTCCAACTATCGTTATGTTGACCTGCGTGAACGGATCTTCAGTAGCATCCATAACTAAAATAACGCCATCTAAGTCGTCCAACCACTTTATAGCCTCTATAACACCCTCCGTAGCTTCCTTAGCCCTTCTCTTAGCCTCTTCCTCGCTCAAACCGTATTTAAGAAAGTCATGAAAATCGATCTTCGTTGCCAAACCGGGAGTATCGACGATATCGATCGTTACAGATTTTCCATCGACTTCAATCGTGACTCCTTCCCTAAGCCTAGCCCTTCTCGTTTCATGCGGGATTTCACTTACTGGTCCCATTATGTCACCGACCCAATCTCTGAGAATTCTGTTTGCTAAGGTTGTCTTACCAGCATTTGGAGGACCGTAAATTCCAATCCTCATTCGATTCTTTTTCCTTAAGAATCTTAAAATCAGGCTAAACTTCTTTTTAATCTTTAATATTAGGCTCATGAGTTCACCTCTAATGTTCTATTCAACGTAGATAATTAAAACTTTTGCTCAAGTTATTTTTATAAAAATAATTTATTCAATTGTTATAGCTTCGTTCGGACACACCTCAACGCAAGTCCCACATTCGGTGCATATATCTGCATCAACGTGAGCAACGTCGTTGAGCTCTATCGCACCAACTGGACATTCGTCAACGCACTCCCCACAACCATCACATTTGTCCTCATCAACTACAGCCGGCATGGTCATAGGTCATCAAAGCATATAATAACGTTTTTGAGATTCATCAATCAGAATTTGATCCATATTCCAAAAAAGCAAAAATTCAATAAACGTTATAACGACATTCTTAGGATGCCAGCGACGATAGTTGTAGGAGGATTTTGGGGAGATGAAGGAAAGGGTAAGATCATTGCACATCTGGCCTATTCAGACAAGCCAGCAATAATTGCAAGGGGTGGAGTAGGACCAAACGCTGGTCATACCGTGGAGATCGAAGGCAAGAAGTATGGAGTTAGAATGATTCCATCAGGATTCGTTTATAAGGATGCCAAATTGCTAATAGGAGCGGGAGTTTTGGTTGATCCTCGTGTCTTTTTGAAGGAAGTTGAACTTTTGGGAGTTGCAGATAGGGCGAGAGTCGATTATAGGTGTGCGGTAATTGAGGAGAAGCACATTCAAGCTGACAGAGGGGATGAACATCTCAGCAAGAAGATAGGAACCACCGGTACCGGTTGCGGGCCAGCCAACGTAGATAGGGTTAAAAGAGTTGCGAAGCAGGCTAAGGATATCCCAGAATTGGAGCCGTTTTTGACAGATGTTCCACTTGAAATAAACACAGCTTTGGACAACGATCAGTATGTACTTGTAGAAGGAACGCAAGGTTTCGGTTTAAGCCTGTATTATGGAACTTATCCATATGTGACATCTAAGGATACAACTGCCTCATCAATAGCCGCTGATGTAGGAATAGGGCCAACAAAGGTTGACGAAGTTATAGTTGTCTTTAAGGCTTTTCCGACGAGAGTTGGATCTGGGCCGTTTCCAACCGAGATGCCGCAGGAGGAGGCTGAAAAATTGGGAATAGTTGAATACGGAACTGTTACTGGCAGAAGAAGAAGGATAGGATACTGGGACGGAAAGATGGCAAGATACGCAGCAATGATTAATGGAGCAACTCAGGCAGCCATAACTGGCATAGACAAGCTGGATAAGGAATGCTACGGAGTTACAGAGTGGGAGAAGCTCACACCTAAAGCAAAGGAGTTCATAGAGAAGGTCGAAGATGATATAAAGGTGCCCGTAACGTTGATCTCTACCGGGCCAGAGGTACACCAGATAATCGATTTGAGGAAGGAGAAGCTTTAATTTCTCTTATTTATTAATCCTTAAAATTGCTAAGCCTAAAATTTAGAGAGGCTTTACAAGAATTCATGCTCAAAGTTGCCGTCGGTTCAAAAAATCCAACCAAGGTTGAAGGGGTTAGACTTGCATTCAAGCAGTTCTTTGGCAAGGTGGAGGTAATACCTAAGTCGGTCAATTCCGGGGTTCCTCCTCAGCCTTTCAATTACGATGTTGTTAGAGGTGCTATAAATCGAGCTATAGGAGCTTTTGACGATTGCGATTTCAGTGTTGGGGTTGAGGCAGGACTGTTCAGCATAGAGAATACGATGACGGGCTATATGGACTTCCAGGTGGCTGTGGTTTACAACGGCAAGAGGTTTACGATAGGATTTGGCCCCGGCTTCGAATTTCCACCCTGCGTTGTTCAAGAGGCCTTGAAAGGAAGGGAGATTGGAGATGTAATGGAAGAAATTACGGGCATAGAAAAAATAGGTGAAAGGATAGGAGCAATCCATTATCTCACAAAGGGTGCCGTTTCGAGAGTAGAGCTCACTAGAATAGCTGTTACGATGGCTTTAATTCCTTGGATAAATAAGGAGCTTTACGATTTAGAATAGCCAATCTTCATCGCTAAAAGCTCAAGAACATGGGAGTTAGTATGTATTACATTAAGCCCTTCGACCCTTGGAAGTCTAAACTCTGCACATGTCCTCCAAAATACTCCTTCAACCCCTACACGGGCTGTGCTCACAACTGCATCTACTGTTACGCTACCTACATTCCCAGATTTCATCAGCTGAGGCTTAAGAAAGACTTATTCAGAAAACTTGAAAAAGATCTGCAAAAGCTTCCACCGAATGCTCTGATCTCGATGTCAAATAGCAGTGACCCCTATCCTCCAGCCGAAAAATCGTTCGAGATTACAAGGAGATGCCTTAAAATCATGAGAGATTACGATATTAGATTGCTGATCGTTACTAAAAGTGATATCGTTGCAAGAGACATCGATCTGCTTTCCGAGATGAAATGTGCCGTCAGCATAACTATAACATGCTTATCCAACTCCATAGCATCAAAAATTGAACCTAACGCTCCTAAACCCGAAAAAAGAATTGAAGCTCTTAGAAAACTTAAGGATGCTGGAATTCCGGTAATTCTGCGATTAGATCCGATAATTCCCTTTTTAACAGAGAATGAAGCTTTAAAAGTCTTAGATGCCTGTGATTTCGTAGATCATGTAGTAACCTCGACGCTGAAGCTCAGAAAGGATATTTTGGCCAGGTTTGCAAAAGTTTTTCCAGAGCTTGCCGAACGATATCGGCGAATTTACACCGAAAAGATCGGAAGAAGCTATTATTACATGCCAAAAGAGTTAAGATTAAAGTTGTTGGAGCCCATATCAAGGAGGTGTGAGGAGTTAGGTATAAGCTGCGCATTTTGCAGAGAGGGATTCAAGTTCAAAGCTGAAAGTTGCGATGGAAGTCATCTGATATGGAGGAAATCAAGGCTGTCAGAATGTTGATAAACCTAGATTTCTCCTTCTTGTATTTTTAATCAGATAATAAAATATACATCTTCAGCGTATATCAAAATATGGCGAGGATCGGTGCTGTTGGCGAGCTTTTTGGAACTGACGGTGTTAGGGGAATTGCCAATGAGGATCTTACGGTTGAGATGGCTCTGAATTTGGGTAGAGTTATGGGAACATTGAGAAGAGGTAGGATTGCAGTTGCGATGGACACCCGTCTGTCGAGTCCGATGCTTAAGAGTGCCGTTATAGCTGGTTTAACGTCTGTTGGAGCTGATGTCGTAGATTTGGGAATTGCCCCAACTCCAGCTTTGCAATATTATATCAAGTGCAAGAAAGAAGTTAAAGGGGGAATCGCCGTCACTGCAAGCCATAATCCAAGAGAATACAATGGAATAAAGTTCATTCAGGATGACGGAAGGGAGTTTACAAGAGATATGGATGAAGAGAGTGAGAGGATATACAAGAGCAAAGCATTCAAGCTTGCAAGGTGGGATGAGGTTGGACAAGTTTACCACGATGATTACAAGCGACTGTATTTGGACGGAATTCTGAGTAAGGTCGATGTAGACGCAATCTCGGCTAAAAAATTCAAGGTAGTCATAGACTGCGGAAACGGTGCAGCTTGTATGACATCTCCTCAGCTTCTAAAAGAGCTCGGTTGCGAGGTTATATCGATAAACGCCCATCCAGATGGAAGATTCCCAGCCAGAAATCCAGAACCTGTTGAAGAGAATCTCAGCATGCTTAAGAAGGTTGTTAAGGAAACTAAAGCCGATTTGGGAATCGCACATGATGGAGATGCTGATAGAGCGACTTTCGTCGATGAGAAGGGTAGATTCATCAGCGAGGATGTTATCCTTGCATTGATGGCCAAGTATTACGTTGAAAAGAACGGAGGTGGAAAAGTAGTAACACCTGTCTCTTCCTCAAGATGTGTTGAGGATGTTGTCAAAGAGGCTGGAGGAGAGATCGTTTATACCCCAGTTGGGTCACCGGTAGTTGCTGAGACTATGCTTAAGGTTAATGCTGTATTCGGAGGAGAAGGCAACGGTGGTCTCATCTTTCCAGAGCACCTGCTTGCGAGAGATGGAGCAATGAGCTTCTCAAGAATTCTCGAGTTAATGGCTTTGGAAAACAAGCCCATCTCCGAGCTTGTGAAGGATATTCCGAAGTACCACATGATTAAGGCAAAAGTTCCCTGCAAAGATAAGCTGAAGCTTCTGGAAGGCTTAAAGAACGAGTTCCCAGAGGCGAATTTCACTGACGGAGCGAGAATAGACTACGAGGACGGATGGCTTCTGATTCGACCATCTGGCACTGAGCCAATAGTGAGAATTTTCGCAGAAGCTAAGACGAAGAAGAGAGCTAACGAACTCTTAGAGATGGGAATGCAGGTTGTTAGGAAGATCTTGGGTTAATTTCAAAATTATGTCAAACGTTGCCCAACAGATCTGCCCATCGAAAGATAATATCACTCCAAAGATTATGGACCTCATCAGCAAAATATTTTTTAGATATCAGAAGGTATGAGGGCAACGCTTTTATTCTCCGATACTAAACATGGTTTAGATGATGACTCAGGCAGGATCTGAGCAAAAGCGATGAAGATGGCCGTACTCTCTGATTTTTGATTGATTGACGTTCAATTCTTTAGAAAAAGTGTCAGCGCCTAAGACTTTCATCATCGTGTTCTCAGCCGAGAACCGATTCATCATCCAAACGATTTAATTTGATACGACAATTATCGTTTATGCTTTGCATAGTCGTGTCATCGAAGCTCGAAAATCAGGTTAAAATTGGAATGAAGGTTAAGGAAAAGGTTGAATCCCTTTTAGGAATTAAAACGATCTTTACAACCGAATTTGAAGAGTTTGAAATCGACGATGGTGCGATTATCATTCCAGCAACTGGCGGAACTGAAAGGATCATTGTAAGCATCATTGAATCAACGGATAAACCCATAATGCTCTGGGCTTTACCGCATAACAATTCCCTGCCATCTGCCTTAGAGGTTTACTCCGTTTACAGGCATAGAGTCAAGCTGATATACTCTCCAATTGGTTATGATGTCTTGGATAAGGTTGGAAAGTTTATAGGAATCTGCAAACTCCTAAGCTCAAAACTTAGACTTGGAATTGTCGGCGGAATTTCCGAATGGATCTTAGCTTCAGATAAGAAGGATGCGGAAGATCTGGGCGTTGAAATCGTCGAAATTGGATTGAATGATGTTCTTCGCTATGGTAAGAAGGCCGATCAAATCTACAGAGCTTTAAAGGAGATCGTTACCGAGCACAACCTCTCAGCTTTAACGATTAGGTGCTTCGATCTTTTAGAGTATAACACGACAGCTTGTCTGGCAGTTGCCAAACTAAACGATGAAGGAATCGTTGCTGGCTGTGAAGGAGACATTGGAGCTGTCTTAACAATGATGATCGTAAGTGGAATAACTGGAAAACCGTGCTGGATGGCCAACACCTGCAGAATTGGAAAAACGCTCACTTTAGCTCACTGCACGGTGCCTTTAACCATGACTGACGAATATGAACTCACCACACATGCAGAATCTGGAAAGGGTGTTGCTGTGAGAGGTAAAATGCGTAAAGACATAGTTACGATTGCTCGATATGGAAAGAGGAAGTTGCTCTTGGCATTGGGAAGGATCGTTCGAAATCTTAAGGAAGAAGGATTATGCAGAACTCAAGTTGAGATAGAACCGCTCTTTGATGTCGATGAGTTTATCGAAAACATGTTGGGTAATCATGTAGTTCTCACTTATGGGGACATTAGAAGAGATTTAATGGACTTTTGCAAGTTCAAAGGGATTGATGCTACAAACCTCAGCCCGTACAGGCTTCATCATCATTCAGGCGCGGATTAGTTCATCATCGGCTATAAATTGATTGTTTTCCCCCGCTTAAAATTTATGCTAAGGATTTCTCAATTTACTACCGATGCGTCTGAAATGGTTAACATGGATAAATCAAAAACAAAAATGAAGCCTCAGACCGGCGAGCTGTCATCATATTTCAGTTCCCACTCTAGTCATCATCGGCAATCCTCAGAACTCAGCCAGTTCATCATCTAAAATTTAATGCAATCTCTTGGCATATTTATGTTGCTGTAGCAAGAAACCTTTTTATTATGACGGATTAAATAATTGTCATGGAAAAGACAATTAAACAGGTTTCGGTTTTTGTAGAAAACAAACCTGGAAGGCTTGCAAGTGTTACCGAAGTCTTATACAAGGCAGGAGTAAATTTAAGGGCATTTACAATTGCTGAAGCCGGAGACTTTGGAATCATCAGGATGGTCGTAGATAAGACTGAAGAAGCTTATAGAGCTCTGAAAGAGGCGGGATTTACAGTCACACTTACGGATGTTTTGGGTGTTGAGGTCAAGGATGAGCCCGGTGGACTTTACAAGATCGCAAAAATCCTTGGAGATGCAAACATAAACATAGAATACGTCTACGCGTTCACATTCGGTGGAGATAGAGCTTTGATTATCCTGCGAGTTAACAACACCGAAAAAGCGATAGAGGTACTCGAAAAGGAAGGAGCCCTGTTTAAGGGCGAGATACCATAATGAAGTGTCCAAATTGCTTTGCCGAACTCCCAAGCCCCACCGCCTACTGTTTATATTGCGGAAATAAAAATACCATAGGTTGTGGGCTTTTTGCTGAGGAAAGCAGAATTTATCTATTTTTTATCGGCAAGCACACAGAAGAGACTCTCTCTTTTAAACTTTATGAAGAGGAGGAATCCATAAGAAACACGTTCGAGATAATCGCCGAAAGAATTCACGAAAGAAGAGCTGATGAAGTCTACATTTCTGGAATTAATAACGATCTCATTGAAAGAGTTTCGGAGATGCTGAAAAAGGTTGCTTTATCGCCCATCTCAGTTTATATTACAAATCCATTTCAATCGGCTGATGAATTTTTTAAACATTTAGTTGATCATCTCAGAACTGTTAAAGAACTCAAAAAGGTTGATATAAAGCCAGAAGATAAGATACACGGAGCACACTCCACGATAATCGGTGGAAGAGAAGGTTTAAAGTTCATTCACAAGATAGCTTCCTCAGAATACGTTAAGAAGATCGTTCCTGGTGTGATAGAGGCAAAAGGCTCTGCAGTTGGAGGAGGAGTTAGATTCAAGCTTACGAGGTGCGATGACAGGGGAAACATAAGGGGACTGCTGATAGATGGAGCTACCGTTCAGGAAATCCACATTGTAACTACAGCGAGAAATAAAGAAGAGGGTGAAGTTATCCTGAAGATTCTTAGAGGTTTGCTTGAAGAGGCTTAAAGCTATTAACAGTAACGATCCGCAATGGTTAATGCTAAAGGAGAAGCTGATAAAGAAATACGAGGCTGAGCTATCCGAGAAAGAGATAAAGAATGCAAAGAAGAACGATCATGCAAGGAGGAAGCCTAGACCC
>Ga0190326_1000132_pt1 | contig 11101 bp, 24 predicted proteins | sample 4870111112_MG_FD_165049 | JGI IMG/M metagenome (GOLD analysis project Ga0190326, IMG submission 165049) | Hydrothermal vent sediment bacterial communities from Southern Trench, Guaymas Basin, Mexico - 4870-11-11-12_MG | ecosystem: Environmental > Aquatic > Marine > Hydrothermal vents > Sediment ... | reverse complement strand
CCTAAGACGAAGGCAGAGGTTGAGAAGGTGAGGAGAGCTGTGATGGAACTCATTGGAAAGGTTGATAATGCCATTGAATGGATGAAAATGCATAGATGAAGTGAGGAAAGATGGCAGAGGAAAGGAAGAGGATAGAGGAAAGGATACTTGCAATGAAGGAAATTAGAGGTAAATATATAAAGGAACTATTGGAAGATCTGGAAAGAGATTTGGATTATATCCTTGGCATCCTTGCAGATGTAGATGTACTACTCTACGAGCTAAACGCTCCCAAGACAAGGGAGCAGTTCCTAAAAATTGCAAACTACATTCACACAGTCCTAGAAAAAGTAAGATATGAGTTGGCAAAACTATAAAAAATAAAATAAAAAATCAAGTGGATGTTTGCTTCTTTTTCTTCTTCTTGATCACTACTAGTAACTTCTGGACTATCTCTTTCGCTGATGCTTGTTGCAACTCTTTCCTTAGCTGAATTAACTTTAACGCTGCAACAACTGCCTCTGGGTTCGGTGCTGGTATGTAAATTAATCTCTTGTCTCTGATGTCGGTTACATGCACTGGGTAAGGTGTTGGATTAAGCACTATTACCTTGATGCCCATATCTAGCAACTTGCGTATCAAGTCCATCTCTGTGGTCTCTGCAGTTGTTATGTTCGCTTGCTCATCCGTAGCAATGATCACTGTGTTTATTTCACCTGTTTTCGCTTGCTCAATCGCTAATTGCAACCCTGCAACTATGTTTGTTCCGCTGTTGTATTTTTCATCTCCTATTCTTAATAGCTCTAAAATTCCCTGCCAGCTTCCTAGTAATTTCTCGTCCTCACAGTCTGCCTTATCGCTGAATAATATCAATTTCTTAACTAGAGGTGCAAATGGTGCTACACATGCTACTGCTTTTAAGAACATGCCATACAATTCACTAGGACCCATACTTCCACTTGCATCAAGCACTAAGCATATACTTGGCATCTCCGGCAATGGCAATAGGAGTTGCTTATACGTTTGCTTGACTTTCTCAGCATAAGCCTCAGCTAACTTCTCTGCCAATTCCTCGTAATTCTTGATTGCTGCCATAATTAGTGCTTTGAGTATCTTATCTGCGGTTACTGTTGGACTTGTTACTGCACGCTCGATGTAAGGTAATATCTCATCACCAAATGCTTCATAGAGACTGCATGCTTGCAAGACTACCGTATTCCCTGTTATATCACACTTCTTGAGTATTTCTGGAGACCAATTTTCCTTTGGAATGTTTGATCTTACTAGCTCGAATGGAGCTTTGTCTGGCAAGTCGAGGATGTCCTTTGTACGCAAGAACTCTGAAATTCTCTTAAGGTAGTCAATGTCTCCTTTGTATTGTGTTGGATTGCTGAGATAACTGAACTCTGCAGGGTTTATTTTCACGTGAGCAACGTTGACGATTTGCTGAATGTACCTGCGATACTTGGCAAAGTAATAAGGTAGCTTACCTTGCTCCTCCCACTTCTTCATTACGCTTTGTAATAGCTTTTTCTCGAAAGTCCCTAGACCTCCGAATAAGTTTGGCGTTTTTCTCTTTGTGTTGATGAACTTTCTGACTATCTGGTTAGGTGGGAAGCTTGCTAAAAGGTCAACAAGCTCATCTCTGTGTTTTTGCCTTTCTGGATGCTTTGACCATAAGAGCAACCCTATTAATACCTGATCTTTCATAGCTCCATAAGCTCTTGCAACTCTGAGGCTCATAAGGTGGTATTCTGGATCTTTGTCAAGTATAGTGCGATGTAGCGGCATTGCAAGCTGAAATACTTCGCTTGCCTTCATGTAGTAGAAATCAGTTATGTATCCTGTTAACAGCATTGACAAATACTGCATTTCTGGATCGTGGACATAGAAGCTGTGCTTGCTTGTATCAAAGCCCTCGATAGCTTCTCTTCTTTTCAAAAACTCCTTACTAAACTGATCTAAAACTTTCTCCCAATCCATTCTATCACCTCCCCTTTCTTTCTATCAGGGGAGGAAATTGGGAGGCAATTGGGCGGGGCGAGCGTCCCCCGGTTAATAGCCGGGTGCTGAATCCCCAGCCCAGCGCCTCCCTAGTGGGGCCGCCCCGATTTGAACGGAGACCGCCGTTTTGCCAATTAAACTACGGCCCCCTCAGGTAAGTGGCGGGAAATTAGGAGGGGCTTTTCCACCGCACCCCGGACATCCCCGAAGGGATGTCCGCCGGGATTCGAACCCGGGCCTCCGGCTCGAAATGCCGGCGTGCAACCGCTGAAACCCCTCCTATCGCCCGCCAAGTTTAGCATGAGAGGAGGCAATTGGACGGGAAGCAAGCCCTGAATCCGGGCTGCTGAAACCCCGTCCAGCACCTCCACACTTGTTGATGTCTGAGAATCTATTTAAGCTTTTCTAAAAGCGATTTAGCGATTTAGCGAGAAGTTAACTCAGCTACTTAACTTGCGTAATTTTCAACCTTTCCTTAGCGATGAGGTAAGCCAGAGAATCCTTCTCAGCGATGAGCCTGCCTTCCCTGAACTTAAAGCCCGCAGCCTTGAGAACTTTCAACAGCGTTTCTTTCCTTGCAAGCTTGCTCAACTTCTTCAAATCGAAAATTCTGTGCTTTGTAATCAAGATTAGAACAAGGAAAGCCTTCCTGAGCTTAACACCTTTCAACTGCTTGAGGAAGTTGAATAAAAGCTCGGCAAGTTGCTCGTAATCTTCAACCTTTGCAAATATGTTGAAAACCCCTTCGCCCAGCGTAACGATGCTGAAGCAGTAAACCTTATCTTTCCACCAATCGCAGCTACTCGTCCACCCTGGATTAGGCACTTTAACGGCTTCATAGACATAAACCCGCCTACCTCTCTCCTTCTTCTTGCACAAGTTGTAAATTCTGACAAGTTTAAGCTTGTAGTTTCTAGTTGTTATCTTGTTCATCTTCCTTGATAATAAGAATGATTTTCTCACCAGGGTAGTATGTAAATTCGGCGTGGCAAGGGTATGAAATTCTGCCTTCAACGATCTCCCTATCTCCTTGCTTTACAATTCTACCGCTAACAAATGCCGTAAAATTCAAAGAAATGCCCAGCTTCTCAGCTAGCAGTTGTCTTATTTTTTCGAAGTAATCACCTAGATCCATTATTCTAAGAACCTCACTTTTTTTATGCTTCTGTAAGGGATGAGTATTGGTTCGCCTGCCTGCACCAATAAATCGCAAGGTATATTGACGGCGAGAAGCCTACCTACTATTTCCTCTCCACTCTGAAGCGTAACAATGACCTTAGGGTAGCGATTGAGAATGCTTCGCAAAGTTTTTACCCACTTTTCTCTAAAAGGCTGGTATAAGTCCTGCATATCAATCTTGTTTAAAATTACACCAACATTTAAAGTTTACTTTTGTAGAAATGTCACCAAAGTGATTTGTTATATAAGCGACAAAAAATTTTAATGAAGACTGAGAATGCACTCCTGCTCGGCATGGGCATAGGTTTAGTACTTGGCTACTTTGCATGGAATCCTAGAGGGCAAGAGATAGTCTACACCTACAGGAAGGAATTAGCGATCTTCTCCGCAGGGATGCTTGCAGGATTCTTCACTATGAGCCCTACGGGTCGTGAAATTCTTGCCAAGACCTACGAGTCGATAAAGGGCAAGGGAGCTTTGAAGGAATGATAACTTGGGAGGAATGGCTAAGAAGATGGGGTTTGTATGACCCAGAGATAGCTCAGGCTCTAGAGATGCTCGGCTTGCGTCCTGAGTATTACAAGAATCCTCTTCAGCTTGCTGCGGATTTGAGGAAGATTCTCGAATTACCTAAGAAGAAAGTGGTAACTTTATCAGCGCAACCTGTCACGCTTGTCTGGGATGAGATAAAAGATTTTTTCAGTTGGATTTCAGAACAATTGAAAAAACTATTTGGCAAACTTTGGGAAAGACCATATCGTGACTTAATTTTAATGGCTATTGGTGGAGGTATAACTTGGCTTGCACCTGGATACTTTAAGCTGATAGGTGTAGGTCTTATAGGTTATAGTATCTATGACCTCGTAACCAATGTCTATAAAGAAGAATTAAGAGGTTTCTCTGCAGGCTTCCTTGTAGGAGCTTTCCTTATGAGTCCTCTTGGCCGTGAAGTCATTTCTAAAACCTTTGAATTACTAAAAGAAGCTGCAAAAGGAGAATGACAACTTGGGAGATATGGTTAAAAAGGTGGGGTCTGTACGATTCAGAGATAGCTGAAGCTTTAGAAGTGCTTGGTCTAGACCCAGCATATTACAAACATCCTTTGCAACTTGCTGCGGATTTGAGAAAAATAGGTGAATTACCCAGAAAGAAGGTGGTGACTCTCTCGGCACAACCCGTTACGCTTGTCTGGGATGAAATAAGTGGATTCTTTGAGTGGCTCTGGGAGAAAATAAAGGAGTTGCTTGGTAAAATTTGGGAGAAGTTCAAGCCTTATCTAGGCGATTTAATCCTAATTGTTATAGGTAGCGGTATAACTTGGCTTGCACCTGGATACTTTAAGCTGATAGGTGGAGCTCTCATAGCTTATAGCGCTTATGATATTTACAGAAGAGTAACAAGAGGTGGGTAAAAATGGCAACTTGGCATCAGGTATCTGCGGTTGCTAAGGAAATTATCGCAAAGCTAGCTACAAAGGGAACTATCACCATTGTTAGCGTTACACCCGGTGAGCAAGTAGTGCCGGGGCAACAGGTTGAGATTCAATTCGACACCACAAACACGGACACTGTTACAGGTAAATACTTCCTCAGGGTAGATGCTACGTGGTGGGTTGATTCTACAGCAAGCAGTCTCACCTTTGATATAATGGATCAGGAAGGGGAAATTGTTGACACGGGACAAGGGCAATGGGATTCTCCAGAATTCTGGCTTGGTGCAGGTAATTCAAAAAGATGGATTCTTAAATTTGTAACGCCTGAGGAGAAAGGCAGAGCTTACATACAGCTTGAGCTATACGCTTGGTACTGATGGCTTGGGTACTTGTGGATAAAAAGGAAGTAAAGTATCCTCCAGAAAAGCCGATACCTATCAAGGGATTTGGAGCTATTCTAGTTGCTATTCTTGCTGCAGGTGCGGTAGTTGAATATCTAAGAAGAAGGAAATGAGGGTAGCAAGGCTTGGTGAAGTTTACTACGGAGAACCAATAGTAACGGCGGATAGCATCAGAGTTGTAATAGATCCTAGAACTAATGAGTTTAGGCAAGGTGTAATTTATGAGCTTGTTTTTGATGTTCCTGATTGGAGCATTATTAGCACCATTGTTGAGCATGCAATAAAATGGTGGACTGAAAATGTCAAGGGATTAGAAGTTCTCTCAGCTTATCAAGAAGTGATAGACGGGAATAAATATTTAGTGTTACAGGTGCGGAAGAGGACGAAAGAACCTCTGCTAAGAAAAATTATAGAGTACTACACTATCTTTGCAAGGGCAATGTTCGGTCTAGTGGGCTATTTAATTGGTTTTATCCTCTCAGGAATAAGACTTTTCCTAAGCGGAATTCTCTGCTTTGTAGGTGCATGGGCTGTGTTTAACTTAGCCTATGGATGGTACAAGCTGTTTGCTTTGCCACTAATTCCCCTAGGTGCTTATTTGATGATCAAGCCAATTAAAGAGACTATCAAACGGTAACCCATCTCTAGGCTTAAGCTCAAAAGTATCGAAAACTCCAGAGAGCAAAGCCCAGAGCTTTACCACGGGGTAAAATCTCCAGCCATGCTTTCTGAACTTCACGGCAAGATAAACGGCAGTAGTCTCCTTATCTGGATTTGGATTATGCCTGTAATATAGGTCAACAAGTCTGCGTACTTCCCTTCTTCTTACCCTTATTGAGTCATATTTCGTGTATTTAACTTGAAATATGTATGCTTTGCCTTTATACAAGGAGATAACATCAACAGCTCCTCTACTACCCGCCACTCTCATTGAGTTAAAACCTTTCTGCTTTAGCAAGTGAATAAGCTCTCTCTCAGCACTCGCTCCCTTCCTATAAGACATTACCTTTCCTCCAGCTTACTTGCGAAATAGTAAGTATCATAGTAAAGCTTTATTAAAAATCTTATCACATCGTCCATGTTATTAATATTGTGGTAAGTATTTTTAAGTTCTACGGCTAACTTCTGCAGTTGTTCCTTAGTTTCCACTCGCAAGCGAATAGGGTAATAAACCCATCTCCTTTTGTCAGCTTTGCGAAGTTCATCTCTCATATTAAAAATATCAATTTGATATGTCCCTTAAATACCTTGTTAATTAGGCAAAAAGTCAATGAGTTAACCGAGGTGAGGTAAGATGCCCATAACAACTAAGCTTACTCCCCAACAGATTAGAGCAATAGAGGAAGAGGTTAAAAGAAGGTTAGTTGAAAAAGCTGTAGCTCAAAAGATCGGCGGTGTAGTTAGTGCCAAAGATGTAGTAGTCAGAGACATCTTGCCAAAGACCGATCTAGGGTTTACAAATGAAGTCTGGGAAGAGACAATAGATACAGCTAACTCATGGGTTACTTTAGTAGATACAACCGTGCCTAGTGACAAGTGCTTTGTGTTCTTCGGTGTTAAGAATGTTAACGCAAGTCCTAAGATTGTCGCATTAAGATTCAGCAAAGGTGCTGTTGTAAAGGATATCTGGCACTTCCAAGACATGTTAACAGAGCCTACAGTTGAAGCTATAAGCGACATATTGTTATTCTACGGAAAAGAAGAACCAATGAAAATTGAGTACTATGCACAGGCTACAGGAGTAGATAACCTCATACTAAGAGGATTTGTAGCAGAGCCAAGAAGCAAGAGAATTGCACAAGAGTAAGGAGGTGAATTAGATGCCTATACAAGGAAAGATAGACAAACCTTACGGGGCTGGGTGGAAGATCATAACTAAGGAGATAACCTTGGATGGAACTTACACAGCTGGAGGTATTCCCACAGAGATTACAGAGTTAAAAGTAGTACATGACGCCTACGTTATGAATGTCTCAGGAGGGTACATAGGTGAGGCAACGGACATCTCAGGAAGGTCTTTCAAGATAAAGATATACTACTTCGACTACGATGCGGCTGCGGATGGTCCAGCAATCGAAATACCAGACGGTACTGATGTTACAGGGTGGAAAGTTAAAGTGTTAGTAATCGGTGAATAGCAAAGCAAGGAGGTGACAGACAGATGACCGAGCTTTATTCGGCATGGAATGAGTACTTCAAGCCTGTAGCCTACCCCGACCAAAATATTTTATTTTTGCCCGAGAAGAAAGCATACAAGGTAGTCTATGTGGAGCAGATACCACTTAGCGAGGAGCTTGTTTACGATTTTGGACCCTTAACTGCTGGGGAAGAAAAGACGGGTATTGAGATAACGGATTTCTTTGAAATGCCAGACCTTGAGCTATTGCAATTGAGGTACATCATACTTGATGACATTGCGGTTAGAATGTTCCAGCCCGGTGCATTAGGGAGATACATAACAAAGAGGAAGCATATGTGGATTGATAAAAAGTCATGCCTTGTAGATCCAAGCCTGAAATTCACGGAGTTCTACCACTACAAGAGGCGCATGCTTATCTTCGATGTTAAGAACCCAACGCAGTACGATACGCCAAAGGCAAGGATACAGTTCTTCGGCTGGAGATTGGTGCTTGAGGAGCTTGCAACAATACCCGAAAGATACGCTGCAATACCAATAGGGGGTATGAAACCAAAAGAGTGAGGTGATTAGCCATGCAGATTCCCAAAATTCCGAAGGCTTCAGATGCCATAGAAGTTAGCGATAGCGACACAACCATTTACAAGGTTACCTCGGGAAGAACTTTCTTGCTTAGAGGCGTAATTATCACGAACCCAACTGCAGATACTGTAAGAGTAACTCTATACGATGGTCCTAGTGCAGATGGAAGAAAGAAGCTTGATATAATAGTTGCTGCCAGCGAAACCAAAGTGCTTGACAAGAATGTTCTTGAGGGAATCGAGTTCAAGTATGGAGATGTAGTCGGGGTTTCGAGTCCCGCAGGTGCAGTTGTAGTAGTTACGGGAGATGAGCTGTAATGGATGTTAATGGTGAGCTTTTAGCCCCCCTTGTTTTATTTCTTTTATCGCAGGTAGTGTACAACATAAGGAAGATAAATTCGCTTGAGTCAAGGATTTCCAGAATCGAGGCTAAGCTTGAGGATATCGAAGCTCTTTTAAGAGCTGTAAGACTCAATATAGAGAAATGATAGACAAGAAGATTGAAAGCCTAAGGCATAAGGTATTGGCATCCCTTCTGATATGCTTAATCCCTTGGCTCATTGTCGTGCCTTGCCATGAGGTCTGCAAAGAAGTCAATCACATGTTCTATAATGAAATGGAACTTTCGCTTTCTCAGGGTAAGATGCTTGGCGTTTTCTTCATTCTATTATTCCTTCTCCATGTTGCCGTTGCAATATTTATGATTGGTAGAGGGATGCTTAGCTGGAGCGGTGCTGTCGTTTTATTCGTTCTGGGAGTAGTTTGGGCGGCTCTAGGGTTCTGTTTGCTAACCTATGCGTAACCTTTATATGGCATGAGTACAATAGTGTACTTGGAATAATGTTGGACTTTGAAACCCTATGTCAAATCGTAGAATCTACAATTGAAGAGGCATGGTTAGGCAACTAAAAATTTCCGATTTCAGCATACCTAGGGGCAAGGCTAAGGTAGAGTTTCTCAAGAATTTCCCTAGCTTTGTAGGTTACCCTGATCTGGAGACTTACGGTCCTTTCGCAAAGGGCACGGTTGCCTTTATCCCTAAAAAGAATGCAGAAGTGCTTGCAAGGAGAGGATATGTTAGAATACTAGCCTGTAATCCTCTTGATTAAGGCATCTGTGTCTATCCCTTTTATCTCTTCCCACTCCTCGAGAACCGTCTTTATTACTTCGTTGAATGTTCTCTTTCTTAGATACATCTTGAGCAATACTAATTTCTGCCAGACATCTTCATCTATTTTGACGTGCCTGATGGGTTTCTTAGGCTTTGCAGCTTTCATAAGTTTCGCAAAAGGTCTCTCCTGCATGTTATTGAAGTGAATTTTCTACTATTTAAATTTTTACCAAAGTACTAAAGTGACCTTTCCACTTATAAACACTTTATAAGCACTATATTTATAATGGAGTACACGACAATCGCTGTTTCGCCAACAACTAAGCAGTATCTGGATGCTTTGAAGGCAAGGCTAGAAGAACCTACATACGATAGCGTTATCAAGCGCATCATCTTTACCCCTGTAAGGGAGATGTATCTACCTCAAACCCTCTCTGCAACAGTCCCTTCTGGCAAGGCTATCCTTGTCGAAGATCAATGCCTGTACAACGGGATGATTAGAAGGATAAAGGTTCAGTTTCAGCCGAGCGTTAACGGCGTTGTTAGGTTTGCCTTCCTAATTAATCAGCAATGGGTATACCCTGAGACAAGGCCTAAAACCATCCCTCTTATTTCGCAAAGCGGATATATTGAAATCCTGCTAAGCAAAGAGGTAAAACGTGGTGATAGGCTTGGCATGTACCTTGAGAATTACGGTGAATATGATCATGCGATTGAAATGACTGTAGAAATAGGTGTAGGCTGATGCCCGCAACAAAAACGATAAAAGAGGTGCAGGTAGTAGGTGGAGATAAGCCGGACTTCGTGCAAGAGGTATTTAGAGGCAAGCAAATTTGGGGGTATCAATTAGAGTTTAATGAATATTTAACTATACCTATGCTCATGTGTGTTGAAAATCCCCCGTCATGGGTTTGGGCAAGAGAACCTTTAGCACCAGGGGAATCGACTTGGTTTATAAATCCTGTTACAGGAGGAAACGAGTTTTTAATTCCTGCGGGATGGGATGTTCTTTATAAAGGGCATGTATATGGTTCAAGTGAGGTATTTATTAAAGTAGAGTACTATATCAATGATACTCTATTTGGATTTTGGTATTCCCAACCTGGTGTAAATGCTCAGTTCTTTGCAATAGGACAAACAAAGTCATTCTATGCTGATGTGAATAAGGATGCTATATTCAAATTTAAGCTAACTAATCTTGGGAATGATTACCTTGAAGGGACATTCGTATTGCTAGGATTTACTAAGCCAGGCGTATACGAATGGCGTTAAAAATTAAATGCAAATGCAAGTACTGTGGTAGGGAATTTGAGAGAGATGCTAATACAACTAAGATTAAATGTCCTCACTGTGGTAAAGAGAACCTATACTTCCCAATACAAGTTGGAAATGTAAAACTCTGGTATAAGTAAAAATGACATTGTTAGGTAGAAAGGTAAAAAAGGGCAAGTATGAGGGAACAACTACGGATGATTGGGCTACGGTGTTTGATGAATTCTGTGGAGACTTTTCATCGAAAATAGTACTACTCAAGAACACGGGAGCGAATAGCTTGGATTACGAGATCATAGGCGATTTGGATGAGCTTGGAGAGAATGATGTTAGCGTTACAAGTGGTAGCTTGGCGAGTGGTGATGTTTTAGTAGCCGAAATCACAAGAAATTATTATAAGCTTAAGCTTAGGGTGAAAAGCTCAACCGCTGGATCAAGCACAGATTATGTTGCAAAAATAAATTTCCAAGTCTAGGTGAAAAATGGCGGTCGTGTATTACACCGATAAGGCAATAGCAAGGGTAGAAAGAGTCGATATTCCAGCTGAAGCCTTTGCCGAAGTGGATAGAATCAAGAATACGCAGGATTCCGCAGGCACGGATCACAACCTCTGGGACGAGTTTTTAAGCAAATTTACTTTTGATGCCAACAATTTCTTGAGAACGGCTTTAGCAAGCGATGAAGTTGGCATTGCGAAAGATTCCACACTCTCGTCAAGGTTGCCTAGGGAGATTGAGCTTGATGACGGAACTGGCACATATGATAAGTTGTATAGGTCTGGGAACGCTCTTTTAATCTCAATAAACGAAGATAAGGTTGGAATTCTCAAGAAGGGTGATTTAAACTTTGATGCAAACGGTTATTTGAATGTAAATGCTCAAGTTGTAGCAAATCCACCAAATTTGGATATTAGCTTATCTTCTTTAAGGGACGCCTTAAAACCTACAAGAGCTACGCCTACGAAGGATTTAGATGCCGTTAGCATTGCCGCAGGTGGTACGGAAG
>Ga0190326_1000129_pt1 | contig 11230 bp, 11 predicted proteins | sample 4870111112_MG_FD_165049 | JGI IMG/M metagenome (GOLD analysis project Ga0190326, IMG submission 165049) | Hydrothermal vent sediment bacterial communities from Southern Trench, Guaymas Basin, Mexico - 4870-11-11-12_MG | ecosystem: Environmental > Aquatic > Marine > Hydrothermal vents > Sediment ... | reverse complement strand
TGTTGAGGACACCGATAACAGTCGTTATTGCAACCAAAGGCACAACTGCCCTCGATATTGAACGGTAGGTTGCGAAGAGGAGTAGAACGATGAGTCCATATGCAACCAAAGTCATCTGAGTTTGGCTGTTCCACATTATTTCGCCGAGATGTGCCATTATCGCTGGCATTCCAGTTATGTAGTAGCCTTCGTGCCATTCAAAGAATCTAACGTCCCTCTTAAGGTATTCGGTAAGCTCAACCCTCTTATCGTGTGTATCTGCAGTTGTGTATAGATACAAAGCGAGAGAGTGGCCAGATACATATCTCTTCAGAATATCCTTCGGAATCATGTTCAGAATCGTTGAAAGCTCTGCATCGCTTTCTGGTAACCTTCCCAAATACTCTTTTATCAGAGATGACAACGAATCGTACTTGTAAACCATGTCCTCCTTGTTTACGATGTAGTTTCCGAGCTCGTCCAACCTCTTAAGCTCCTCAACTCCGATTTCGTCAACATTCAGAACGATCGTGTAGATGTACTGCTTACCCATGATTCTTTCAAGCTCTTTGAACTTAACCATTGCTGGAAGGTTCTCTGGGAAATACTTCTTCGTGTCAGTCTCAAGCTTTATCTGAGTGTTCGCATAAGCTCCAAAGATTATGACTGCAAGAGCTAAGGCAAGTATAACCTTAGGTTTTGATGCTGTGAATGAAGCTATAGAAGTCAAAACCCTCTCTAAAATTCCAACTTCTCTCTTTTCCTCTTTTGCTTTTGTTACTTTTGTTGTTTCCTCCTCTCTGTCGAGTATTTTTAGAGCAGCTGGAAGAAACGTTATAGAGAATATGTAAGCTATTAACAACCCCAAAGACATTATAATTCCGAAGAGTGCGGTTTCTGGAATTAACGTTGTAGCCATCGACATGAAACCTATGACCGTAGTAAGCATTGCAAGGATTACCGCTAAACCAGTTCTCGTTACCGCTATTACAATCGAATTATCTCTATCATGTCCTCTCCTTCTCTCGTGCTCGTATCTGTTCTGTATCTGTGCAGCGTATTCAATAGCCAACCCAATCAGTATCGGCAGAGTCGCGCTTATGTCTGGATCTAGCTTTAAGCCAACAAGAGGCAGAAGTCCGACTATGACGATAACGGAGAAAACAGAAATGATAAGGGGCATGAAAGCCATGTATTTCTTCCTCACAGCTCCGCTGAACGTTACGAGGAGCAGAACGATCATCGCGATTATCGAAGCAGTAGTAGTCATTCCAGTCTCCTTCTCAGAGACTTTGACGATCTGATAGCCCAAAACTGGCGATCCCGTAACTTCTGTAGTTATTCCCGTCGGTCTGTGTGTGAACTTTACGACCCTCTCTATCTGCTCCGCAAGTTCCATCGTTTTATCCGGATCGGTCACAGTTACCGTTACCATCATTAACGCAAGAGTCTTTTTGGGAACGAACTGACGTGCATACAACTCTGTCAAACGCTTAATCTGCGAATTGTCGCTCGGCAAAACTCCTCCGTTTAACTCTGCTATTATCGAAGCTGGAGATGTTACGCTTCCAACTCCATCGAGATTCTTCAAATTCCTCCCTAATTCGAGCATGTATTCATACGTTTCTCTGTTTACCACATCTTCGCCCTTTATCATTATGTAAACTCCCTCAGCCCTTACTCCGAAGTCCTTTTGGTAGAGTTCAAGGTTTTTGTAAATGGGATCGCCTATCGGAAAGTATCTCTCGTATTCGAGCGATGTGTATTCTATTTGAGAAGCAGAGATTAGAAAGATTATGACAACTAAAGCCGTAACGGAAACGACAAATCCCGGTCTTTTTGCAATAAACCTTGAAAGCTTTTCAAGAAAGTCTTCGAAGCTCACTTCTTACGCCTCCTCAGGTAGTAAGCAACTGCTACTATTGCTATTATAACGACTAAAGCGATCGCACCGTATGGAGGTTTTGGCGGAACGACTTCGATTACAGCCTTCGTAGGCTCGCTTATAGCCCACTCATCCTCTAAATCCTTGTACTTTACCTCCAAGTTCAGTCCGTATTTCTTTGGAGTTGCATCCGCATCTACGCTGAGCTTGAATTTTATCACCGCAGTCTCTCCCGGCTTTAACGTGCCTATATAAGCTGTGTCATCATCCGAACTAAATGGGTCTGTTATCCCTAGCCTTGCAGTAGCTTCCCTTATAGTGAAGTTTCCTACGTTCTTAATCGTCCACTCGACAATTCCCTCGCTTCCCGCTGCAATCTTCGGAGTGCCATAGACTTCAAACTTCATCTTCGGATTTACCTTTATCCCAACACTTCTTGCATCGGTGTAAAAGTATTCGTCCATGCTTCTGTACTTCAGCTTGATCTCCGCTGGATACTTTACGGGCTTTGCTTCATCTGAAGCTTGCACCTTAAACACAGCTGTGTACTCCTTTCCAGCTTGAACATCACCTAAGTAGTACTCCGAACTTAAAACTGAAAGTGGAGGCTTCGTCGCTAAATAGACGCTGACGTCCTTTAAATCCATTATCGGAATTAATGTTATTATTACATCACCCTTTGCGTTTACAAATACTTTGCTTTTGACAGATTTGACAACGAAGTCAGGAGCTTTTGCAACGTAAACTCCAAACGGAACTGGATCGCTTTCAGCGATGTTACCGTATTCGTCTAAGTAAACTGCTTTGATCTTAAACGTATAGTTTCCCTCATCCTTCACGTTCGTTCTAACGTAAAATATTGCTTTTGCAGTTTCACCCGGTTTTAGCTCTCCAACGTAGTAAGCTGGCTGAGCTGAAGGCATCGAAGCCGCTTGTGCTGGCATTGATGGCAGCATGGACATTGCAGGAGGCATTTGCATTTGTGTTACTGGTACATTCATCGCTGGCATCGTAGGCATTGCTTGCGATAAACTTAAAGCAGAAGCTTTAAAGCCAGATGGAGTTTCCAAAACGAGATAGGCATTTTTCGCAGTCTTCTCTCCAATGTTTTTTACTTCAACGACCAGTTTTCCCTTACTTTTACCAGTCATGTTCTCGGCTGAGACTTTTACAACTTCAAGCTTCACTTCTTTTTCCTTGACATATATCGGAATCGTTATGTCTCTACTCTCTTCCTTGTATCTGAGCTTATATCTCTCCGTAAGAACCTCATACTTGTAGGTGACTGTTTCATTCTCTCCTTGAACGGTTTTCTGAACAGGAACAACTTGAGGGTAATACGTGTCGAGGTAAAGAAGATCATCTATCCTATCGAACTTTACTTTGAGTTTCAACTCGTATTTTCCAGCTTTAGCTTCATCCTTGACTTTAACAACGAATGCAATGTTTACCGGCTTAAAGGGCGGTAAAGCGGGAATTTTTTGTGCTGGAGTCTTAACTTCAATGTATTCGTTACCCTCAAGCTTTACTTCGACGTTATACGCTGTGAAGAGCAAGTCTTCTCTTCCAGCGAAGAAAGCAGCTTCTTCTTTGTCAATGTAGTCGACTTTCTTTCTTTCCGCTGGGTTGTATATCGTTATATATATAGTCTTTTGTTCTCCTCTATCCAAGTAGTTTGAACCGACGATGTACGCCGTTACGTTTGGCTTTTCTTCATATTTCAACGCTTGTACTGGCATAGCTATTACAGCAAGGAAGGACAGAATGATTACAAGTAGAATATCCCTGACTTTCATAGCACCACCTCGTCGTAGCTCAATGGACGAAAAGCGATATATATGCCTTTCGAAATTAACGTCCAATAATGAAGATTATAGAAGTACTCAGGTATTTTGGATTCAGTGAATATGAGGCGAAAGCCTTGTACGTTTTATTACTCCATGGAGAGCTAACAGCAAAGGATATTGCAGAGTTAAGCGGAATTCCTCGCACTTCCGTTTACGATGTAATGAATCTGCTTGAATCGAGAGGCTTAGTTGTATCCTATGGAAAGCCGTTGAAATTCAGGGCGATTGGAGCTGATGAAATAGTAAAGATAATTTCTAATATAGTTCTGGACAGGCTCGATTTGCTGAAGAAAGAACTTTCCAAACTGAAGAGTAAAGCTCCCGAAGAAGTGAGAATGTATAAGGGTGAAGCTATGCTCAGCATTCTGCGTACAATGGTAAGCGAAGCAAGGGAAAGAATAGTCGCCTTATTATCGTATATAACAGACGACATGGCAAAAATACTGAACTCAGCTAAGTGTAAGCTGATAGTCGTATCTTCGAATGCCTCCAGAGTTAAGGGAGAGTGCTACGAGTTTCCAAGAAAAGACAAACTTTTAGAGAAAATCAAGAGTTTGTGCCATGGTATACTGATCTTCGATGACAGAGCGGCGATGATTGTGTTCATGAACGGAATTGCCTTATCTATTGTGAGTTACGATGAGAGACTCGTTTTATTCTTGAAGATGCTTGTGAACTCACTTATCGAGTTCTTCAAAGACATTAGAACTTGAAGTGCTTTGTTCAATGATTTTATGCTTGGGTTGTTAAATACGGATTCAATGAGGGAGGTTAGCAAAAATTTGGTGTTAACTGTTTCGGTCGTGACACTACATTGTGGATGATTTAAATCAACAATGTTGCATCACTACCACTATTTCGAAGATCTATTTTCAAGCATACAAGTTTAGGAGTTCCTTTTTTTTCTTTCTCCAAGCTCTCTTAACCCACCACGCAAAGGCGTAATAACCAAACTTTATCGGAATGTTCTTGTATCCAGCAAAGTATATTTCCTTCAAACCATCCACCCAGTGAATGTCGTGATCCATGCATGTTATTAAGAGTTCCCAGTGCGTTTCTCTCAGTTTTTCTTTAGTGAACATCTTTTCCCTCCTTAAGGCACAGACTTCCATCGGAATGAAGATTAATGGAACTATTAGGGAGCGGTAATCTCTAAGTCTTTCGACAAGTTCAATTGTCTTAATGATATCATCGTCAGTCTCATCTGGCAAACCGATTAAAAGCGTTGCAGCTGGAATCCACAGATTGTCGTGCATGATAGCGAAGGCTTGCTCGACCACGTCACACCATTCATTCGGATGGAAAGGTAGACATTTGCCGTGCATGTATTTCTCCATAATCCTTGAGCTTCCAGTTTCCACACCAGTCTGAACACCGAACATTGGTATTTTCTCACCTACCTCAAGTATGTGGCTAACTTCTTCAACGATCTTCGGTTTCGAAGAGACAGCTGCAAGAGAACAGTGGCTTATGCCAACGTGATCCGTAATCGTTTTTACAGCTTTAAAAAGCTTTGTAACTTTTTCTTCGTTTGGGATAAACTTTGGATCTTTGCAGCCGTAAAGCAGAACGTCTTCAGCATGCAGAATTACACCTTTAGTTCCTTCTCTTATATTCAGCTTTACCTCCTCAATTATTTTGTTGAGTGGTATGTCCCTCCTCTTCTTCAAAGTTTCGCTACAAAACCTGCAACCCCTTCCGCATCCTCTCGAAATCTCAATTAAACCGTTTACTGAAGGATTCTTTATCGTTGGAATCTTTTCAACATCTGGACTTTTGCAGTGAATGACCTTTGGCAATTCCTCCCCTCTCAAAGCCTTTCTAAACAAATCTGGAACAATTTCATCTGCTTCTCCTATAACAACGCAATCAACAAAGTTCTTCCAGTATTCATCCCATTCAAGCTGCCAAGAACCGGGCCCTCCAACTATTATCTTTATTTTGTCTTTAAATGGTCTTAACTTCTCCATCAGATTTACGAACTCAAGCCTCGTAGAAGGAGTTCCACCAAGCAGTGATGAAAAGGTAACGCTAACTGGGCCAAATCCGAGAGGATCCATTACGGAAACTCCAACGACTTTTGCATTGCCCAAGTATTTTTCTATATCGTATGGGTGAACTGTAACGACGTTAAAGCCATTCTCGATTAAAGCTGCTTCAACTTTTCTCAAACCGTAAGGAGCAAACTTAACTACTCCGTTCTTGTTTTTAACCTTCGGATAGAAGAAGAGCTTTACAAACCAGCTGGGAACTATGCCGGGAGGAGTACACGTTCCAAAGCCTAAAAACTCTTTATCGTGATGAGTACTCATCTCAGTAGCTGGAGCTGTCAGAACGATTTCAGCAGTATTTTTATTGCTCATAATTTGCGGGAACATCGTTGTATTATTAGCTAAAAGTGAACTTAAATGTGCATGGCTCAGTTGATATCCTTTCGGCTTTGGCTTTAAAGTGTTCAGCGAATTTCTCTGCAAATGCTATACAACCCTTTTCGCAATATCTCGGATAAAATCTTTTGATAGGACATAATCCAGATGATATTATGCTGTTTCCTTCTACTTCAAGCTTGAAATCCTTCTCCCAAGAAAACAAGTACTCCAAGGATTTCTTTAAACCTTCGAAGTCGTTACCAAACTTTTCAATCATACGACGGCCTATGATATCTCCTAAGAATCTCCCGACAGCTTCTTCCATTTCAACACCCCCATTGGAAATTTATATTGTAAACAATATTTATAGTTTTGGTTTAAATTTTAAACTACAGATCATATACCTTTCTTGAAGAAATCAAATTTGCCCTTTCTAATATTTTCCAGAATCTTGAATGCCTCGCTTTTAGAGATATTTAATACTTCGGAAACAAGCTCCGGTAGTTCTGCAACCTTTTTATAACCTATCTCCTTAAGCGATTTTGCAGCCTCAAGTCTAACATCTATACTCTCATCCTTTAAAGCCTCAGCAAGTGGCTTTATTGCTTTTTCATCTCCAATTCTGCCGAGAGCATAAGCGGCAGCTTTTCTGACCTCAGAATTCTCATCTTTCAGAGTTTTGATTAATGCATCCACAGCTTCCTTAGCTTTCATATCTCCTAGGGCTTCTGCTGCCTTCTTTCTGATCCTGTAATCTCTATGATTTAAAGCTTTGATCAATCCGTCAATATCCCATCTCGCCTTTAACCTCTCTATATTCGGTTTGAATAGCCTGTTTATGATTTCATTTATCATAAATCAGCCCTCTTCAATCCGCTTTTCAAGTTCTTCTATCCTCTTCACATGCCTATGAGGAATGCTTGCTATAGCGAGTAGAAATTCTTTATAAGCTTTTAACATGTGCTTTCCAAACTCTCCTCGGAGGAAATCGTCTGGGGTTGGAATTTTGATTTTTATCTCCTTCATGCTTTCACCATACTACGAAAGGATTATAAGATATATACTCTTTTCGGTTCATATATAGGAACAAATGAGTTCATAGTTGAGGTGGGTGGTGATACAACATTGTTGATGAAGTATTTAAATTAACCACAATGTGGTGTCACGACCGCTGAGGTGATCGCATGAGAATCCTAATGCTAAGCGAATTTTACGGGAGAACTGGAGGAATAAACACCCATATGACCGAACTCAGCAGATTTTTGAGGCACGAGGTCATCCTGAGCAACAACATCGAAAATATGAACACAAAACCCGACATCGTGCATATACAGCGTGCTTTCACACCCCTAACGTTCAGAGCGTTGAAAATAGCTAAGAAAAAAGGGATTCCGGCGATCGTTACAAATCATTCGATAGCTCCTTTACACAACAGCTACTTCTGGAAGTTGCTCAAACTCGGATTCAGATACCTGGACAACGCCAATGCGATAATAGCCGTGAGTAATGTTGCAAAAAGATTCATCTCGAATTTCACGTCCAAAGACGTTGTTGTAATCCCGAACGGAGTTGATGTGGAGAAATTCAGACCGATGAAGGGTAACGAACAGAGAAAAGCTCTGCTATACATCGGCAGACTTTCCGCAAGAAAAGGTGTGCACATCCTTATCCCCTTACTCTCCAAATGTCTGAAAGAGTTCGACGCCGAATTGATAATAGCGGGGAAGGACGAGATGTTCACGTTGCCGGTATTGAAGCTTCAGAGAACATTGTGCAAGAATGTTAAAATTCTTGGATTCGTTCCCGACGATAATCTCCCGAAACTCTACAACTACGCCGACTTAACCCTCATGCCGTCCATAACGATGGAGTCGTTCGGTATAACTGCTATCGAATCCCTCGCTTGCTCCACTCCAGTTGTTGCGACAAAGGTGGGAGCGTTACCAGAAATAATTAAAAGCGGTGGAATAACCACAAACTTGTGGGAGCTCCCGAAGGTCGTTGCGAATCTTCTTTCAAATCCCGACAGGACACGAAAACTCGGAAAGGAGGGAAGAAAACTTGTCGAGAAGGAATACTCTTGGGATGTCGTGGCGAAAAGAATAGAAAGTATTTACTCTAAAGTTTTGGATGGTGAGTCTTATGAGGAATGTAATACTTGACATCGAGAGAATCATCGAGAATTTGAGGTTTAAGCCGTCAGATGCGAAGATATACTCTTTGCTTTTGGAAAAGGGAGAGATGAGGGTTAGCGAGATCGCAAAAGAACTGGGTTTATCTGCAAGATTTGTTAGAGATAGACTAAAGGATCTCTGTAGAAAAGGAATTGTAAAGAGGAAAATAGTCAAAAGGGGTTGGATAGGTTACGTTTACAAGGCTGAAAATCCGATAAACGTTTTAAGAAAATTAAAATCAAAGATAATAGAGGAAATCGAAAATTTAGAGAAAAAGCTTGAATGAAATCTGTGCTTACGCAGAGTTACCATGGAATGAAGCATGCCATGTTTACTTGCTTAGTTAATGCTTACAAGAATTATGCTACTAACGCATCCAATCAGCAAATTTGAATCAGTTTCATTTCACCCATACACGCCTTCCCTCCTCCACGAATATCAGCCTTGCACCGATTTTCGCAAGCAGATCGCCTATCCTCTCGACGTGTCTCGCCGTTAGCACAGCATCGACGTTGCAATCATTCTCCAACACCTCCATCGTTTCAACATAGATATCGTCGATTCGAGTGTCCAGTTCGACGAGTCTCTCCCTCAGCCCCTCAGTTTTCTCGTATCCGCTCTTAACGACATCGAACATTTCCATCAAATACCTCTCAGCTTCGAAGAAGCTTTCTGGCATTCTGCACTCGTATAGTGCAATCTCCTGAGCTAAATCTGCTATTCTTTCATACGAGGAAGAAATTCTAATCATGCTCAACGCAAACCTCAGATCTCGCGCAACGGGTTGGAACAGAGCTATGAAAGTCGTGCAGGCGAAGTTTATATCCGTGTCGAGCATGTCGGTGTGCCGTTCTATTTCCGAAATCTCTCGAATGACGCTTTTATCTCCCTTCATTGCCTTAAAACTCAGCTCGACAGCCTTCTTGCTTAAAGTGTGCATCTGCAGGATGTCTTTTCTAATTGCCTCGATTCTCTCGTCAATCCTCCTCATCCTGTCCTCCCCGTTAAATACCTCTCAGTTAGCTCGTTTTCCGGCTTCTCGAAAACCTTCTCCGTCTTTCCAACCTCCACGAGCTCCCCGAGGTAGAGGAAGGCAACGTAATCGCTGACCCTCGCCGCCTGTGACGGCGAATGGGTGACGACTACTATCGTGTAATCTTCCTTAAGCTCGTAGATCAAATCCTCTATCTTCTCCGTCGCAACCGGATCTAAATTCGCCGTCGGCTCGTCCATTAACAGAACCTCGGGCTTCATAGCCAATGCCCTCGCTATGCAGAGCCTCTGCTGTTGCCCTCCGCTCAAAGCAGATGCAGGATCGCGAAGTCTGTCCTTTACCTCATCCCAGAGTGCCGCCTTCTTCAACGCCCACTCCACGATCTCACGCAACTCCTTCTTCGACTTCACGAGACCGTTCAGCTTCAAACCGAGAGCGACGTTGTCGAATACGCTCATGTGCGGGAAGGGATTCGGTTGCTGGAACACCATTCCGATCCTCCTCCTGACTTCGATCGGATTCATTTCGTAAACGCTTTTCCCGTAAAGCCTGACATCGCCTTCAACCCTCGCATTCGGATTTAGTTCGAGAAGTCTATTGAATGAGCGGAGCAGTGTCGACTTCCCGCATCCGCTCGGCCCCATTATCGCAAATACGATATTCTCGGGAATCTTCAGGTTCACGTTCTTTACCACGCACTTCTGCCCGTAGTATATCGTGAGGTTTACAGTCTCGATTGCCGTCATAGCTTCACCTCTTTCAAGCTGAGTCTAAGCGGAAGAAATATCGCCAAAAACACGAGCAGAAGGACGAGCGATGCTCCCCAAGCGATTTCATGGTAGTTCTCGTAGGGTTGCTGGACGAGGTAGTAGATCAGGAGAGGTATCGCTCCCACTGGCTTGTCGATACCGGCGAAGTAAATTCTGTTCGATCCACCCGCTGTGAACAGTAGGGGAGCCGTCTCGCCTGCAACCTTCGCCATTCCGATCAGCATACCCGTAACAATCCCCTTTCTCGCCATTCCTGCAAGAACCCTAAAGACGACTTTGAATCTCGACAATCCCAAGGCGAAAGCCGCCTCCCTATACGTGAACGGAACGTTTCTGAAAGCCTCCTCGGTGTAAACGGCAACGTAAGGCATCATGACGAGGGCGAGGGCGAGAGCTCCCGCGATTGCGGAGTAGCTACCCATCGGGATTACGAGGATCTGCATGACGAAGAGTCCGACGAGAATCGTAGGAAATTCCATCATTATCGTTAAAAGCGTTCTCGTTAACCTACCGATGAGGCTCTCCGGATATTCAGCCGCGTAAACGCCAGTCATCACCGCTACGGGTAAGCCTATGAGCGATGCAAGAGCTGTGAGGATCAAAGTCCCCAAAATCGCGGGCCCTATACCGCCGAGTCCATCGCCAGGAGGAGCGAGCGTGCCAGTCAGGAAACCAATGCCTCCCCTCAACAGCACAGGCAAGCCTCTGGTGGCAACGCTGTAGATTATGTGAAACAGCGGCAGAACCGTCAAAGCTGTCATGACTGCAATACCGAAGAGGAAGAGCTTTTCCTTAACCTCTCTGAGCATGGGAGAACCTCCTCAGCACGATCAGACCCGCTACATTTACGACGAGGCCTATCACGAATAGGAAGAATCCGGCAGCAAACAGCGCGCTCACCATATACCCGTAGATAAATGCGTTTCCGAATTGGTTTGCTATTAGGGATGATATCGTGTAGCCGGGGGCAAAAAGGCTCGGATGGATGTTGAACGTGTTCCCGACGACCAAGCTTACTGCAACAGTCTCTCCGATAGCTCTCCCGAATGCTAAGAGGATTCCAGCCAAGATTGCGGGTTTTATGTATCCGAGGAGTATCTTCGTAGCCTCGTATCTCGTAGCTCCGAGGCTGAATACCGCTTCCCTATACGTGAACGGGATCATTCTATACGCCTCCCTTATGATCGATGAAGCGAACGGAGTGACCATTAT
>Ga0190326_1000128_pt1 | contig 11249 bp, 9 predicted proteins | sample 4870111112_MG_FD_165049 | JGI IMG/M metagenome (GOLD analysis project Ga0190326, IMG submission 165049) | Hydrothermal vent sediment bacterial communities from Southern Trench, Guaymas Basin, Mexico - 4870-11-11-12_MG | ecosystem: Environmental > Aquatic > Marine > Hydrothermal vents > Sediment ... | reverse complement strand
TAAGTCGCTATCCCAACTATTTTAACTTCAAGAGGTATCTTATTCCTCTCGAATACTTTAAGCTCCTTGACTATTTCTTTTACAAATTGCATAATTCAATGTTATTTTTGGTATTTATTTGTTTTTGCAATAGGAACACATCCCACCCACAAAACCGAAAGCTTTATATTTTATCGTCATGCTTTACGACAATGAGGTCGAAGTTATTCATAGTCGTTTACTTAATTTTAGCATTAGCTGGCTTAGTTTCCGCAGCAACATATTACTTGACGTTTAAGTCTGAGTCTTACGTTGTAGATAACCACATAACAATCTCACCGAAAAATCATGAATTCAATATATCTACTGGAGGATACCACATAAAACAGATAGAGATCAGTAACAATGGAAATGATAAGGATATATACTTTGAATACACTGTTGAAGGCCCTTCTCCGGATAAAGTTCATGTGTCCTTTCATAGACAGAACGGAACTAAGATAACATCGTCAAACAAGTTACACATTAAAAACGGAGAAACCGTTTCTGTAAACGTTCACTACAGTGTTGATGATGACGCTGAAAAAGGAAAATACACAATTTACATTGAAATAAGAGAATAAAATTATCTCGCATTAAAATAAGATATCTCTATAACGTCTGCTTCAGTAGTTTCGAGGACATCTCCTCTTTTAACTCTGACTATCCTTCCAAATCCCTTTGGAGATATCTTCAATCTGACAACTGTAACTTCACACTCTTCAACGTATTGGGGCGAAGTATAAAATATCGATTGACTCATAACCTCTTTTCCAGTTATATCTGCGATTATTCCACTCACTCCCTTACTCAAATCGTGTGTCTTAGCAGTCGTTAAGAAAACCCTTTCACCAATATTTGCCTTTAATGCAGTTGCAACGTTATGAGCACTTTTAAGCTCTAAAGTCTTTATATTCCTTCTGAGTATTTCCTCAATCACTATCCTTGAAATTCCAGTTATTACGTAGCACCTCATTTACATCACCCATACATAGGTAATTCCTCTCTAACCTTCGCCTCATGAACCCTTGCCTGCTCGGCTAATCTCTGCATCTGTGCTTCTATTACTTCAGCCTCTTTCAATAGCTTCTCAACACTTATATTCCAACCCATTATCTTATTCAACGCTTCAATTAGGTTTGCGGAAGCTCTTGGATCTGGGTTAAAACCAACAGTCTCTCCAAGCAGAACAATTCCTGGGAATTTCTTCGCAACGCATTCGTTTAGTATGCTTCCAGCAATTCCCGACAGAGTTCCACTTTTGAATATCTCCACGTAATCCTTTATCTCATCTAACAACTCTTTTTGAGTCGCTGCACCAAAAACCCTCTTCTTATCTTCAAAAGTTGCAACTCCAGCTAGTGAGTATATCCTTTTAGCTCCTATTTCCATAGCCCATTTAACGATTTTCTTGCTCATTTCATACGTTACTTCTGGAATTATGGGAACGTCTGAATGTATTAATACAAAGCCCAGATCTGTCGATTGATAAATCCTTATAGGTGGAAGTACGATTCCATCTAGCAACGATGCTATAGGAGGCAGTAACCTTGACTCTATTACTCCTATTCTCTCAAGGTTTAACTCTGTTATGAAATGTGCTGAAGCAATCGTTCCCACAAGCCCTATTCCCGGAAAACTCGTTATCAATATCGGATTCTTTACATCTATTTTGTCGACAAATATCTCCGTCATAGAGAAATCTACTACAATCAGTTTTAAAATACTAATGGTTGAAAGATAAAAAATTGTTTATCTAGCCAATTCTCCTTTAACGGTTGTGGCAAGTGAGAAGTCTTCCGGCTTTGGAAGTTCAAGCTCCAATCCCTTTCTCTTTCTTACTTCCATTATAAAGTTTTCTAATAACGCTTGAGGAACTGGCTCGAATCCTGCATGTTCTGTACTCCAGATTGCCCTTCCAGAAGTTGCAGATCTTATCGCACCAGCGAATCCAAACAACTCTTTGACTGGGGCTTTTGCAACAATCGTTACCATATCTCCTTCAGTTCTCATCTCAAGTATCTGTCCCCTTCTACCCTGTATCTCTCTTGTAACGTTACCCAACAAGTCTTGAGGTACTGTTATGAATAGCTTCTGATAAGGTTCAAGTAACGTTGGATTAGCTTGAAGCATCGCTGCATAGATAGCGGATCTAACGGCTGGAATTACTTGAGCAGGCCCTCTATGTACGGAGTCCTCATGAAGCTTGCAGTCAACTAATTTAACTTTTAATCCCATACACGGCTCTTTTGCTAATGGCCCAGATTTCATCGCTTCTCTAAAACCTTGTAGTATCAAATCCATTGTTTCGTTTAAGTACTGAACACCCTTAGTCACATCACAGAATACATTCCCTTCAAAGTAATCTACTACTCCGGCTGCTTCTTCACCACTTAACCCCGCTTCCTGTAGCTTTTTCCTCCTTTCCCTCTTATCCATCTTTAAGCTAACCTCTCCCTCTTTAAACAACCTTATTACTTCTTCAGGTAGAGGTTCGACTACAATGTAGAACCTGTTGTGCTTGTTTGGAGACTTTCCTTCAATTATCGGTGATGTAGAAGTTACAGTTTCTCTAAACACAACAATTGGTGGAGACGTTACAACTTCTAAACCGTAATCTCTTCTAATCTTCTCAACTTTAACCTCTAAGTGCAGTTCACCCATTCCACTTATTAGATGTTCACCAGTCTCCTCATTTAGCGTAACTTGTAACGTTGGATCTTCCTTTGCAAGTTTTCTTAAAACCTCTATTAACCTTGGCAAATCTCTTGGATTCTTTGCCTCAATAGCCATAGTTACAACGGGTTCGCTGTAGTGCTTAATGCTCTCAAATGGTACAAAATCCTCTACATCTGAACAGGTAGATCCAGCTGCAGCATCTTTTAATCCTACTACAGCAACTATGTTCCCAGCTGGAATCTCTGGAACTTCTATCCTCCTCGGCCCCATGAAAACTCCGACAGTCTGAATCCTGTTTTTGGTTTTTCTGTCTACTATGTAAAGCTCTTGCCCAGGTTTAAGTGTTCCGCTGAAAAGTCTTCCAACGGCGATTTCACCAGCCTGAGGATCTACAACTATCTTAGTAATCATTAAGGCTATCGGGCCTTTCGGATCACAACTAACCATTGCTTTCCCTTCTCTACTATTTACATTTCCTCTCCAAATTACCTTTATTCTCTCCTTTTGAGCTTCTATTGGTGAAGGCAAATGCCTTATAACCATGTCCAGAACAACTCTGTGTAGCGGGCTTTTCTTTGCAAGTGTCTTCATGTCATCGTTCTCTATGTATTCGTAAACCTCTTTAAATCCAATTCCAGTTTCTTTTTGAGCGGGAACACTAACAGCCCACTTGTATAGAGCTGAACCAAATGCTACACTTCCATCTTCAACTCTAATCATCCACTCCTTATACTTCTCAGGCTTCATTGCTCTGATCAGCTTGTTGACTTCTGTAATAACTTTAACAAGTCTTTCTTGCATCTGCTGCGGTGTAAGTTCCAATTCTCTAATCAATCTGTCAACTTTGTTTATGAATAGAACGGGTTTAACGTTCTCCCTTAAAGCCTGCCTTAAAACAGTTTCAGTCTGAGGCATTACACCTTCAACTGCATCCACAACTACGATAACGCCATCGACAGCTCTCATTGCCCTTGTTACATCACCACCGAAGTCGACGTGTCCGGGAGTATCGATTAGGTTTATCAAGTATTCCTTGCCTTTATATTCGTGAACCATTGAAACGTTCGCTGCCTGAATCGTTATACCTCTTTCTTGTTCCTGCTCATCGAAATCCAAATACAGTTGTTGTCCAGCTAGTTCTTCACTAATCATCCCCGCTCCAGCTAATAGGTTATCGCTTAACGTCGTTTTGCCGTGATCGATATGGGCAACGATACCCATGTTTCTTATTCTTTCTGGTTTCCACATCAATTCCTTTATTTTATCAACCATCTTCTTAGCTCTAGTCATTCAAAATCACCTCGCGGACTTAGCAATTCTTTCAACTTCTTCTTTCTTCGCAATAGCATAACTCCTACTATCGTTGTTTGCAGCAGCGATTATCTCATCAGCTAAACATTCTTCGATGCTCTTTTTTGATTTAAATGCAGCCAATCTTGCACCTTCAGCGATGTTTCTTAAGGCAACGTCTAATCTTCTAAGGCTGGATGTATCTACTGCTTTTGGTACAGCAATACCACCCATCTTTAATCTCACGACTTCTTCCCTAGGCCCAGCGTTTACTAAGGCATCTACCAATACTTGCAACGGATTCTTCTTTGTTTTCTTGTAAATTATTTCAAAGGCTTCCTTAACAATGTTGTATGCAAGGTGCTTCTTTCCAGTGTTTCTCCCCTTTCTCATTACCTTGTTTATAAGTCTTTCAACTATGAACACGTTTTGCTTTGCAAAAGGCTCCTTTGCATGTCTACCGTGTGTATGTGGAACGAATCTTGGCTCTAAGCAGATGTAGTTCTTTAAAGCTGGATTGTTTACGACTACTTCACTAGCATCCCACTTGCCAAAAACTAGTAGCTCTTCTTTTGTAAAACCGTACTTCATGATATCACCTTAGTGGCTTTTCTTTCCTACCCATTACAAGCTCTTCAAGTGATACACCGTTAACTTTAACGACCTTATACCTTACTCCTGGAATGTCTCCCATCGATCTGCCCATCCTTCCACCAATTCCCTCTATTATCACTTCATCGTGCTCATCTATGAAGTTTATAGCACCATCTCCCGGACAGAAAGCAGTTACCTGCCTACCGTTTTTAATTAGTTGAACCCTTACAGCCTTTCTAATCGCTGAATTCGGTTGTCTTGCTTCGATTCCAATTTTTTCAAGTACTATTCCCCTTGCTTGTGGTGCACCTTCTAATGGATCAGCTTTTCTCTTCAAATCAAGTATTCTCCTCACGTATCTCTTATCACTCCACCTAAACTTCTTCCTATTCTCAATCAACTTCCTCGCAGCGAATAATCCATATCCCATGATCATCACCTTACTATTATGTCTTCTATATCGTGATGTCTCCTAGCGAGTTCTTTTGCTTTGTTTATATTCTTTCCGCCCTTTCCTATTACGATACCCTTTAACTCTGGGCTAACCGATATCTGGGCTATTTTTTTACCTCTTCTATTCATGAGCTTAACGTTAACCTTTATCGGTTTAAAAATGTTTGCGATAAATTCAATTGGATCATCAGAATGCTCAATGATCTCAATTCTTTTCCCTATCAACTCCCTTGCCCTTTCAACGTTTATACCACCTTTTCCAATCGCTATTCCCATATCTCCCTTTTTAACAACGAATATTACCCTATCATCTAGAACTATGCAATCCTTGACACTAGCTCCAGTTAAATTCTCAAAAAGCGTAAGATACCTTATGCTCTCAGAGGATAGTTTGACTTCCATAAGTGACACCTCTAAATCTCTTCTAAGATAGCCATTGCAGCAACGCTAAACGGTTTACCACAGAAAGCACCCAACTCCATATTATTACCTTTAAAAACAAGTATAGGAACCTTGTAAGATCTAATCTTTTCCAATACCTCTTCTGGACAGTTCATCGCAACTACTACAGCTTTTGCTTCCCCTCTTTTTAAAGCTTTTAGAGTTCTCTTGCTACCCAAATAATACTTTCCAGACCTTAAAGCCTTTCTAATTATACTCTCAACATCTGTCATTTCTTACCACCCATCTTAAACCTTAACTCTACATCACCAGTTCCGAGCTTTATAGGTTGCCCAACTATTATATTTTCCGTAATCCCCTTTAAATAATCTACTTCTCCCTTAACCGCAGCCTCAAGCAGATTGTTTACGGTCATTTCGAAGGCTGCTCTTGCAAGTATACTCTGCTTTTCTCCAGCGACACCGTGCCTACCTATTTGTTTTAATTCTCCATCGGCAGTCATAACGTCTGCTACGAGCATTATGTGTCTTACATCAACTTCTAAACCCTGCTCCTCGAGGGTATTTATAGCCTCTCTTATTATTGCGTTTCTTGCAGCTTCAATACCTAATACTTCGTATATCTCGTAGATGTTGTTTGTAAGTGTTCTCGTGAAGTCAACACCCTTAACTTTCATGACCTTTTTGAGATTTGAACCCTCAGTATATAAAACGTATTCGTCATCTTCCCTCCTTATTATAACTCTTTTGATCTCTTTAATTCCAGATACAAGTGTGTTCTTCACTTTCTCGAACGTCTCCATTAAAACCTTGTAAGACGGTTTTTCAATCTGAATTACAAGGTTTTTGCCTTCTTCAGAAACTTCTGTTTTTATACTCTTCTCAATCTTGTTCTTTAGGTTTTCAATCGTTAGATCCTTCCTTTTTAAAGTCTTTTCATCTGGTTTTATAATAATTCTCATATTTCTTAAGTCGACCTCTATATCTGCAACGTCTTTAACGTATGTAGCTTCTATCCTATTCGCTACTTCTCTTGCCTTTTCTCTATCTTTCGCATACTCTGGCAGTAATCTTATAGTCATCATCGGTGTTGATGGATTCTTTCTAACGTCGAGTATTTCGATTAAACGTGGTAAGCCAAGTGTAACGTTAATTTCAGCTACTCCTGCATAGTGGAATGTACGCATGGTATTGTGTGTTATTACTCCTTCTGCAGTCGTAAACGTTTCTAAACCATCTACGGATAAGTCGTACACGTAACCATCGTAATCTACGTATTCTATCGAAACTATTTCATCCCAGATGACGTCAGAGTTTAAAGCTCTCTTCAAGACTTCAAGTTCTTCTACTTTTATACCCTTAGTTTTGGCTATCTCTTCGAGATTTGCAAGATGTCGCTGCAAGGTTGCTCTTCCAATTTTCTGCTTTCTTGTAAACCTTCTCGCATAGTGCAATGGATATCCTAGTTTCTTCGAAGCTTTAAGCAAGGCTAAGCCAAATGATGGAATCATATCTATTAGGTCGTAGGTCTTTTTGTCTTTTAAGGAATTTGCAATTTTGCTAAGCTTTTTAGATTTATCTGGAATCGATGAACCGATTTCTTCAGCAAATTTCTTAGCATAGCGGTAGGATATCTCTAATCCAAATTGATTTCTCATTTTTCTCTTTACGCTAAATATTCCAAATCTCGTTAGTAGCAAGGAAATACCATCGATTAAATCCTTTGACGAGGAGTAAACTCTAATCGTCTTCCTATCTACATTTACACTTCCGTCTCCATCAAAATACCCTTGTAGTAATCCTCTCACAAATTCTCTATCTGCACTGAAGACAAAATCTGGAATTCTCTTATCTCTTGCATTTGTTCCAAAGCTTTTAACGAACTCACTCAAAATAGCCGAGTATATTCTGATGTCTTTACTTTCAGAAAATCCGTTTTGGTTAACGTACTCTGCAAAACTCAGATTGAATCTGTTTGCAATTGATCTTACCGCTTCAATTACCTCCTCACTTGTATTCGAAATCGAAACGAAGTATTTAGTGGCGTATCCATCCGCTAGATATACCCCCAAGAAATATCCGAGTTCAAAGTCGAGATTTATTTCTTTTGGTATGGGTCTACCGTTTATTGGGGCTATATAACTGTTAACGACAGGATAACTTACGAACTTTGAGAGATCTACAATGGAAATGCAGTTTAATGGCATGAACCTTATTACTGGAATTCTGTCTCCAATCTTTAACCTTAAACCTTCAATTGGTACTATCTCGTTGTTACATCTTATAACAAAGGAGTGGTAGGGCGTTGCAGTTATAACTCTCCCAGATCTCGTTTTAATTCTTATAAGTTTTCCCTTGAATCTATGCCTAATTACGCTCTTTATAGGCTTCCATCTGACTTTTTCGTCCCTATCTAAGCTTAACGCATATATATCAACTGGCAAATCACAGATTTCATGAATTCCTTGCTTTATGCATCCGTATTTGGTTATACATTCATCTACTAATTTCCCGATTTCTACAATTCTGACGTTCTCTCCCTCTTTAATTATTATCCTTTCATCGTAGGGCAAAGACATCTGTGTACCTGGTTCTCCAATCGATTGTGCAGCAACAATTCCAGCAGCTTCTCCAGGCTCCATTAGATTTTTTAAATAAACTTGAAAACATCTCTCTACAACTTTCTTAGCTTGAGCCTTTGTAAGCTTAGCTTCTTTCAACTCCTTTTTTATCTCCTCTTTAACAGATTCGGGGAAGGGATAATCTTTAAGGATTGAATCGTAATCCACTTTCATGCCTTACCCTCCTCAACAACTTCTTTGATTATCCTCTTAACGTCTATAGCCTTTCCTCTATAGCTTCTCATAGGATCTATCCCGTCTTCACCGTATCTAAACTGAACAATAACTCCAGAAGTTTGCTCCTTAACAGTTCCATCGTATTCTACTTTCAAATCTTGTAAGGCGTTTATCAACCTTCTCTGTAGGTAACCAGATTGAGATGTTCTTACAGCTGTATCTACTAATCCCTCTCTTCCACCAGCCGCATGGAAGAAGAACTCAACTGGAGATAATCCCTTCTTATAACTACTCCTTACAAATCCTCTTGCCCTTGCTCCCAAATCTCCCGGTTTGAAATGGCTTAACGTTCTATTTGAATAGGAAAATCCTCTCTTTATCCTTTCTCCTCTAACTGATTGTTGACCTAAGCAAGCGGCCATCTGAGTTATGTTAAGCATTGATCCTCTTGCACCGCTTACAGCCATGATTACAGCTGCGTTGTCCATACCAAGATATCTACTTGCGATTTTACCCGCTTTATCTCTTGCCCTACCTAACTCTTGCATGATTCTAACTTCAAGCGTTTCTTCAAGACTCCTTCCCGGCATTGGTTCGAGATTGCCTTCCCTATAAGCTTTTATAAGCTCTTCAACCTTCTTTTCAGCTTCATCTAGTACTTCCTTGATTTGCTGTAAAGCCTCTTCTGGAACGTCTTCGTCATCAGTTCCAATTGTAAATCCAAATCTACTTATAACTCTAATCGCTAATTTCGTCATGTTATCTATAAATCTCTTAGCTTCATCAGTTCCGTATTTCCTTACGATTTCATCGATTATTACTCCCTTAAAAGCTCCAACAGCTTTCTCATCTATCGTTCCCTTAATGAGCTTACCGTTTTTAATCACTACGTATGCATCGTATGGACAATTCTCTTTCTTGCATTCATCACAACCCTGACAAATCTCTGCCTTGAATTCAAGTGTAATGTCTGGCAGTATAAAGCTGAAAATCTCCTTACCAGTGTATTCATCTTTGACTGGTATTTCAGAGACATCTAAAGGTTTTAGAAGCTCCATAGCCTCTTCTCTGCTAAACTTCCTTTCACCCCTTGTAAGCAGATATAATCCTGAGATGTGATCGTGAATACCTCCAATAATCGGCCCTCCGAATCTTGGACTTAATATGTGCTCTTGAACGGCCATAAGGATTTTTGCTTCAGCCTGAGCTTCGAGGCTTTGCGGCACATGCAAATTCATCTCATCTCCGTCGAAATCGGCGTTGTAGGGCGGACAGTTTCCCGTCAGGAATCCGTTTGCTATGAAGTTGTGCGTGTGCGACTCCGTCGTTATGTCGTAGACTAAATCAACTTCAACTGGTTCAATCTTTACGATTCTCTCTTTTATGAATCCTCCTCCAACGCTTCTCTCTCTAACCCACTCTTCAAAGCTTGGAAAGTCAGATGTCTTTGCATAGCTCGGCTTTCTGCTCCTCCAAGTATACAAAGCCGAAGCGGATTTGCCATTAGCAAGCGCAATCTGAACGATTTCACCTCTCTTAGCGTTTAAAACCTCTTTCAGGAGTTCGTTTCTCTCCTTTAAGTATTTCTCCTTGAAAATTAGATAGCCGTAAGCTAACCTCGCAAGCTCTTCAGCCCTTCTGTTGTATGCGTAACCGATTTTTCCAAAGAATTCCTTGTGAGAGTTTATCGAGACAACGATTACCTTCGTTTTGCTTCCATCTTTTCTGATGTTGCCTTCGGTGATTCTGAGACTCGTTTTAATTCCAAATTCGCTCAGAATCTCCCTTAAGTCCTCCACGAACTTCATTCCATCCTTTAAAACGCTTTCAACCTTTGATACCTTAAACACAAGCTCCTTGAACAGCTTGTTGCACTTGCTCCTAATGGTCGGCTTTGTCAGTTCGGAACCGAAGTAAGAAGCTAAAAACTCCTTTTTCACGTGTAGCGGAGCCTTTTTAATCCATTCTGGAACACCGTAGGCTTTCTTCGCTTTGTCACCGTCCGGGCATCCCAAGGCTTTCAGCAAAAGGCAGAAGGACTTCTTTCTAACTTCGAAACTGTATCCTTTTCCATTGACCTTTAAAACGTCTCCGTTTGCCCTCGTTATCGTGTTACTGGTTTCATGCACCTTCACACCGCTCGGTTCGTATCCTAACATCCTAACATCGTTTGCGATTTCCTCCAAATCTTCAAGTCTCGCCCTGAACACAGCTCTCGAATTCCTTCCGAGGATTAAAGTTCCATCTCCGAATATATGCCCAACTATCCTCGCTATAGCTGTTATCCTTGGATCGGATAGTTTCAACGGAATTAGCTTCCTTTCTTTAAGCTCCCTTAGAACCTTGTTTATTCTCGAATTCTCCGCTACTTTGATTATATCCTCCTCGGTAACAACAACTTCGTCTCTCTGCTCGACTTCGGGGAATTCCATTGGATAAACTATAGCGTAATCTCCAATCCTAAGCTTTCCTGCTGGCTTTACTCCATCGGGTGTGTAGAACGGGTGATCTTCGGTTGCGATAATCTCCCTGCCTGTCTCAGTTACGATTCTGTAACAGACCTTCCCGTATTCATCCGCTTTCAGCTTCCAGTAGTGAGTGAGGTTCGTCAGGAGTCTTTCGGTTTCGTCTGCTGTCGTAATCCTGATGTCTTTCCAAGATTTTTCGATATCCTTGATTCTCGTTTGAACACCATCGAGCAGAACTTTTGTGTCTCCAGCTACGCAAACAGCTGGATTAAGCCTAAAGGTCTTCCCCGGCAAAACCCTTACGTAATGAGCCATAATACTCATTCTGTGCAGTGACGGTTGTCTGTTAAATAGAACAATGTCTCCGTCCATTAGCTGCCTCTCAACAATCCATCCGGGTGCAATTTTTTCAGCCAATTCCTCTCTATTTGTGTCTATAACCCTTATCCTTTTTCCGTCAGGTCTTATAACGTAATTAGCCTTTGGATGCTCCTTCCGTAGTATAAACTCTCTTGCAATGTCTATGTTCTTTTCAGTAACGTATAAAG
>Ga0190326_1000127_pt1 | contig 11251 bp, 13 predicted proteins | sample 4870111112_MG_FD_165049 | JGI IMG/M metagenome (GOLD analysis project Ga0190326, IMG submission 165049) | Hydrothermal vent sediment bacterial communities from Southern Trench, Guaymas Basin, Mexico - 4870-11-11-12_MG | ecosystem: Environmental > Aquatic > Marine > Hydrothermal vents > Sediment ... | reverse complement strand
GGCCAACATCTGCGAAAGCAGAATTTCCCAGAGTCCGGCATGCGAGAGCAGGCTGTAGAGCATTACAAAGTAAATCACCACGACCGCAACACCGCCAGTACCCGTGTTGAGGTCTTTAATTGCATCTCTTTTTTTGCCTTCAGGGGCAAAAAGTGCATCTCCAAAATCTGCTAATCCATCAACGTGATTTATCCCCTCAACTGCCAAATAGAACACCACAGCCAGAAATCTCACATCCACGAAGTCCCTGATTAGGTAGGGAATGGAGACAATTAGGGAAACCAGAACGGCTGTGTAGGGGAAAAGCCATAGGTTCTTTCTCAGCTCTTCAACATCTCCACCTAAGGGGATTGTTGTAAGAAATGAAATCGACGCTCTGATGGCTTCAATCATACCTCACACTTTTGAATCCGTACTCCCCCCTCAGTGGCACGAATCTAACCGACCCCCAGTTCCTCTTTTTCACGTTTCCTTCTTCGTCCTTCTCCACAACAATCAGCCACTGCACGGAATCACCGACAGGAATGACCATCTTCCCACCGGGCTTCAGCTGTTCCACTAGCGGCTTGGGTATGTCAGGGGCTGCTGCGGTTACGTAGATTTTATCGTAAGGAGCCTCCTTTTCGTACCCCTTGCTCCCGTCTCCAACTATAACCTCAACGTTGTCATATCCTAGAGCCTTTAGAATCGTTATTGCCCTCTCAGCCAGCTCCGGGATGTATTCGATGGATATTACCTTTCCCTTCTTCCCCACAATTTCCGCCACAACCGCAGCGTGATATCCGCATCCTGTGCCGACCTCAAGAACTTTGTCATCTTCCTTTAAATCCAGAAGATCGCACATTATCGCCACCATGTGCGGCGCGCTTATAGTTTGACCGTGGCCTATGGGAAGTGGGGTATCCACGTAAGCCTCTTCCTTGTACCTTTCAGGAACGAAGAGGTGTCTTGGAACTCTCTTTATCGCCTCGTAAACTTTTCTGCTTAGATTAAGCTCGTACCTCAGTCTTTCTGCAAGCCTTTCTCTTTTCTCATCGTAGTCCATAACCTCTCAGCCCTCTTAACATCAGCAATTGTGTTTACGTTCACAACACTGTCTTTCTCGATACTATATATCTCTTCTTCCTGCCAACCTTTGAAGAGCGGGTCTATAATGTTCACGCCTATCGGCTCACCCTCCATAACCACAGTAAGGGCGGGTTTTACCATTTTCATGTATGCCTCGACAACATCAAAGGCAATGTCTTTGATGTAAACTATGTCTGCCGAAGCAACTATAACCGGCTCGTCGATAGAAAGCTCCTCGCACGCCTCGCTGTAATCCTCGATGTAACCCCTTCCCGCTGACTTGTAAATTTCTACACCTCTCTCTGCAAGATATTTTTCAGTCTCCGGTGTGTATGGAGAGGTTACAGCTATAACGTCAAAGTCCTTGTACTGCAGTAAGGAGTGGTCGACGAGCTTCATTCCGCAGACCTCAAACAGGGGCTTTTCCCCCATCCCAAGTCTCGTCCCCTTTCCTCCGCACATCAGGAGAGTTAGCATGAACTATCGTCTCCAAAAGTTTTATTAATTGTCCCCTCGAAAGGCTGAAAGCATGGCGAGAAAGAGAAGGGCTGCAAGAGTTAAGGATAAATGGACGATGAAAAAATGGTTCACGCTCATTGCTCCTGAGTACTTTGGAATGGCAGAGCTCGGAGAGACTCCCGCAGATGATGCGAGCAAGGTTATTGGCAGAACGGTTGAAACAACGCTGGCAGAGCTTACAAACGACTATTCGAACCAGAACACCTACAAGAAGCTCATTTTCAAGGTTTACAGGGTTGCCGGGGATAATGCTTACACCAAGTTCTGGAGATTCGAGCTGACGAGAGAATATCTTAACAGCCTCACCAGAAGGAGGACGAGCAAGATTGAGGACATCGTTGATGTTACTACTGCTGACGGCTACAAGCTGAGAGTTAAATCCGTAGTTTTCACGGTCAGAAGATGCAAGACAAGCCAGAAGAGGGCAATAAGGGCCATAATGAGGCAGATTGTGGTCGAGAAGGCAAGCTCGCTCAACTTCGTACAGTTCATACAGGAGTGCGTTCTGGGCAAGGTGCCGGCTGAGATATACAAGAACGCAAAGAAGATCTACCCCATCAGGAGGGTGGAGGTAAGAAAAATCGAACTCCTTGCAGAGCCTGCTGAAGCCGAAACTCAGCCTGCTGTTGTTGAAGCAGTTGCTTAAGTTGCGTGGTGGTGAAGATGAAGTCGATGTATGCCTATATCAGGGAAGCTTGGAAGAAACCCTACGAGGGCTTCGTTGGGGAGCTGATGTGGCACAGATTGCAGAAGTGGAGAAGGGAGCCAGCAGTAGTGAGAATTCCACGCCCAACGAGGCTTGACAGGGCGAGGGCATTGGGTTACAAGGCCAAAAAAGGAATCATCGTTGTAAGGGTTAGGATAAGGAGAGGCGGAAGAAGGGCGAGAAGACCAAACAAGGGAAGAAAGAGCAAGGGGCTGATGGTGAACAAGAGAACACCGAAGAAGAACCTGCAGTGGATTGCAGAGGAGAGGGCGAACAGGAAGTATCCGAACATGGAGGTTTTGAACTCCTACTGGGTTGGCGAAGACGGGAGATACAAGTGGTTCGAAGTCATTCTTGTCGACAGAGATCATCCGGCCATTAAGACGGACAGCCAGCTTTCGTGGGTGAGCAGGAAGAGAGGAAGGGTTTACCGTGGTTTGACTTCTGCGGGAAGAAAGGCAAGGGGGCTGAGAAGAAAGGGCAGAGGTGCAGAGAAGGTAAGACCGAGTCTCAGAGCTAACTTCAGGAAGAAGCGCAGATGAAAGGAAAGATTGAGTGGATTAGAGTGTCTGCAGTCGTCCACTCAACTGAAGATAGAGAAAAAGTTGGCGAAGCAATTTCAACTCTTTTTCCTTTTGAATTTGAGATTGCTGTAAGCAAGGCCAAAGGCCATTATGGTAACCCGATGGAATATCTTGAGGTGGAGCTGACAAAAAGCTCTGAGATAAAGAAATTTTGGGCATATTTCCTTGAGCTTCTTGGAGAGCAGGTTGAAGAGATTTTGAAAACAATTGACGAAAGAATAGACGACCAGAACGTTCTGCACATAAGAATTGACAAGCAGAAAGCATATCTCGGGGAGGTTGAGCTGACTAGCGGGGGAGATCCAATTGCTGTTAAGCTAAGACTAGTAACATTCCCCTCAAAGCGGGAAAAGATAATAGAGTTTGCCAAAGAGCTATGTACGACTTCCTGAGGTTCTTCCCAGAAAATCTGCCCGACTTGGGTTTTAAGAGCTATGTTTTCATGCTTGAAGAACCCGGAGGTTGTGGAATTGTCGTAAAAGCAGACTCTCCGCAAGAGTTGAGAAAAAAGCTCCGAAATGTGAGAAAGAGAGTTATCGTGGGCGTTGTTGGGAATGAAGCTGTTTGCAGGGAAGCCGTGATGAGGAGAAGGGTTGACGTCATTCTGGACTGGGAAGATAGGGAGCTGGATTATGCAACGCTTAAGCTTGCCTCTGAGAAAGACGTAGCGATTGAACTTGGACTTTCAAAGTTTCTCAGAACAGAGGGGTACAAAAGAATGCTTCTTTTTGAAAGGCTCAGACAGGAGATTATGGTCATCAAAAAGTTTGACATCCCGTTCATTGTAACAACGGCTGCAGAAAACCAGTGGGAGCTGAGAACCAGAAAGCAGGTTGAGAACTTCTTTAAATTCTTTGGTGCTGAAATACTAAAGGCGAGACACTACGCTGAAAGGCTGGTGAGAAGGTATTTTGACGACAGTTACATCATGGATGGATTTGAGATTGAATCTTTTTCTAATTCAGTGGATATTAACTGAGGGAGAGGATTAAAGCTCAATCCCAACAGAAAACTTGATAAACTCTTGAAGCAGTTTTAATCATAATGCAGCATATTGAATCTGAATTAAAGGGTATTAGGCTTCCCTACAAAACAAAATCCCTCTGTCCCGAGTGCCTGAAAATTCTGGAAGCGGAAGTGTATGAGGAGGGCGGGAAGGTAAAGATAAGGAAGGTTTGCGATGAACACGGGGAGTTTGTTGACGTTTACTGGGGAGATGCGGAAATGTTCAAGAAAGCTGCAAGATTTGCTGCTGACGGTCATGGCATTTCTAACCCGATTACCCAGAACACAACCTGCCCTTTTAGCTGTGGCTTGTGCAACAACCACAAAAGCCATACTGCCTTGCTGAATATTGTTCTGACCAACAGATGCGATCTGGCTTGCTGGTACTGCTTCTTCTATGCCAAGAGGGCGGGATACGTTTACGAGCCAACCTTGGAGCAGATAAGGAAAATGGTGAGAACAGCGAAGAATCTGAAGCCCATTGGCTGCAATGCTGTCCAGCTTACTGGTGGAGAACCTACGCTGAGAGATGATCTGGTGGAGATAGTCAGGATGATAAAGGAGGAAGGTATCAAGCATGTGCAGCTCAACACGAACGGTGTGAGACTTGCAGAAGAGGAAGATCTGGCTGTAAAGCTCAAAAATGCAGGAGTTGATGTCCTCTACTTATCCTTCGACGGTGTTGATGAAAAAACAAACCCAAAAAACTATCGTGAAATTCCAAAAATTCTTGAGAACTGCAGGAAAGCTCAGCTCGGTATAGTTTTGGTTCCGACGGTCATAAAGAGTGTGAACGACAACCAGCTTGGGGATATAATCCGCTTCGCTGGAGAGAATATAGACATAGTTCGAAGCATCAGCATTCAGCCGGTCAGCTTTATAGGCAGAATGTCAAAAAGAGAGCGGGAGCAGTTCCGCATCACAATTCCCGACTGCATAAAGGCTATAGAGGAGCAGACTGGAGGAGAGATCGGTAGAGAAGACTTTTACCCAATTCCAAGCTCTATTCCAATCACAAAGTTTATAGAGGCTTTAACCGGAAATCTGCAATACACATTTAGCTCACATTTTGCCTGCGGGGCTGTTACAACAGTATTCAGAGATGGAAAAAGGCTCGTTCCGATAACGAGGTTTGTGGATGTAGAGGGATTGCTCGAATACTTCCGCCAGAAAGCTGAGAGCATAGCTAGGAGCAGGTTTAAAAAATTCAAACTCTTTAAAAACTTCTTCGAGCTCAGAAGGTTTTTTGACAATTCCAGAGCCCCCAAGAGCTTCGACGTTTCCAGACTGCTTTTCAAGGTTCTGGTTGAGCACAGCTACTTTGCACTCTACGAGTGGCACAAGCGTTCAATTCTCATCAGCTTGATGCACTTTCAAGACCTTTACAACTACGATTTGGAGAGAGTGAAGAGGTGTATAATTCACTACGGCACCCCTGATGGTAAAATTGTTCCCTTCTGCACCTACAATGTGCTACCACATCTTTACAGGGATAGGATACACACTGAGTTTGGAATTCCAGTTGAACAGTGGGAAAAGATGACCGGAAGGAAGCTCGGAGAAGATATCATCAAAGTGGTAGGGAAGCCAAACCTTTATATCCAACAGAGAGAAGTCCTTACCTAATGAATCCTCTCCAGACTGAGCTCTGCGGGTTGGAGCTCAAAAATCCCCTTATTCTTGCCAGCGGTATTATGGGAAGTAGCGTTCACTCTCTCAATCTTATTGCGAGGGATGCTGGGGCGGTTGTGACGAAGTCAGTCAGTGTAGAAGGAAGAGAAGGTTACAGGAATCCCACGGTTATAAACTGGAAATGCGGATTGATAAACGCAGTTGGCCTTGCATCACCACCAGCTTTTGAATTTGCAGAGGAATTGAAGGATTACAGAAATGAAGCACCCCTAATAATATCTCTTTACGGCTACACGCCTGATGACTTCATCATGCTTGTTGAGACGTTTGACTCAGCACTGCCCTATCCTCATGGCTACGAACTCAATCTGAGCTGTCCGCATGTGAAGGGAGCAGGCTTTGATTTGGGGATGGATCTGGAGCTCTCATCGGAAATAGTAGAGGAGCTGAAGAGGAAAACGAGCAATCCGGTTTTTGCAAAGCTCTCAGCCCTGCACGACTACATAAGTCTTGCGAAAGCTCTCGAAGATGCAGGGGTGGATGGGGTAGTAATCTCCAACACGCTCAGGGGGATGAAGATAGACATTCTTTCGGGAAAGCCGGTTCTCAGCAACATTTCAGGTGGTGTCAGCGGGCCGGCAATAAAGCCAATTGCTTTAAAATGCGTTTACGACCTCTACAAGGAGATTGAAGTTCCGATAATCGGCTGCGGAGGCATTACGAGTTTTGAAGATGTTCTCGAGTTCATCATGGCAGGGGCAAAGGCAGTGCAGATAGGTTCAGCGGTCTATTACAGCCGAAGAATCTTCTACAGTCTGAAGGAAAGCCTGATAGCTTTTACGAGAGCAAGAGATTGCACTATCTCTGACCTTGTCGGTATCGCTCATAGCTCAACTGGCTGAGAGAGCAAGGGACTTTTCAGCATTTTTTCGAAAAAGTTTTCATCTTTCAGAACCGCCCTTGCTGCAGAAGCCATCTTTGCTCCCGATCTGACGATTTTTTCTCCGCTCTCGACGTCAACGAAAGAGTTGTTTCCTATAACGTTGCCGATCTTTGCTATCCTTTCGATCAGTAAAAAATCACACCCACCTCCCGGAATCATCGCATCCAGATGGATCGCGAGGCATCCGGCATCGAAGAGCTTTTTTGCGAGTCTTTCGTAATCTAGTTCGTGCCCTCCCCTTATTTTCACGAATATCGGCACGATTTTCGAGACTCTCCTGACAACCTCCACCAATTTCTCGCTGTGGAATAGCAACCACTCTCCGCATCCTATTTCTACAAATTCTGGCTGTCTGCAGTGGGCATTTACTTCAAGAATTCCGCCATAGCTTTCCACGATCTCTGCAGCCTCAAGATATCCTTCAAGAGACGATGATCTTATGTTTACAGCAAATTTCCTTTTCCCGAGCTTTCTTATTTCTTCCTCAATTCCGTCTATTCCAAAGAGAAACTCCTTTCTCCCCCTCCTCACTGCCTTCTCAGCAGCATCAATTGCTTTTCTGTCAGCATTAAATCCTCCGAGTACTACCAAAGCTGCCTTCTGCTTTCTGCAAAAGTCCGCATTGTTTATTCCAGCCATCGCAGATAAAACAAGGCGGTTTTCAAACCTCATACTTCAATTCGTTGAGCCTTAAAATTCCATCAAAAACTCTGTTTGCACCGCCCGTCATGTAGGCTGTGCTCTCAGTCAAATCGATTTTAAGCAGACCGCCCCTCGTCACAACATCTACCGTCTTTCCAACAAGGCCGAGCTTGTTGGCTATTGCAGCAACAGCCACGCTGCCCGTCCCGCAGCTAAGCGTTTCATCTTCAACACCTCTCTCATACGTTCTGATTCTGATGGTATCTCCCTCAATTTTTGCAAAGTTCACGTTAGTTCCCTCCGGGAATATCTCAGCATACCTGATTTTCCTCGCTATTGGGATTATGTCGAAGTCGAGGTCGTCAACGAACGCAACAACGTGTGGGACTCCGGTGTTGGCAGCGTAAATTCTTAATTTTTTGCCTTCATGCTCGAACCCGTATCCCCACACCTCTTCCGTTGCGGGAATTTCCTCCTTCCTGAATTTCGGCTTCCCCATGTCAACCTTAACCCACCATCCACCATCACGCGAAACCTCAAGCTCAAGAATCCCTGCGAGCGTTTCCACCCTCAGCCTTTCTCCCGCATAACCTTCCTCCACAACATAGCGGGAGAAGCACCTGATACCGTTTCCGCACATCTCAGCCTCGCTGCCATCGCTGTTGAAGTATCTGAACCTGACATCTGCCTTATCTGAAGGCTGGACGAAAATCACACCATCAGCCCCAACGCCGAAGTTCCTGTGGCAGACTGCCCTGACAAACCTCGGTTTATCCTCTTCCCTGACAACCACTCCGTTGAACTCGTCAATCAGAACGAAGTCATTGCCGTTGCCGTGCATCTTTGTAAAGGCTATGCGCATGAAGCAAGTATGGGGGAGACTTTTAAAGGTTCTTGGCTATCTGTTTCTGTGAAGGTTGGAGTCGTCCTGAATCCTCACGCTGGCGGAGGCTTTGATGATTCGAAGAGGGCTAGGGTGATTGAGGTTTTGAAAAAGCTTGGTGGAGACTTCGTTACGACGGGCAGGATAGCGAAAATGCTTGGAATTGAAGCTGAGATCGTTCATCTGGAGGAGACGGATACAAGGATTGATACCGTGAATATGGTGCGAATGCTTGATGGGAAAGTGGACGTTATTGCAGTGTTCGGAGGTGATGGGACGGTAAGCGATGCTGCTTCTGCAAGACCAAAAACGCCCTTGTTCTGCATAGGCATCGGAACGACTAACGTAAGTCCTGCTCTTTGTCCAGCGGACTTTGAAAAGCTCAGAGAGGTTGAAATGAGGGGCTTGGTTGTGAAATTTAGGGAGGACGAGAGGATTGCATTCAATGACGTCGTTGTCGGTTCAACAATACTCTCCACCATTGATGGCAGATGCACACAGCTTTATGAGAGGTAAGAAAGTCGTAGCTAAGCCAAGAAAGTTCAGAGCAAGGGTTGAGGTTGGGGATAGGGTTGTTGAGGGCGTTTTTGGCAATATATTTGTAGCCATGACAGATAAGAGGTTTCTCGGTAAGGGGATTGCAGGAGGTGCCTCTCTGTCAGCATTTCTCGGCTTTAAAGGGGTTGTCGCCTGCATCAGCGAGGGCATAGTTGTCTCAACCTACACAAAGGATGATTTGAGAAGAATAGAGCCAATTGTAACCACCACTATCAGTTTTGATGACGAAATTGTAAGGATAAGCGCTGAAGAAGTTATCTCCTGCGATGGTAACCCGCTTGGTGCTGGTGAGGTGGAGGTTAGGGCTGAAGATGATGTGGTGAGGGTGATGAAACCTTTTAAAGAAGAGAAGTGAGGAGGGATTGATGAACGTTTGCATTGCAGGTGCTGCTGGTGACGGAATCAGAGGTGCTGGAGTGATTCTTGGAAAAATTTTTGGTGAGCTCGGTTACAGCGTTTTTGTTTATCAGGAATACCAGTCGAGGATAAGGGGAGGACACAATGCGAGCGTGGTGAGAGCTTCGGAGAAAGAAATTAACTCCCATGGCTACTACTACGATGCCCTGATATGCCTGAGAGATTACGTTTTTGAGAAACATGCCGAAAGGTTGAGGGGGGTTTTAATCTGCGATTCATCTTTTGGCCTTGAACACGAAGCTAAAGTTGAGTTTCCTATTAACGAAACTGTGGAGAGGCTGAACCTGCCTGACATTTCGAAAAACATAGCTGCAATCTCCGTTTTCTGCAAATCGTTTGGGATTGAGGCTGAAGTGGTAAAGAGTGTTGTTCGAGAGAGTTTAGGAAAAAGTGCTGAGGAGCAGAACATTGAAGTTGTCAGGGCAGTTTACGAGAATCTTGACATTTCCGTAGGCCAAATACGGAGAGTTGGTGAAGGAAAAGAACTCGTCTCCGGGGCAGAGGCGATTGCCGAAGGGATGCTGGATGCGGGGTTGAAGTTCTACTACGCCTACCCCATGACTCCAGCCACCCCTATACTTCACGTTCTCGCAGCTGATAGCAGATGTGTTGCTCTGCAGCCAGAAAGCGAGATTGCCGCGATAATGATGGCTATAGGGAGTGCTTTTGGTGGAGAGAGGGCTGCGGTTGGAACGAGTGGTGGTGGATTTGCCCTGATGAGCGAAAGCATAAGCCTCGCTGGAATGGCTGAGATACCGGTTTTGATAATCCTCGCACAGAGGAGCGGCCCCTCTACAGGAATGGCCACTTTCACAGCGCAGCAGGATCTTTACTTCGCACTCAACCCTGCTCATGGAGAGTTCCCGCTAATAGTCGCCTCTCCGTTAACGATAGAGGACTCTTACAGACTCTCTGGAGAGCTTCTGAACCTTGCCTGGGAGTTCCAGACCCCGGCGGTACTTCTGACGGAGAAGCACATAACGGAAAGCCACACCACAGCGAAGCTTGGAGGTGTGGTGAAGAGGGAGGTGGAGATTTTCAGGGAGAGAAGCAGAGAGGTTTTCAGGAGGTATGAGATTACTGAGAGTGGTGTGTCTCCATACGCCTCACCACCAGCTTTGGTAAAGGCGAACAGCAACGAGCACGACGAGTACGGCTTTACAACAGATGACGCTGAAATTGCAGCTGAGATGTATGCGAAAAGGATGAGGAAAGGGGAGGAGATAGCAAAGGCTGTTGCAAACCTTGAGCCTTATGTTGAGATGAGGAACGGTAAGGACTGGATTGTGACATGGGGCAGCAATTTTGGGGCTGTGAAGGAGGTTGCGGAAGAGATGGGATACAGTGTTGCTGCAGTCAGGTTTATGAGACCTCTCTTCTTACCAAAAATCAGTGGAGAGGTGTTCTGCGTTGAATGCAACTACTCGGGACTACTCTCGAAGTTCCTTGAGGCTGAAGGTGTTAAACTCAAGAGAATCCTCAGGTGGGATGGAAGGCCGTTCACACCTGAAGAGATAAGGAGGGAGGTTGAGAGATGGACAGAATAAGCTGGTGTCCGGGATGCGGAAATTTCGCAATTCTGAGGGCTTTTGAAAAGGCAAGCCAAAGGGTGATGGAGGAGGGGTACGACATTGCGGTATCATCCGGCATAGGCTGTCACGGGAAAATCTCAGACTACCTCAACCTACCAAGTTTTCACGTCACTCACGGCAGAGTTCCGCCATTCTTGACCGGTTTAAAGCTTGCAAATCCAAAGCTAATTGTTGTGGGGTTTTCCGGAGACGGAGATGGGCTGAATGAGGGTGCAGAGCACCTCGTCCATGCAGCGAGAAGAAACACAGATATAACGATAATCCTTCACAACAACGGCGTTTTTGGGCTCACTACGGGGCAGGTTACCGCAACCTCTCCGAAAGGCAGAAAGAGCAAATCTACGCCTTACGGAAACCCTGAATACCCGATAAACGCGTGCCAGCTAATGCTTGCGAGCGGGGCAACCTTCGTTGCAAGGGTCTTTGCCCGGGAACAGAAGAAAATGGCTGAGGTTTTTTACCGGGCGATGAAGCACAGAGGTTTCTCTTTTGTTGAAGTTCTGCAGCCATGCGTGAGCTTCAACAACTTCTGGGATCTCCGAAAAGAGGTTTTCTGGGTTGAAAAGGCAGAAAGCGTTTATGAGGCCATGCGGATGTGTGAAGATATCAGGGCATGCGGTGTTTTTTATGCTGAGGAGAAGGAAACCTACGAGGATGCGGTATGGAAGTCTACGTTCTGAGACTCGGACACAGACCGGAAAG
>Ga0190326_1000126_pt1 | contig 11361 bp, 14 predicted proteins | sample 4870111112_MG_FD_165049 | JGI IMG/M metagenome (GOLD analysis project Ga0190326, IMG submission 165049) | Hydrothermal vent sediment bacterial communities from Southern Trench, Guaymas Basin, Mexico - 4870-11-11-12_MG | ecosystem: Environmental > Aquatic > Marine > Hydrothermal vents > Sediment ... | reverse complement strand
GCTCTATTAGTTCTAGCTTACATTCACCACATATTCTTTTACCAGCCTTACATTCCTCAAAGACTTTGCCGACTTTACTATCATCATCGATATGGAATAGCCATAACTGGTAGACTGCACATATCTCAGGTCTACCTCCAAGCTTCCTCTGTAACTCTGCAGTCTCTTTACCTCCAGTAAAGGCCCTTTTAATCTTAGCCTCAATTAGTTTAGGACTATCGTTTAGTGTTAGGTAACTCATGGGATCACGTTTACTCATTTTACCAGAACCTGTAAGGGATCTCTGAAGCTTATGATAAACACTTGAGGGAGGTATGAAACCATACTCTCTACTATACTTTCTAGCCAGATCCCTAGTCAACCTTATGTGTGGGTCTTGATCTACACCTACAGGAACTATTGTTGGTTTTGGACCGCCAAAGTCTGGGAGTTGTGGTAGCAGAATATCAGCTACTTGTATTAATGCTGACATGTATAATCCTATGTGTTTCTCACCATAAATTGCCTTAAGTAAATTGTATGTTATACCTCTAGCAAAGACGTAACCTAATCTTAGTACTCTATCTTCTTCTGACTGTCTGTAGGCGTAGAGTCTCTTAGGGTCTATACCTAGTGCTAACAGGTCCGCGACGTTGTCGACAGCTATCTCTCTTGTAACCTTTAATGGTAGACCGTTATCCTCCCATGCCTCAATATCTGCTACTCCATAGAAGACTACAGCTTTTGGTGAAAGCTTCTGAAAATATATTATCTGTTCTGCTGTAATCTTACTTCCAAAGTGGAATTCTCCGGTAGGTTTAATACCAGACATTACAGCATATGGTCTATTCTCTTTTATTGCTTTAACTATCTCCCATAGACCTCTATGCCCGAATACTATTCTTCTACGCATATACCTATTAAGGAATGGTAAACTCTTTAGTAAGTCATCTGTTACTCTCTCCATACCAAATACTTCAATAAGTCTATCGTAGTCTTCCACGTCCTCAACAGACCAGGGATCTAATCTACCTTTTTCAAGATCAACCATGGGTTATCTCCACTATAGCTTTTCTAATCTTCCTATATGTATCTTTTAATGCCTCCGGTATAACTTTTGCGTTTGCAATCACAGGCATAAAATTTGTGTCACCAAGCCATCGTGGGACAACATGAATATGTATATGATCCTCAATTCCCGCTCCCGCTACCTTACCTAAGTTAATACCGATATTATACCCGTCAGGTTTCATAGCATTACTTATAGCCTTTATTACCAGCTGTAGTGTTTTATTTAACTCTAGGAGTTCATCATCATCCAGTTCAGTAATATCACCTATATGTCTATATGGTGCTATCATTAAGTGTCCTGGATTATAGGGGTATAAGTTTAATACAGCAAGTACCTTCTTACCTCTATAAACTACCAGATTATCCTCATCTTTTTCAGGATGGTCTCTATACTCACAAAATATGCATCCCTTAGGTTTCTCTTGAAGTATATACTTTATCCTCCAAGGCGCCCATATTACCTTCAACTAACCACCCCTAATCAACACTGAGCTATACAGCCACTCCTATAGTTTTAAGGAAGCTATATAATATTATATCACCTAAAACTACTGATAGTATGAAGCCTAAGAGTATAAATACTATTAGCGGTATTCCTGGAGTTACCCAAATATAAGAGTCTTGTGAGAGAATTCCCTGTTCAACCAGTTTTTTCACATACTCTATGTGATCTTTGTATTCCTCCTCTATATTGAATGTAACTCTGTACTCTCTAACTATTGAGCCATCATCTCTAATCCTTACTATCTCTAATGGATAGAAGAATTTACTCTTTAAATACTTAGATACCTTCATGGGAATACCTGTGAAAAGTATAGTAATCTTCATATGTAATGGTGTATTTATTCTGGATACCTCATGTTTATACTTGGTTAAATTCATAAACAAAAAGTATAAACTATAAAATACTACTATAATGAGAGAGTTGATTAGGAATGTAATAATAGGTAGAGTAATAAACTTTACTAAAGGTAGATTATTTACTGTAAACTTCCATGGGAAGAGTAGAGCTAGAAATATGAGTATTAGTATATCAGCTCCACCAATGAGTCCTGTGAGATATGATATTATACCTATTACCACTACAGTTAGTATTGATAATGTTAATGAGAGTATATGGTAAAGTGATAGCATTCTGTATATTACTATTTCAGCTGAGGTTAAGATGAAAGCTATGATTATTGATATATAGAGGCTATTTGGTTCAACCTCTCTATACTTATAATCTAGAATTGATGTATAGCCTAGTACTAATATGGCAAAGATTAGCTTTATAAGATTATGCATACCTTAATTACCTAACTTAGCCTCATTCATACTCGTTTTCACAGCTTCAATTATTAAATGTAACTTCCTATAGTATCCCAACTTTGCTAATATCTTATCAATAATATTGTATTTGAGATTACCTCCCGCTGCGTAGGGGTGTCCTCCACCATTAAGCTTTTCAGCTATTGGTATGAGGTTTATTCTACTACTCCCTCTCCTCAAACTTACGGTTCCTCTAGGAGATACCACAGCAATAATATCAACACCCTCCTTAGCTAGGATATCTGCTATTAACCCTGCTGGAATATTTGATTTGACAATAGCTATAGTTAAATCATTAACTTTAACTTTTCTCACTCTTGATAATGCTTTCTTTAATAGCTCTTTCTCTCTCTTAATAGCCTCATTATATACTTCCTCAAGCCTACTATTCCAGAACTCCCCCTCAGCTAACATACTTATTAGCTTATATCTATCAAAACCTGAAGATAGTACTTTACTAAGTTTTACTGAAAGTTCTATTCTTCTCAACCAAAAGTCCATGTCTCTAGCTAACTGTGCTAACTCTTTAGCTATTTCATCATTGGGTAATATTTGCTCATAGGTTATTTCTGCTGCACATTTACTTCTATCAATAATTAGCTTATCTACTATTAATGATACATTTACCTTTAAGTCTTCATTCCATACATGGTGGTCAAACCAGTAAATACGCCATTCTCGACTCTTTAATTCTTTAAGATATGTTAGTACATGAAGTGCTATATCTTTGTTTAAACCTAAATCTGTTATATAGAGTATGTTGCCTTTCAAGTTACGGTTTTTAGCTAGTTTACCTAGTCTCTCATGAAGATTATGGGGACTTGATAATATATGCTGTATGGGTAGGCTATTTAATTTACAATACCTATGAATTATTGCTGCTGAAGCTATTCCATCAAGGTCTTTCCAGTGACTTATGTTATATACTACAGTAGATTTATTTTGATTATTTCTCAGTATTATTTCACCTATTCATAAGCTAGTATTATTCTTGGGCTAGTGTTAATTTCTCACCTTCTATTATAATTCTATCTGGCATTATTGATACATTGCTAATTCTCTTACCTTTAATTACTAGTTTTGCAGTTTCCATAGCTGTGGTTGCTCTTACATTAGATTCTATGAGCATTCTTATAGCTAATCTTATTGCATCACTCTTAGATACTCCCCTTATTGAACAGTATTCCTCTAGTTTAGCTGCATCATCGTCTGGTAGCATAACTGAAACCATTTTCCCCATTCCAGGTACACCGACAAGACTGTGTAGTGTTAGGCCTTAATAAATTAACTTGATGTAGAGTAAGAACTGAACTATGAATGGATGTTATATTATTGTTACATTTATAGGCATATCATGTATAATCTATAGTCTTTTACTCCTCTGGATCTCTAATACCATAGTCTGTTATTACGAATACTGCTTCTCCTTCAGGTAGGTGTGGTGCGTCAACTATCCTAGCTATTCTCTTTCCACCCCTACTCTTCCTTAATTGTACTCTAACTCCTGGAGCATGGTATAGTACGTGACCTCCTACAGCTTGTGTTGGGTCACCATAGAATACGTCCGGTCTAGCCATAACCTGGTTTGTTACTACAACTGCTACGTTGTATATTTCAGCTAGCCTCATTAACTGATGTAAGTGTTTGTTTAGTTTCTGCTGTCTAACAGCTAGATTTTCTCTGCCAGGATACTCTGCTCTAAAGTGACCTGTCACGGAATCTACAACTACTAATTTAATGTTCTCCTTTGGTACCAGTGTAAAGAGCTCGTCAACTATTGCTATCTGATGATCGCTATTAACCGCCCTAATGTAGAAGATGTTACCCATTACCTCATCTGGGTCTAATCCTACACCTCTAGCCATAGCCTCTATACGTTCCCAACGGAATGTGCCCTCAGCATCAATGTAAGCTGCTTTAGCAGATAATCCACCCTGCTCTGGAGGTAATTGTACATTAACTGATAATTGATGACATATTTGTGTTTTACCAGTACCATATTCTCCGAAGAACTCAGTAATAGTCTTTGTTTCTACACCACCACCTAGTAGTGCATCAAGGTTTTTACTTCCTGTTGTAATCTTCTTTATATTAGCTCTCTCCATCTTTAACTCTAATGCAGTCTTAAATCTTATATCAAGAGCTTCTCTCGCTGCTTTAATTATTCTTTGAGCAGTACTGAGAGGTATACCAGCAACAGTGCTTAACTCTTGAGGTGTAGAGACAGCAACAGCCTCCACAGTCACAAATCCTGCTTCTCTAAGTTTAGCAGCTATACTTGGTCCTACGCCTGGAAGTTCAGAAATATCCCTAGGTTTGTCCTTCTGGTTTTCCTCTATACTCATAACGTTATTTCACCTCCTTCTACTCGTAATGATTACTTTTAGTTTTGATCTTACCCTCCTATGTTTATCTTTCTGGCTTCCCACCTTTTATAAGTTTGACTCCACTATTCACCGCATAAATAGTGTACATTGCGTACAGTGAGAGTTGAGTGTAAGTATTTCTGGTCGAAAACCTTAATTAATACCTTAAAGCTGTTATAATTTAGGGCCAAAGAATAACTTAGATGCGGAGTTATTCACTAAGGAGGTGGTATAATCATGAGTAAAGGTAGTACTAAAGTCAGTGATGAGGCTTTAGAAAAACTAGTCAAAATCGAGAAAGAGGAGAAAAAAGATCCTAAGAGAGCTTGGGTTGAACGAATGTTTAGATCAGCTAAACTACACTATAAACGCTGCCCATACTTTGACCATAGAACTAGAATGTGCTTTATAGCGCTAGGCGAGAAATGTACCAGAGATGGAAGATTTGACGGGTGCTCAGTGTTCATAAAGTTCCTAGAGAGAAAATACGATGAATACACTAAATATAATAGACCGTTGCCAACAGATTTTCTTGATATAATCTAGGTGTTTTACCTCATGGTCTCAATCACCGTCCATTTTTCTTATATTTCTGCAGAGAGAATGAGTGATAAAATACCCTCTGAAATACAATTTCAAACCCAGCTATCTATGCCTAGTGGTAATATTGAACGTGTTGAAGGTAAACTTAGAGTACCATTCCTTTTCATCATGACTACTACCCCCCTTGTTGCATCTATAACATTTAAAGGTTACGTGGTTCTCGATGGGAAACCTGATGAACTAGAGAAAATATATCAAGATATCATTCAAGGCTCACCCCCATCTTACATATTCACTGCAACACTTCATCACACTATAACAGAGGCAATTTTAATATCTAGAGAGATAGGTGTACCTCCACCAATACCATTACCAAAGTTTGAATCTAAGAAGCAGCCAACTAGAGGGCTAACATTAGAAACCATTTAGTCCATTAACATTTATAAACTATGCCTACAAAGGTATTCCCACTGGTAAGAATAGTTAATCATGGGATCTAAAGAGCATGACAAAGTATAGGAATAGAAAAGGCGGAGTATATAGGTCTGACATATATTCATACAGCATCTACCCGAGAATAAACAAGAATTTCTCTAATACACCGATAAATAGAGGAGAAGTCTACACTGTAAGTATAATTGATGTCAATGAGAAAGGTCAAGGAGTAGCTAAGGTAAGAGGGTTCCCTGTATACGTGTTTGATGCTACAGTAGGGGATAAGGTTAAGGTCAAGATAACGAAAGTATATAGAAACTTTGCTCTTGCTGAAGTCATAGAATGGATACAGCATGTTGAGGAATATTAATAAAGAGTTTTAACCAGAGACTATAAATAAAATTAAATAAATTTTTATTAAATGATATCCTGCTCAAGTATTAGTTCTATTGAATTATTCATTCTTACTAGCCATTTCAAGCTGGTAATGGTTATTCTTTCTCTACTTCTCTAACAACAACCATGGTAACTGTTGATCTTACTGAAGGCATACGTCTGATTTTGTTTACAACTATTGATCTAATGTCATCAAGGCTCCCCCCTTCAACTATAGCCACTATATCATAAACGCCATAGACGAAGTAGGCCCTTTTTACAGCATCAATTTTCTTCAATTCCTCTAAGGTTTCATCTTCACGCCCAACCTCGGTACTAATCAATACAACCGCTTTTACCATACCTAAAACCCCTACACAAGTAGGTTTCGATAACGATTAATAAAGATTACCATTAATTAGATGTACATTTTTGAAATATATAAGATAAGGATAAAAACGTGAATAGTAAGCTTAATCCTTAGTGTTAACTCAGAGGGATAATGATTGAGATTACTACTTATTCACGCAGAGGAATTCAGTTTTAGAGCACGAGATAAAGCAATAGAGAATCCAGAGAAGCTAACTAAAGACAATAGAGAACATATGGCATCAAACGTCTTAGTAGTATTTACATCAGTTGAGGAAGGCGATGATAAAAATATAGATACAATTGTCGCTAAAGCCTCGGATAACATAGTAGACTTAGCAGGTAAGCTTAAGGTAAACGAGGTAGTGTTATATCCTTACGCCCACTTGTCATCCAAACTTGCACCACCCCATGTAGCACTAGAGGTTATGAAGAAACTTGAGGAGGCATTATTAGAAAGAAAGGTTAAAGTAAAACGGGCCCCCTTCGGCTGGTATAAGGAGTTCAAATTAAAATGCTATGGCCACCCCTTATCAGAGCTCTCTAGAGAGATAAGAGTAGAAAAAGAGGTCGTTAAACCTACAGTAAAGAAAGAGAAAGAATACATAATTATAACACCTGATGGCGCCGAGATAAAACCTGAAGAATATAGGTTTAGAGACGAAGAATACGAGTTTAAAGTATTAGTTGAAAAAGAGGCATTGAAAAAGACCTTACCAGGCGGTGAACCTAAGGTTCTAAAGTACCTTAGTAGATATGGTTTTGAATGGGAGCCCTACAGTGATTATGGTCATATGAGATATGGTCCCGAAGCATCATTAATAATGGATTTAGTAATGGACTATTCATGGGATGTAGCTAGGTCTCTAGGGATACCAGTATTCTATGTTAAAGGAACTAACATGTTTAACCTTTCAGTCAAGGCGGTAAAGGAGCATGCTGATCTATATGGAGATCGTCTATACACTATAAGGACTGATAGAGGAGAAATGGTTCTAAGGTACGCAGCTTGCCATCAACAATTCTCCATGCTAAGAGACTGGACGATCTCATACAAGGAATTACCTTTTGGAGCCTTCGAAATAGCTGACTCATATCGTTTTGAACAGAGTGGCGAAGCAGAATTATGCTTCAGGCTTAGAAGGTTCTATATGCCTGATTTACACGTATTTGTAAGGGATGAGGAAGAAGCTAAGAAAATGCTACTAAAGATACATGATAAGATAATGGAGGAAATGGAGAAAATTGGTAGAAATTACGAACTACTAGTAAATGTTGTTAATAGATATCAATATGAGAGATACAAGAACTTTCTAGTTGAAATAGCCAAGAAAGTAGGCAAACCTATACTGGTATCAATATACCCTGAGGTTAAAGGTGTAGCATACTATTGGACTATAAATATAGAGTATCACATTCTTGATACACTCAACAGGCCTAGAGAAATAGGCACTGTACAAATAGATATAGGAAATGCCAAAAGATTCAACATTACCTATGTCGATGAGAATGGTGAAAGAAAACATCCTGTAATATTACACTCAGCTATCATAGGATCTATCGAACGATACATCTATGCTATATTTGATACAGCAGTTAAAGCAGAGCTTGAAGGCAAAAAGCCTATGCTACCAGTATGGTTGTCACCAGTTCAAGTAAGGGTTATACCAGTAACCCGAGAATACATGAAGTACGCCTTAGAGATAGCGCAAAGACTGATAGAAGAGCGAGTGAGAGTAGACATTGATGATAGAGATGAATCATTAGGTAAAAAGATTAGAGAAGCTGAAAGATCATGGATACCTTACGTTATAGTCGTTGGTGAGAGAGAGGTTAAGGAAGGTAAGCTATCCATCAGATGTAGGAAAGAGGATAAAATATTACAAATGAATCTAGACGAGTTCATAAAAATGGTTAAAAACGAACTTGCAGGGTATCCCTATAGACCTTTAAGTCTACCCATGCTCCTAAGCCAAAGACCTGTATATAAACACTTATAAGGAGATTTAAACATAAGAGATAATTAGATGATGATGCATGAGCTTCAGAATTAATGAAGACATGAACCTCCGCTGAAAAATCAACACCTAAACTCAATTTTTATAATAACTTAACCTCCTGACGCCGGAGGTAAGATACTTACAACGTCACCATCACGAATCTCAGATTCAAGATTAGCATAACTTCCGTTTACTAAAATTAACGCTTTAAGGTCTTCACCAAATCCTTCAGATACGTATTCTTTGATTTTACTATCATGTATTTGTGCAAGATAATCAATCAAGTCTTTAAGTTTAACACTATTCTTACTTGGAATATCTATTGTTTCCTCTTTTAGTCCTCCAGCTAAATCTCTAAATATCCCATAGTATTCGACTTTCACCTTTACCATAGTGTATTTCACCTCACCTATTCTATCATTTCAAGTAGCCTATATCCCTTTTCAGTGAGTTTATACTTCTTCCTTTTGTCTTCGTGAATTACCTCTATAAATCCTTTATCCTCTAATTCAGCTAAATGCTGGTATATTGCTTGAACTGTAACTCTTAATCCAAGCTTCTTCCATACAGCGTAACCATGGAGAGGTCCTTCAACTTTTAGTAATCTTAGTATCATGGCTTTAGTGTCTAACCCCCTTAAAACTGTAAGTTGTTTCCTTCTCGTAGTGCCTTCAAATACATCAATACTCTTTAAGCCGCTTCCAGTGAGTAAGACCACAACAGAGTCATCTCTGTCTATTATGCCCTCTTTCACTAACTTTACATAGCCTACAAAACTAGCAGAGGCTGCAGGCTCGACAAATATACCTTCATTACGTGCTAAAGTTACTAATGTCGATAAAGTCTCTTTATATTCTACCAAAACTCCCTCTATTCTAATATTCTTTGAGAGGTTGAATATTTCATTTAGGAATATTGGTTCTTTAACATTTAAGCCTTTGATTATGTTTACTTTCTTAGATATACTATGATTAATATTCTTAATTCTAGCTACTATGGGGTAGCAGCCAGCTGATTGTACTATTACAAAGTTAGGTATGTGGTCTACCACTCCTATCTCCATTAACTCCTTAAAGCCCTTATATACTGAGTAGAATGTTAAACCTGAACCAGTAGGTATCAATATCCAGTCCGGAATAGTACCCATGTACTCATATATTTCGTAAGCTATCGTTTTGAGGCCTTCAATGGAGAGAGTATTAAGTTCAGCTGATGCCTGATAGAACCCTTTCTTGAATGCCATGGAGATGGCTTTATCAAGCGCTTCATCGAGTAAGGTACCGTACTCTTCGACTTCAGCTCCGTAAGCAACCATTTGAGCTAGCTTACCTTCATCAACATTTGATGGTACTATTACATGACATTTGATATTAGCTCTTGACGCGTATGCCGCTATAGATGCGCCATGGTTACCGTCTGAGGCGCATATAAGTTTTGTAGCACCAATGCTTACAGCGTGAGACACTATTAGTGTAGCTGCGCGATCTCTAAAGCTTCCTGTAGGATTTCTTGTTTCATCCTTAAGATACACCTTATTATGATTAAACATGTTACTTGCTGTTTTAGATTTTATTAGTGGAGTATAGCCTTCATTAAGAGTTACTCTCTTGGGTAATGGGGGTAGAAGTGATTCATATCGCCACATAGATTTAATGTTCTCAAATATTCTAAAACCCGATGATCCATCTGGTTTATAAATTACTAATCTACCACACTTTTTACAAATAGTTAGTGGATCTGTATATTCTTCACCACAATTAGTACATTGGAAAACCAGTTGCATATGTGTTCATCCTATTCCTTAAGGTATTCTTTAATATCTACTGTTTTACCCTTCTTTACAAACCTTATTCTAATAGGTAATCTTATGTTCAAACCTAATTGTAAAAGTATATTGTACAGCGTGTAGCCGTCGAGAGAGGATACCATACCCCTCTCTATGAGCTTAGCTAAAATCTCTAGTACATAGTCGTATGCTTCAGGGTACTGTTCTTTAGCTAATTCCAGTATCTCCTTAGCCTTCTCATCTTCTAGAGCATTATAAACTATCTCTTTAGGGCTTCTAGGTTTAGGTAACGTTTCCTCTTTAGATTTCTCTATAAGCTTACGCTTCATATACTCTAATAACTTCTTCCTCATAGATAATGGAATATCCTCTTCACTCATTACAGTCACCTTATATTAGTTCCTATGTAATCTTATTAGGGCTTTCCACTTTTAAACATATACTAGCATAGATAGACCTAACAGGTGTAAGAAGAAATGGGAGCAATAGCCTACGTTTTAGACCTAAATGACTTCGCAAAGTTAACTGAAGGTGTACAGAGATTCTACTGTATTAGAACTAAAGAGATGACAAGAGAGGTAACATTACACTTAATATGTACTGCAAGAAAAGACGATGTAATATACGTTTATGAAGAGCTAGACATAGTTGAGAGTCCAAGAGAATACCTTGAAAGAATAAAATACTTTAAAAAGAAAATACTAGAAATAATGCCTGATGCAATAGTAGGATTCATAGCATTCGACATAAACCAACTTAAGGAAGCATTAGGTTTCGGGGAAAGTGTAGCACCTTTAGCCAGCTGACATATAAGCCGTGTTTTGAAATAGAGGTTCCTTTATTAACTACAATGTAAAAGATGGTTACTAGAGTAGAGAGTAGCCGATGAGGAAAGAACCCCTGAACAGAAGTGGTGACGACCCTTCAGCGGCTCCGAGGTTTCTATAATGTAAAATATTTGACTAGCTCCTCGCCAACTATATTTTTGAGTTCATCAATACTTCTGAAGGGTCTATTCTTAACTATTTCACTTAACATTCTAGTATCTACTCTCGGCATAAGCTTTAATATCCTTAATGGGGCCTTATTGACGTTTAATGGATATGGTATACCAGTAACCGATCTG
>Ga0190326_1000125_pt1 | contig 11368 bp, 10 predicted proteins | sample 4870111112_MG_FD_165049 | JGI IMG/M metagenome (GOLD analysis project Ga0190326, IMG submission 165049) | Hydrothermal vent sediment bacterial communities from Southern Trench, Guaymas Basin, Mexico - 4870-11-11-12_MG | ecosystem: Environmental > Aquatic > Marine > Hydrothermal vents > Sediment ... | reverse complement strand
GAGGGGTGGCTGACGTACTATGATGTAGAGAAGAAATCCTGGATTCCGTTGGGGAATGCTCATGTTGCAATCTACGTTGATGGAAGGGAGGTTGGGAAAGCTGAGACAAATGAGTTTGGAATGTTCAGCTTCACATTTCCGGCACCGTATAAAGGGAAACACAAGCTTGAGGTGAGGTTTAAAGGCAAAGCTGGGTATGAAAGTTCCAGCAAATCTCTCGAATTTCAGGTTATTGAGAGAGAGCAGAAGCTAAAGCTGGGAAAACTTGCAAGAGATGTATTTTTGCTGATTGTTGCGTTGATTTTCCTGCTGTTTGTTGTGGTGTTTATCACCAAAATGCTTGTCAGATAACCCTAATACCCTCAAACCGCAGTGATCTTGTGATGGTGTTCTCCACCTGCCTGACTCCCTCCAAACCACCCTCAATCTTTTTCAGCAAATCGAAAACGTTTCCGTAGATCATTGCCCCTTTAACGGCTTTTCCCTTAAAGTAAGCGTTGTTGCACTCAAGACTGAACTCACCGCTCACAGGATTTGCAGTATGGGAACCGATCAGGGAGTGGATTATGAGGCAGTCATCATCCTCACATTTTTCCGTTTCTATAACCACATTGCTAACCATTGGCGAGGGAATGCTGCTCTCCTCAACCCTAAACCCGTTTCCGGTAACACCGTACTTTTTGGAATGCTTCCAGTCGGTGTAGTAGCTTTTAACAACACCGTCATCGATTAGGATTGTTTTTTTTGCTGAAACTCCCTCATCATCAAATCCGCAGCTCATCAAACCACCTTCGACAGTGGAGTCGTCGATGATTGTTATCCTTCCAAACTCGTCACCGAGCTTGATAGCACTCCTTCCCTTCTCAACATTCTCTGCAGAGAGGGAGGGGTAGAGGGTGTTTGAGAATAGCTGATGTACAGCAATTGGCTGAAGAACAACATCATAAAATCCGCTGTCAATCTTAACTGCTCTTGCAGAATCCACCGCAAGCCTTTCAGCCCTTTTAACAGCCCCTTCGATGTCGATTTCGATGCTTCTGCTTCCGCAAACTTCGTAAGCACTGCCCTCCTGAAAAACAATCTCGACTATGAAGGATGATAAGGTTGACTTCTCGTAGCTTTCAAGCCCGAAGGAGTTGGTAATTCTCACCTCCTCAACTACGTGTTCGATTTTTGCGGCAGCTATGTTCGCTCTATCTACAGAACTTTTCAGCCTCTCAAATTCTTCCAATATGTAGTCGGAATCTACCTTCTCAACCCTTCTGTCGTAAGTCCCCTTAACTCTTGCAGGTTTCTCGCAGGGGAAATCGTCAAGTTCATCCTCAGATACTCTTGCTATTTTTTCTGCAAGAGACAGGGCTTCATCCTTCGTTGATGCTGAAGCAAAGCCCATCCTTCCGTTCAAAATCACCCTTGCTGAAAAACCGCGCTCAAGACCGGAGCTTACGTACTTTAGCTTTCCCGCTTCAACCTCTGCCGATACAGTTCCGGTTTTGTACTCAAATATTTCCCACTCCATCACGCCCCACCAACCGTTGCCCTGCAAAGCACAGGAGGAGACCCATCAGAAACGGGGACAAGCTGCCCGGCCTTACCGCAAAATCCGGGGTCGAAATCAACTTTTCTGCCGATTTTAACGTCTCTCAGAATTTCGAGAGTGTTTCCAGAGAGGGAAACGTCCCTGACCATCTCAGCAAGCTCTCCGTCCCTGATGATATATCCGTACTGGGCGTTGAAGTGGAAGTAACCCGTTGCGGGATTTGTTTCCCCACCCCTCGACCCGATCAGGTAAACCCCTCCTCTGCATTCTTCAACAAGCTCATCAAAGCTGTACTCGTGGCTTTCAATGTATGTGTTGCTCATCCTGACGATTGGCACATCAACACCCTGACTCCGGGCATTTCCGGGAACACCACCAAGTTTTTTCGCAGTCTCTCTGCTGTGCAGGAAGCTTTTGAGAACCCCATTCTTTACTATCTCCCTTCTCTCCGCTTTTACACCCTCATCGTCGAAGGGGAAGAATCCGAATTCCGGGAGAGTCGGATCGTCGATTATCGTTACGCTTTCATCAGCAACCTTCTGGTTCAGCTTTCCCTTGAGCACCGTTGCTCCTTGCAGTACATGGTCAGCTTCGACAGCATGGCCAAAAGCCTCATGGACGAAAACACCCGCCAAGCTGGGATCCATTACAACGTTCATCCGCCCTGATGGTGGAGATGAAGCATTAACGAGCTTAGGCAAGATCTCTACGATTTCGTAAGCTTTGTCATCAACACCATCCAGAACTTCGTAACCGCCAACCCTCATCTGCCTCTTCGAGATAAACTGCAGACTCCTACCCTTGCCCACACCCATTATGGAGATTCCTGTCCTCAAAACCTCGTACTCAACTTCCGACCCACACGAATCTCTGTACTGGAAGTTCCTTCTGATTTCGAAGTAAACAACTTTCGTGCTCACACAAACATCCCTGATTATTTTCTCAAGGTCTTTCAGCAACTCCACTTTCTCCTCAATAGGGACATCCTGTGGGTCTCTTTTTACCCTCATTCTGTAGCTCCCTCTGCTGACAATCTCCTCTACATCCCCTTCTCCCCGCATAAATGCGTTTTTTTCCGCCTCCTTTAGTCCTTCATTATCCTCAACATCTCCCTCGAAAATTCCCCAGAACCCGTTCTTGAGAACCCTGAAACCCTTGCTGGATGATTTATTGTATCTAGGCTTCTCCAGCTTACCATTCTCAAGCTGAAGATTGAGGGAAAAATTTTCAACTTTCCTGACGTCCCAGAACTTCATTCACCCCATCCCTCTCTCCTTGAGAATGCCTTCTGCTGCAATCAAACCTGTCACAGCAGCTCCAACGATCCCTCTGCTCACACCCGCCCCATCACCGATTGCGTAAATGTAGGGTATGTTCGTCCTCATCCACTCATCGACTTTCAGCTTGAGGGAGTAGAACTTAACTTCGGGAGCATAGAGGAGAGTTGAATCGTCAGCAACACCGGGAATGACCTTATCAAGCCTTTCAAGGGCGTCAAGAATGTCGTCAATAGCCCTTCCGGGGTAGGCGAGGCTTATGTCTCCCGGGATAGCTGTTTTCAGTGTCGGCTGAACGAGCCTGTTGTTCTTTATCCGGCTTTCCGTGCTCCTCCTTCCGAGCCTCAGGTCCTTCAACCTCTGCACTATCGGATTTCCTCCTCCAAGCTTTGTTGTTATCCTCGCCAGATCTCTCCCCCATTCGTTGGGCTCATCAAATGGTTCCGTGAACTCGTAGTGACCCAGCAGAGCGAAATTGGTGTTGCTGCTCTTCTCCTTAGCCTTGCTGTGCCCGTTTACCAGACAAAAATCGCCATAATCTTCTCTTATCACCCATCCCCTCGGACAGGTGCAGAAAGTCCTCATGTAGTCGTCATGCCTTTTCGTCACGACTCTCAGCTTTGGGTCGTAAATCGTGGATGTTATATCATCCATTATCGATGCCGGCACCTCAATTCTTACTCCCACATCAATGGCCTTTGAATTCTCGACCACCTCAAGGTTGTATTCCTTGGCCCACTTTTCGAGCCAGCTCGCTCCACTTCTACCGACGGCGATTATCAGATAATCGTAACCGAACTCCTCCCCTTTCTCCGTTCTTACGACCTTTCTTTCAGGATCGATGTCCACAACCGTCTTGCGAGTGTATATTTTAACGCCATCCTTTTTCAGCTTGTCTTCGATGCTTCTAACGACTTTAGGAAGTTCATCACTGCCAACATGTCTCTGTCTCAATGGCACGAACTCTATTCCGGCAGCGTTGGCTTTCTTGAGGAATTCTTCGATTTTATCGAGGTCATCTCCGTAAAGCTCATTCGGAGCACCGTGTTTCAGGAAGATGTCATCAACTTCTTTCATCTTTTCGATAAGGTACTCAGGGTCAAGAAAGTCGAAATCACCGCCAACAGAGAAGCTTGAAGGGTATTCGGGGTGGACGTAATTCAGCTTTCCGTCAGACAAACCGCCAGCCCCCCCAACTCCAGAGGTTATGTTGCAGGGGTTGCACTTTGTGCAGAAACTTTCGGAAAGATCACTCGGACACTTTCTCCTTGAAATGTCTCTACCCATTTCAAAAATAGCAGTTTTGAGCTTTCCCGCAAGCTTGTATGCGGCGAACATTCCTCCCGGCCCAGCTCCCACAATTATAACGTCAAATTTCATACATTTCTTGATTAGGGGCAAGAGGTCTTTTAAGCTTTGTTATTTCTCGTGGATATTCTGTCCCACGATTGCCATTAACAGCGAGGAGTGTTAGTGCTGTCAGAGGAACCTCATAACTTCTGCTCCGCTGAGCAAGTCCTCCTCAATTCCTTCAACGAGTGGATTTTTGTTAATTATTTTCCCTTTGAGCTGGTAGCTTACCTCCACCTCCTCTTCTGGTTTCACCTCTACGTCCCATACTATCGTAGAGTAACCTGATCCCGAAATCTTTGCTCCACCGGCTTTGACCTCTCCAGAACACATCTCATACAGCTTTATACTTCTCTTAGAACGAGTAAAATTGGAAACTCTTATAGTGACCTCTTTGACACCATCCTTTTCGTTCACGACCCTTTCAACGTGCAGGTAACCCATTATTCTCGCCACAATTCTGTCAATTTCGAGCGGTTCTTTCTCAAGAATCTCACACACTTTTTGAGCAATCAGCGGTAAAACCTTTCCGATCATCTCCTCCTTTTTCCTCTTCTTTTGCTGTCTGCTCTTTCTGTCGAGGTACTCCTTCAACCTCCTCCCAGCTTCCTGAAGTGCGAGGCGAACTTCATCGATTATTTCCGGAATTGCTGCCACACTCTCCTTAGATTCCGATGTATAGGGGATGTTGGTTGATGCGAGGTGTATAAGGATGACAGCGGGAGCATAAGGTAGCTCTCCTTTATTCTGGAGCATCCCGTAGGACTTCCAGTTAACACTCTCCACAGCCTTTGTTAATGCGCAACCTCCCTGCTGGTAGAGAAGAGGTATTTTGTTGGCATACCTGAGTAAGATGACCTTTTCCGATTTTATCTCACCACCGTAAGCTATCCCGACCTCCACAAGGAAAGGATGGCCAGAGTAGACTTTGGGTTTTCTCGTTACAGCGTACACGAATTCAGGCTGGTACTCTGCCATCAGGCTTTTGGCGATCATAGCCTCGCCTATCGGAGAGAGGCAGTCCGTTGGTGGTGGGAGGAAGTCAGTCTGCCGGAAGGCATTTAGCAGTCTTGCAGCCTCATCCCTCCCCATCTCCTGCGGAACCTCATCCCCGCTGAAACCACCCCTCTTCAAAACATCGTCGGCAATTTTGTCTCCCACTCTGACAAACTCATCCTTCAAAAACTTCCTCAAAGTCGTTGCTTTTGTTGCTTTCAGCATGTTCATCAGAGTGCCGAGTTCTATCCCATGCGGATGGGGTTTGATAGACTTAGGAGGTGGTGGAACATCTTCACTCACTCTCTTGAACTCGTGTATTGTCCCATCTGGCTCGACAAAGGTTATCTTTGCATGGGGATTTATGACCGAAGTCTCCCTCAAATACTCGTAAACGCTCTGTTTTCTCTCTCTGACGTAATTGCCCGCAATTTCCAGTTCAATTTTCGTACCGCTCGGGAGGTACCACTCCTCTTCTCCTTCTTCAACAATCTCCGGCTCGTTCTTCTTTGTATTGATGTACAGAACCACCTTCTTTGCTTTCTCATCGTCAGGTGTTTTTGATACGATTGTGGCTGACTTTCCTGTTGTTAGCTGGGCATATAGTACGGCTGCAGAAATGCCGATACCCTGCTGCCCCCTGCTCTGCCTTATCTCATGGAATCTTGAACCGTAAAGCAGTTTTCCGAAAACCCTTGGAATCTGCTCTCTCGGAATTCCGGGACCGTTATCCTCAACAACGATTTTAAAATGGTCGTCAACCTTTGAAATTCGAACAAAGATGTCCGGCAGTATTCCTGCCTCCTCACATGCGTCGAGGGCATTATCCACAGCCTCCTTTACGACGGTTATGATGGCCTTTGCCGGGTTTGAGTATCCCAGAATGTGCTTGTTTTTCTCGAAAAACTCAGCGACACTTATCTCTCTGTGCTTTCCGCTCATATCTCAGCTCCAATTACTGTCTGCGTTTTTGTTACACCTTCTATACCTCTTATCTCATCCACAAGCTTGTTCAGCTCCGAAAGACTGTCTGTTTCGATAATAACAACAAAATCAAATTCACCAAAGACATGGTAAACCTCTCGAACGCCCTTTTTGTCCTTAATGGCGAGATACACGCCTTTCTCCTTTCCGGGAGCAACGTTGACCATGGTTACTCCGATTACCATGGATTAAAGTCCAAAAGAGACTTTAATACTTTTCCCTCAAAAAGAATTAGATACCCAAAAACAATTTGATTATTTTGTCAGCCGTGAGACCGAAAATCTCGGTGATGTAAGAACCGAATTTGAGTATTGTGCAAAGTAGGTCAGAGTTTCCAAACAGCATTTGCTGTGATTCAGTCATTTTAGCATTTAATGAGGGATTTTTTGAAATTTCCTCGAATAGGAGCGTTGCAATCTTCATTCCCCAGACAAACAGAACGTTGAATCCTTCTGCAATTTTTCCTGTATCAACGTTTGCCACGGCAATAACTCTATCTGCAGCCGCAGAAGCTGTGGCCGAAGTTTCTGCGAGTTTTGCAAGAGCAACTATGAATTCCGCTCCGGCCATCTTTATCACCGCCTAATATTCCTCATTATTACAATTACTACCATCTTCATCACCTGCTGTTTTTAACCCAAGCTATTTAACTGTTACCTATTATTACAACAATTATGAGCATCGAATTGCAAAAGTCGAATTGCAGATTTTTATAATTTGAAATATTAAAACATTTGAAAATTATCCTTTTGTAATCAAATCCTCTCCTAGCTTGGCGGAAACGATGGCCGGAAGATTTCCGGCAAAAGCGATTAAATCATCTTTTATGACGAGTATTCCTTCAGCAAACTTGGAGTATTTCCTGTAAAATTCAGACACAATCTTCTCAAGCTCATCCCTGCCAAAATCACCAATTATGTTTCCCAGCGCGGTGGCGAGAGCATCTGCCACACCTCCATCTCTTGAAATAACTGTGGCAGCATCAGCCATCCCAAAGCTTACGGAGTGTCCTATTTTCCCGCTTGAGGTGCAGATTGCCATGTAGTCTACTGGTGGAACTTTGAAAGCCAAATTGGAGGGGTAAATTCCGATCAGCAGCACTCTGTCTGAGTGTATGACTATATCACCACCGTTATCAACCACGGCAAGCTTCGCTCCAGCTCCAATCATCTTCTCAACCGCATATGAGGCAATTGTTCCAGCAACTGCTGCCATCGGCCCCACTCCTGCAATCTCACTCGCTTTGCACATTCTGTTTATAATTTCGCCTCCTGAGCAATCGATAGGCTCGTAGCTTGTTAAAAAGTCCGGATTTTGGAGTATGTAGCTCTCAATCTCGCTTCTTGCTTCAAGAATTGCATTTACCGCCACTCTGCAGAACTCTTCTCTCTCGGTAAGAATGGTTACAATCGTCTCCTTGTACTGGAACTTGAACCTCTTCATATTCCTATGAGCTTTCTGACCTCTTCAAGCGAGTGCTGAACGGTTCTTCTGCTCTCAACAGCTATAATTTTCGGTAAAAGCCTTAAAGCGGTCAGATATTTACCCTTGAGCATTGCATCCACAAACTTCTGCTCGTTCTCGACCCACTCAAGCTCTTTCAGTATTCTCTGCTCGTAACTTTCGAGTTCAGAGTTCAGCAAGCAGTCAGCGAGAATTCTTGCAGATGCGAGTGCTGGGGCGTTCCCCTCGCCAGCGCCACTGACGCATCCGATGGCCTCACCAACACCCACAACATTGCCGCTGACAAACGGCTTGCAGCGTGAAGGGGGAAGCATTCTGACCTCTCCGATACAGTTACAAGCTGGTTTTGTGGATTTGAAACCGTATTTTGCTCTAAGCTCGGCCAGCAGTCTTTCGATCTCTCCCTTATCAACGTTCCCTGCCCCTATATGCCACCATCCGTCTCTGAGGGGAAAAGCCCATGCATAGCCCGTTCTTTCCATCCGGATATAGAGGTTCGGCTCTATGTCGTGCCTCTCCTTGGTTTGAACTGTTGGAAGAACCCTGTCGTTCTCGATCTTAGGCAGGTACGCTCTGGTAACACCAGTTGCGTCAACCACGATTTCTGGCTTCTTGCATTTGTCCATCTCGACCCAGAGGTCGGAAAGGAGCTTTTTCTTGTCAAAGATTACGACATCTCTGTTTTTCAGCCACACGCCGTTGGCCACAACAAATTCCGGCTTTAGAATAACATAATCGTCGAAATTCAGGCCAATTTCTGAGTAAAAGCTTTTGGCCTCGCTGTAAACAATCCCCCATGCGCATCTGCAGTCCGGCTCCCTTCTCCTGTCGTAGATGGCAACCTTCAGTCCCTCGGAGGATAAAAGGTGGTAGAGGTATGTACCAGCTATCCCTGCACCGTATATCTGAATCATAGCGACTGCAGATTCTCCACAACTGCCTCAGCAAACTCCCTTGTCCCCACCTTCGTCCCACCCATGTGGCGGTGGATGTCGTAGGTAACTATTCCGCTGCTTATCGTCATCTCCACAGCCTTCTTTATCATCTCACTCGCCTCTTTCCATCCAATGTACTCGAACATCAGCGCGCCGGTGAGGATTTCAGCCGTAGGATTAACCTTGTTCTGCCCTGCATACTTCGGAGCTGATCCATGAACGGGTTCGAAGACACCTATGCCATCTCCGATGTTGCTTCCCGGAGCTATTCCCAGCCCGCCTACAAGCGCTGCAGCAGCATCGCTGAGGTAATCTCCGTTGAGGTTTGGTAGGGCTATGACGTCGTATTCGTCAGTTCTGGTCAGAATCTGCTGGAACATGTTGTCGGCAATTCTGTCCTTAACGACAATCTTTCCCTCGGGCTGCTCCCCGCCATACTTGTCCCAGAGTTCACCCTCGGTTATGCAGTAGTTTCCGAACTCCTGCCTTGCCACCTCATAACCCCAGTCCCTGAACGCCCCCTCTGTGTACTTCATGATGTTCCCCTTGTGTACCAGCGTGACGCTTTTTCTGCCGTTCTCGATCGCATACCTTATGGCCATCCTCACGAGTCTTTTTGTGGCAAATTTGCTTATTGGTTTAATTCCGATTCCTGAGTCCTCCCTTATCTTTACCCCGAGCTCTTCCCTGAGGAATTTTATGAGCTTTAAAGCCTCCTCACTTCCTTTAGGCCATTCAATTCCTGCATAGACATCTTCAGTGTTTTCCCTGAAAATCACGAAGTTCACCTTTTCAGGATGCTTAATCGGGCTCGGCACACCTTTGAGATAGTAAACTGGCCTAACATTGGCGTAGAGGTCCAGAACCTGCCTGATTGTAACGTTCAGACTTCTGAACCCACCCCCAACAGGAGTTGTGAGGGGGCCTTTAAGCGCGACTCTGAACTCCCTTATTGCGTTCAGCGTATCTTCGGGGAGGTAATTTCCGTAAAGCTTGTAGGCATCCTCTCCTGCATAAACCTTGAACCACACGATTTCTTTGCCTATTTTCTCCACCGCCGCATTAAGAACCTTGATGGCTGCCGGAACCACATCCTTACCAATTCCATCTCCTTCAAAATAGGGGATTATCGGGTTATCCGGAACGATGAGCTTTCCGTTTTTATATCTAATTTTCTCTCCATTCTCTGGAGGCTTGACCTTCTCGTACTGCATGTCGGAAGGCTGTGGAGGTATATAAAATCCTTCCGTTCTTGATTAAGACTTTTAACCCAGACGCGGATTTTCATTCAATGCGCCTTAAAGATATCTTCATTTCTGAGCTGAGGAAGAGAGGGGTGGAGAGGGTAGGGACGAGATTGAAGAAGGTGATGTCCTCACCAGACCCAATTGCAAAGATGGCTCTTTACGTGGCAAACGGCAAGGCTGAGGTTTGCAGGAGTGATGGAGGGTTGCAGCATTCTTTCACCCTCGATGGGCGTTTCGTCAGCCTATCCCCGCAAGCATACGTCGGGAAATGTAAATCTGAAATTCTGCTCAGCAAGGATGAGCTGACACAGCATCCGTTTCCGTTCGTTGTTGTGGACTGCCGATTTTACGACGAGCATACGGAAAAGGAGATGTGGAAGATAGAGCTTCAGGTGAAGCAGACTCTCGGTATCGTTAGGGAGTACATGTGGGATGATAAACTTGTTGTAACCTACAGAGATGTTGGATTCGGGCGCTTTTGGAGAACAACGGAGGAATTTTTGAGGGAGAGTGGGATTAAGAAGGTTGTTCTCCTTGACCCAAACGGGGATGAACTTTACGGTAGAACAGGGGCGAAGTGCTTCATTATTGGCGGTATAGTGGATAAAACTGGGACAAAGAAGGGTTACACCTCAAAAATAGGAAAGGCACTTGAGAGGGAAGGTGTAGAGGTTGACTACAGGAAGGTAGAGCTCAGAGGAGATGTTGTGGGAGTTCCGGACAGAATTAACCACATTGCCGAGATTCTGCTTAAAGTTGAGCTGGACGGAGAGGATGTGGAGAAGGCGATAAAGGCAGTGCAACCACCACTTGTGGCAAAGTGGAGGCTGAGAAAAGAGCTGCACGACAAAACGGTGAGAGTATGCTTGGGAAGGAAAACTGTTAGAGTTGTTGAAAGAGGGGTTTTTGATGAATTCAGAGAATGGCTCAACATAACCAGAAAAGATTTTTACGAGGTTTGCAGGGAGCAGAAGTTCTTTGTGGTTTCTGAAAAGGTTATGGATTGGATAAAGAGCTTGGAGTGGGATGAAAGGAAGAGGTGCTTCAGGGTTAGGTAATTTTATAAAAAAGATTTATGAGTGACGCCCCTTCTACACTCATGTGGTTGAAAAGATAGCCAGACCTTTTTCTAAAAGAAGCTCTTTGAGAACTTTATCGCACTTCAGTCTAGATCTACAATTCGGGCTCATGGATAGATAATTGGTGGAAAGCTATTATCCAATCAACTTTGAACTCTCTCATGAGTTTGAGACTCTTGAATCCGCTTGGCTATGTTCTCTAATACTCTCCTCAGAAATTCCTTCCATCTGTATGTTTTTTTTCTGCAATAGTACTCTATCGTTTCGTAAATCTTCGCAGAAACTGTGATCGTTATGGATTTTAAAGCTTCGCCAAGTTCGCTTTCCCTAGAGTCCCTCACCTTACTTAAAATTTCCTTTAGGTGTAAACGACGTGTCCGAATAAGCATCAAACAACATAAATAATTGAACAACTTACCATCTTTTATGGTGACGGCGGATATAGCAGAAAATAACCTTGTTGAGTTGCTGAAAGAGTTTGACATCTTTGAGAGGA
>Ga0190326_1000124_pt1 | contig 11380 bp, 17 predicted proteins | sample 4870111112_MG_FD_165049 | JGI IMG/M metagenome (GOLD analysis project Ga0190326, IMG submission 165049) | Hydrothermal vent sediment bacterial communities from Southern Trench, Guaymas Basin, Mexico - 4870-11-11-12_MG | ecosystem: Environmental > Aquatic > Marine > Hydrothermal vents > Sediment ... | reverse complement strand
CCACACAAAGAAGCAGAGACGTTGTCCCACAATATATTATTACACGTGTAATAATATATTGTGGGACAACGTCTCTGCTTCTTTGTGTGGTTTTTTATAATTTGGTTTTTATATTGTGGTGTGAATCACGGCACGCCTCATCATCATGGCGTGGCTAAAAACCTATGTGCTAAGGGTATATTGTGTCAGCTTGACACATAGTGTTAGTAAATAGACTATATCTCTTTACTGAATATATATAGTGGTTGATAATGCTTGGTATAGTCAATGCTATATATTGCATTGACACAATTTGACACAACTATATATTATCATGTGCAATATATAGCGGTGACAAATTTTGACATAGCTATATATTGTATATGCTATATTGCGTTTATCCCTATACTTTATATCAGAGATTTTACTATATAGCTATCTATACATGCTCTTTTAATTATTTTATTCGTTTTATAATTTGTCGTTCAGTCTGTCGGTTTGTACGAAAAACATAATACCTATGTTGAAATTGCAGAAATGCAATATGTCATGTGGTACTAAATATGTTCAATTTGGTGGCCCAAATTGCATAAGTGAAAGTTATATTAGGTAATTACAAATATGTAAGTTCATAAGTATAATTAGACATAGACAATTTGGAACATAGAATTACATGCATTAAATTTCTTTAGAACAACTACAATTGTGTGCTTAAGCTTATAGAATTTAAGGCATGAAAATACGTACTTGAGATTATAAGTCTACAAATATGAAAATGCAAGCTTGGATTAGCAATTATGTTAATGATATTTCAGAATTGTAATATAGGCTACGTAATTCGACTTGTGAAATTTTGTTCACAAAATCTTGTGCATGAAATTTTGTTCACAAAATTTTATGCATGAAAATCTGTGCATGAAATTTTGTGCATAAGATTTTGTGTGTAGTATTATAAAAGGGTATATGTAAGTAAGATAGTAAGTCTTATATAACATTATTATCATAATGTTAAACATGGAGCTGGATGAAGTTGTGGATAGAATTATTGAAGAATCAGGAAAACTATTGGTTACAGTAAAACCAGAACTCAGGTACAAAATTGGGACTGAAATTGAAACAATTATTGATGAAGATGAGGATATTAATATATGCGATAAGTATCTTGATGACTACTATTATGACGAAAGTTGTGGCATGGAATTCGTTACCAAACCATTTTCATCATTAAGAGAATACTGGGAAGCCGTAAAAGCTATTGTTTCAGAAATTAGAAAAGAAAACATACGCATTGGAGATAAATGCGGTGGACATATTAATATCTCATGGCAAAATGGCAATAAAACATGGGTAGACTATGAAAAAACAATAGCACAAAACATACTATTCTTTAGCGATTTGCTTAGCTATATGTTTTGTTCACCAGAAACACACTGGAGATATGACTACAAGGAATATCCGATAAGTGTTGAAACTATTGAAAACGATATATACGATAAATACTGTTGTGTGCATCTTAAGGATTATGCTATAGAAGTAAGATTCCCAGATTCACCTAAAGACATTGATAACCATGTTTTGCTTACCGCTACTTTATTAGCAATAAGCCTAAGAACTACAAAAATACCATTCGACAAGGAAACGTTCCATAGAACTAAGGAGATTTATGAAAAAATAAACAGACATGGAGACACAATAAATAAAGAAGACTATACATACTTAAGGGCTAAGTTCAAACTCTTAAAGAAATTCATTGAAAAACCATTAATGGCATTAAGTCATGATTTAGGAGTAGACTTAATGAAAGCATTAGAACACAGATTCCAGAATCCCAAGTATGAAGAAATAGAAGAAAAAGACTTTAACTTAGAACAATTTGCAATTAAGACCAAGGTTAAGGCTAATGCCAGTGTTAATGTTGTTCCATCGACACAATTAACCTTAACCGCTTTTGCATAATCTTTATTTAATCCTTATTTAATAAATAAATTTAAGCATGGGGGTGAAATTGTGAAAATCAAAACGGTATATGTTGAAGATAATGATGACCTCGCAGAAACAATAACCACAATAGCATGGAATAGTAATAGTTTCAATGAACTTATCAGTAAGCTTGAAAGTTTAGGCATCGACAGAAAAGTTGTAAACCAAATAAAGGCTTGGGGGTGAAAACATGCCCAGATGTAAAATTTGCAATGAATGGTTTGTCGGCGGAAATCCGAAAGGTGATGAAAACCTTTGCATGTGGTGTTACGCAAAACTATGGGCGAAAAATAAAATCGCAGAAATAAAACAAAAACATTAAATCCTTTTTATAAAAATCTCGGAAAGGAAACCAAGGCATAAGCTGAAAAGCTTTTCTTTCGAGCCGTTTTTATTCATTTATCGGAATATTATAGGGGTATTATTATTTCGAGCCGTTTTTATAAATATGTCGAGAGGTTTTAATTGTTATGTCGAGCTAATACCGCAAAGTTTATATAGCAATTGCGGTATAGGTTAAGATAGAGGTGGTTGAGATGAAGGGTAGGGTTGAATTGGAAATGGTAAAAATAGTAGAAGAGTTAGCAAAGAAATTCGGGGCAGAAGTTCATGTAGATGGTCAAACAGTCTATATACACAAGCCAGTACAACCAAAAATCCTTGCACACAGTGCACTCAAAATCTCAGAGGTCGGAGAGAACATCTACGAGGTGCAGGCGAGTATTGTCGTGAGAAAAGGAGATGAATCCAAAATTTCAAGCATAGTTCCTGGTTCATGCATTTGTGCCTACTGTTTTGGTGAATACTACTTAACAATATTCGCAACTGGAGTATTTGGTGCTGAAAAACTCAAGAACATTCTAGAGCCAATCATAAAACTTTCAATCTAATTATTTCTTTAATTATTTCTCCTTTTTTGTAATAATTCTAAAATTGTTTAGCTTGGTTCTATCTGCTAATCTTCTATAGTGTAATACCATAAGATTTATATAACAATTATGGCATAGTTAGGTATAGAGGTGGTTGAGGATGGAAACGGTCAGAAGGATACAAACTTGGGTGGATGAAATAGGAGCATGGATTGACGAGGTCAGAGACACAAATATAAAGGAGTTAATATGGGATAATCTCATAAAGATATCGGACACGATAAGCAGAATTGCGTTTGTAAAAAAGGATAAGGGATTAACGATTGAAATACCCTTTGAAAACACAACTCAGGTAGACTTTGAAGCAATTGGCTTAGCTGGTGAATATGACCCTCACACTAAGAAAATCGAGCCTCTTAAACTCTTTATTGGTACTACTGGTGAAGTCCGCAAATGGTTAAACAAATTCGGTGGACTTGACATTGTGGAATACGTTAGATACGACAAGTACGCCAAATTACTCGATGAGCTAAAAGACAGAGAAAGAGTCATCGAGGAGCTTCGAGAGAGCTTAGCAAAGAAAATTGAAGAGGTTAAAAAACTCTACAACAAAATCAAGGAGCTTAATGAAAGGATTGACGAGCTTGAGCTTGAGCTGGCTGGAAAAGATAGACCCGTTTGCTAATAATTTTTAGAGAGGTGGTACTCATGATTGAGAGAGATGGAGATGTTGTATATGTTACCAAACCAATTGGGGAAATAAGCAATTGCGTTGAGATGAGAGGAAAAGACTTTATCGAGGCGTTTGAAATATTGCCTCACAGAGTTTCAATAACTCTACTATTCGGAGAAGTTAAAGGGAGAGAGTACTGCGTAAGGATTGAAAATTCAAAATTAGTATTCCACAAAACTATCAAAGGTGATTTCAGAAAGCTACTAAAAGAGTTAAAAGACATGAAACCTAAAGAGGCTTTTCAGTACCTTAGAGATAGGTTTATGAAATTACCTATAAAGAATTAATCTTATTATACTATTCTCCTTTTTTGTTAACTTTTTCGTAACAAAACGCAAAGAGAAGGTTTTTAGGTAATTTCCAAGTCTTTATCTAAGGCATATATACGCTCAATGTCCCTTTTAGGTTCTTTATTCTATAATATATTCTATTATAGAGTAAAGTAAGAGGGACAATCAAGAGACCGCATAGGTTAACACCGCAAAGTTTATATAGCAATTGTAACATAAGTAAATATAGAGGTGGTTGAGGATGAGTAAAAGAATAGTATGTATTGGTAGAAAAATCAACAAGGATAGGCTTAGACATGAGATTGAAAATATAAGAAGAGAGCTAAAAATAATTGAAAGACATTTAGACAAAGATGACGATTTACAAGGTCTCGAAATCGGCTTAGCTATGGACGAAATCATAATGGCTCTAAGCCGAGCCACAGATTGCTATGTTATATACTCAGATGGTACTAAAAAACAAATAACCTTAGCAGAACATTTCATACTTAGCCTCTAAATCCTTTTTTGTTTTTTATACCTTTTTTAGTATATTTGTTCCATTAATACCGCAAAGTTTATATAACGTTTGTTAGACTATTTTATTGTAGAGGTGGTAGTATGTGCGGTATAGGTGGAGTTTGGGGATTAGGTGATGTAAGACTGGACAAGAGAGATGCCAAGAGACTCATCGAGCTAGCAATCTATCTGCAATCGAGAGGCGATAAAGCCTTTGGCTTTTACAATGGTGAAAACGTGATAAAGTTTCCTTCAAGTGCTTCAGATGTAATTGCAATGATAGACAGAATAAGACCATTCAGTGAGCTTGTAACTGGTAAAAGGATGTTCCTAATGCACACCAGAGAGCCAACCATTGGAGACCCATTGAAAAACAAGAACAACCATCCTTTCGAGCTTAAGGATATAGTATTTGCTCATAACGGTATGCTTTACGAGTATACATTGTTCAGAGACATAAGGTGTAGTGTTTCTGAACACGAGTATAGTTATGAATACATCGATACCTATGAAATACTTGGTAAAGTTGAGACTGATTTGCCTGAGACAGATTCATTCGAAATAGGAGTAGCAATTCAGGAAGAGTACAATAAATGTAATGATTTCATCGAGGCTCTTGAGAGAGCCTTAAGCTACTTAATCTACTTTGGAGACATGGCTCTCTGGATTTACTCTAAGAGAGAAGACTTACTCGCTCTGTTTAAGTTCGAGAGACCATTGTTCTACGGTTTCAAGAACAGTAAACTATGGTTTGCAAGCGAGAAATGGATGCTTGAAAGCATTAAGGTCAAGAAAATCAAAGCTTTAAGAGATTGTGAACTCATAGTATATTCCAGAGACGGGGAAGAATACAATGACTTCATCGAGTTTGAGATTAAAGGGAAATCATATTGCGTTGAAAACTATGTCGAGGAAGAAAGAGACATCTGGAGAGATTGGAGATTTTACCTCTAATTTTTGAATTTGAGTAAGGTGATGGGTATGCTCCTTTCGAGGTTAGAAGAGGCATTGGATGTTAAGTTTGAAAAAGAGGTTGTAATTGGTGCTGAGATGGAAATCTATCTCATCGATGCTTATGGAGACGAACACACATTGCTTAATGAGGAAGACGTAATCGAGGACATTTACTCAGAGTTCGATGAAAGAGTTTACAGAGACTACTATGAATATCAATTAGAAATTAGAACTAATCCTTCTGAGGACTGGAAAGAAGTTGCTGATGAGCTAATCGAGCTAATGAAAGAAGTCTCAAAAGTTGCAAGACCGTTTAAGAGCGGAAGATATGGAGAAATCTTAAGCTTGAGACAGCTTGAAAGTCCTCACATCGGTGTTCCACCACTCCACTATGACAACTATGAATTCGAAGATTATTGGATATACGATGAAAATGCCAATTACGGTAACAGATACCACGATATTATCATCAACACTAACCGTAAAGAGGGAAGGCATAGAATTAAGAGCGTTGATACCATCGAGATAAGAATGTTCGATTGCGTTGGCTACAAGAAGGCTATCTATTGCGTGCTTGAATCTGTATATAGCATTGCTAAGTACATTAATCCAGAGTGGTTCAATAAATATAGGCGTAACTTTGCTCTAATGCTTAAGCTTAGAGACTTAATCCAGAACTCTAAGCTTAACCTCGTTAATCCAAATAGCTGGATTAATCCATTAACATTGTATAGCGTGGATGAGCTATTGTCGTATTTAGATGTCGAGAATTGCATTATATCACCTTGGATATATTACGTCTACTGGGATTGCTATAACGTGGTACATCCAGAAACCCATGCTAAGTATAGATATCCAGTCTCTTGATTGTTTTTAATTATGTTAAGATGGGTGATACCATGAGCAAGAAGATAGACTATTTCGTAGCTAAACTAATGACTATGATAAAGCCAACAATAGTTACAGCAAACCCAGATTGGGGCGATTATCTACCACAATGGCTAATCGAGAAGATAAGAATTCAAAGATTTGTCGAGCATTTCAAAGAACTTCAAGGAGAAAAAGTAGAAGAAGCAAGCGATGAAGAGGCATTCGCTTACCTCTACACAGCAAGCTTGGTAGCACCACTCAAAGATGAATGGGTCAGAATATACCTCTATTTAGGTCATAAAATAGCTCCAGAAAGAATGAAAAAGAAAATAGAAAATCTAAATCCACCGAAAGAATTAACAGATTACGAAAAATACTTGCTCCAAAGGTTAAAAGAATATATCTACAAGGTTAGAAGAAAGAGAGAAAAGGAAAGAATTAAGAACTTGCTAAAATCTTAATCCTCTATTTTTTAATTCTTTTTGTGAATGTTCGTTCACAAACTTTTATTCACAAATTTTTGTGTATAAACTTCTATGCACAAACTCTTGTGCATGAGTTTTTGTGCATGGAAGATTATACATGCATAATCCTATATACAAGAAAAACCATATACGAAATTTCTTATACAACATTTCATACATAAAACCTTATATATGAAACATCGTACAAGATAAATCATATATGATGTTTTATACATTTAAAATCTTATATGAAATGTCCTATATGAAAAATCCTATACGAAATTACTTATACGAAAAATCCTACAAGAAGAATCATATATAGATTCTCATATACGATGTTCTATATATGAAAAACCTTATATACAGGATAATATAAGATGTCGACATGAGCGAGGGGTACAAACCAATAAGTGTTAAGTTTTCGACATACCAGAAACTCAAAAAACTATCCGAAAAAACTGGAAAGAGTATGTCCAAAATACTGGAAGAACTCGTAAATGGTGTTAGCGAAACCAAAAGCTTTGATGAGGATGTTATTAGAAAGATTGTCAATGAAGTCTTTTCAGAGAAAATGAAAGAGCTTGAAGGTATGTTATATAACATTGTTAAAAAGGCTTTGTCCGAAGCGACAAAACCACAAGAGCGAAAGAAAAGCCTTATCGAAGCTGTAAGAGAGGCTTTCTTAGGCAATAGAGAACCACTAACTCTGAAGAAAGTTCCAATCCAAGTTAGTAAAGGTAACATTTTCGTTGAAAGTGTTACAGAGCTTGATATAGATTTGTCTAAGTTCAAGGCAAGGGTTGTAGAAGAACCAAACGAGAAAGGAGAAACCATAGGGTTGTCCATAGTTCCAGACATTGGCTTTGAGAACATGAGTCTTGAAGAGTGGTTCGATGAGTATGGAATCAACTTAATCAAGGAATTAATGGCTAAGTACTCTAAACCTTGATGGCCCTATTTCAAGTATAAGTATCCATTTTTAAGAGGTTGAAAGAGTATGATTGATGAGTTGTCTTTCCTAAGCTGGTTAACATCCTATTCACAGCTATTCGCTTATAACATCTATTACAATGTTTATTCAAAAGGCATTGAAATCGAAGAGGAGTGTTTAGAGGATTTCTACCTTAATACATTTATCAAAATGCTGAAGAATAATTTGGAGAAGCATGGATTCAAGATTGTTTCAATAAGAAGAGAAATAGATGAATATGGAGAACCATATACAGTAATATTACTGGAAAAGTACAAAATCATCATAAGAGAAACCATAATGTGTGGCGTCAGAGAGGGTTTCGAATTCCTTGTTGTCAGAAAAACTATACACTAGTGCTACCTTGTCGAGATTAGTATTATTAAGTGCTACCATTATAAAATAACCCTAGTATGTGATAATTTTCATGGTGTTACTCAATTAAAATTGTGATTCGAGATTTCTTTTTTATCTTCTTTTGCGATAATTCGAAATGTTGTTGCATTCGATGAATAGTTGGATTGTAGGGTTCGTCTAATTGTCGAGATTTGGGGTAAAGCTAATATAGATGTTGTGGTGTAGTCTGAATATGATTAATGAGGTACTGGAGAGAGCTAAAAAATCTAAGGTGATTTATGAGATATTAGGATTGAGTAAAGAGGAATATGATACACTGTTTAAGCAGTATCTGGAAGAGTTTAACGGTATAGTTAAGACTGGAAGGTTTGTCGAAGCTTCGATTAGGTTGCTGAGGTGGTTGGGATTCGATGAGAGTGAAATCAATTTGGAAAAATTGATAAAGGGGGTAGTAGTGATGAAAGTATTGGTTAGAGAGAGAAAAAGGGAGAAGTAGATTTATAATTTTGGATTGATGATTTTGTCAAATTGTTAAACAAACAGTCCGTTGGATTGAACGAAATTCATACGAACTTTAAAGCAGTCATTTTCACATCATGCTTCTTGATTTCTTTGATTACGTCATTAAGTGTTAAGCTACTTGGCTTAACAGTAATCTGGATAAATGTAGAATCAACATCAAGCTCTGTTAGAATTCCTTTGTATTCAAGTTCGTTACCGTAATAAACCTCAATCGTGAATGGATTGAAGTATTCCCAATCTTCATCCGTGAATTCATGCCATTGTCCATCTGAGTATGGATTAATCAATTTGGCGTATAATATCTCAACTTCTTCTGTCAGTCCGTTTTCATCCGTTTGAAGTTCTGCTACTAAATCACCGTTTCTATTGTATACTTTCACTATTCTGCTCATTAAAGGATTACCGTTTACATCCGTAACCTTGAATCTAACTGCGTAAATCCTTTGTGTCTCACCGCTAATGTCTCCTTCCCTCGTTAGCCATCTTATTGTCCACTTATTCGATTTACAATTGATGAACTTGTTAATTTGACCTTGTTTTATTTGCGTGTCGAGTAATCTGTCTGAAACAATGAATGTGCCATTTTTGACTTCAATAGGATTAGCTCCCGCCCATACTAGGTAATCTAAACGTGATACTACTGTTAAACCTCTAATATCACTATTTATGAACTCTGCAACTCTACCGCTATTGTACAAGCAATTACGAACTGTGGCATTTCGTATTATGTTTGTACCAATGTTGAATACACATCCAACGAACTTTTTAACGTAACCTCTGATTTGTAGTGTTTCTTTGCTATCTTTAGTTCTATAGAATGCACATCCATAAAATTCTACATTACTACCGCTATCAATTGTAAAGTGTGCTAAATCATAGTTAGTTTCTCTGATAAGAAATATCACTCCATTCTTGACTTCGTAATCATCTACGTCTTCAATGTAAAGAGATTCACCAAATGTAGTTGTACATTTTGCTTTAAATCTTACTATAATATCATTCGTCTGTGATGCTGTGTTTTCTATCACTAATGTTGTTCCCTTCTCTTCGAATAGTGTTTCAGTGCTACCATCGCCGAATTGAAGCTTAGCAGTAGTTTTGTAAACACATTCGCTAAGCTTAGTAAACTTATTCCATCCGTTATTGACATCTGCTTGATAAATATCTTCAAACGTATATGGTTGACCGTCTTTTGTTCCGACAATCGTAATCGTATTCGTGTCGGGATTATACGTGATTGGCATAGCGAATCACCTATAACGGATACGTTTCTGGTATTTTTTCACATTCATCGAGTTCTATCTCGATGTTTATATCCGAAATATCGATTGTATCTCTCACGTATTCTTTAAGATGTTCTGGAATCTCCAAGCCTTGTAGTTTAAGCATCGCAACGTATAATATCTTGAATTTCTCTGGAACTCGATTCCAATCGAGTCGATACCACTCTCCATTGTAATCGAAGATTACTTCTAATCCTTCTACGCTTTGATTTACGTGAATCCGATTAAACGGAATCTTAACCTTCACGCTCTCACCTCATCGATTTCGATTAGATTACCTTTCTCATCGTAACTTAAGTTAATCGTCTTTATGTTTCCAGTTTCCTTATCTGTTACGATTATCTTAACGATATTTCCAGATTCATCGTATTCGAATTCGAATTTTAGAGGGTCTTGATAAATTTCTGGAGCTTTAAGCGTTTTAGCTTCTTCTAACGCTTCTTTAAATTTCTCGACTAACATTTTGAACACCTCTAATCCGAATAATTTTCCAATATCGTATAAGATTTTATCATCGCAACCATATAACCAGTATTTAACTGCCACAGCTTCAGCTTCTAATTCCTTAGCCTTTCCAGAGTAAGTTTGACAAATTCTCCATAGTTCTTGTGCATAAGCTTTGTAAGCCAATCTGTATGAGCCAAAGATGCCATTCTCATCGAGAATTTTGGCGACATGTTCATATAAACTGTCTAAGCTATCATAAGCTCTTGCGATGAGTTTAGCCATTTTCTTGTGCTTTCTTGAGAGTTTAGGAAATAATACTTCGTCTCTCGTTGCAAGTTCCCAATTTTGAGAGTGTTCACCTATTTCTTTCCTTGGCATAGCTATCAATAAAAGAATTCGTCATCGTTTACTACTTTTTTTACTTCTACGAAATCCCATATTTTGATGTCGTTCATTATTCTTTCGAACTCCTCTTTTTCTTTAGGGTTGGTAAGGTCAAATGTTTTCTCAAAGCCTAATCTTCCAGCTTTTGCTTGAACTATTGCTTTGTTGTCGAATTTCTTAACTCTGTAGAGTTTATACCTTGATGTTGCTACCGCTTCTAAGAAAGTATCCCATTCATCTATTATGTATACTACCATATTAAAGAATAGGTATTACTAATATTAAAAATTGTTGAGTTAACTAGCTCCTGGTTGTCTCAAGTGTGGAAAAATCCTTCTGAAACAGATTGGACAAAGCAAAATATATTCATCAACACCTAATTGCTTTAGTTCTTCTTCTATCTGCTTAGCCATGTGTTCTGGACATTCTCTTCCACAAATGAAGCATTTGTACTTTTTCATTGTTTAGAGTTCGAGATGTTTTTCTATAAAATCTTCAATTTCTTTATCAGATACTGGAATATTGTAAACTTCGCAGAACTTTTTAAGCAGGCTAAATATTGTAAGGATTGTATCTGCCTCTACAACATCATTAAGCTTAACCCAATCTCCTTTAAGAAGTTTCTCCCTTACCTTTCTTGCTTCTTCCACTTTCATATTCTCACCTTTTGAAATCAATCTAACTTAGTCATGTGTTCTATTGACAGAACTAACTGAGGGTCTTTTGTTCCATCTTCAAGTATATACTCGTATTCATAAGCATCCTTAAGCCATTTATACC
>Ga0190326_1000123_pt1 | contig 11418 bp, 13 predicted proteins | sample 4870111112_MG_FD_165049 | JGI IMG/M metagenome (GOLD analysis project Ga0190326, IMG submission 165049) | Hydrothermal vent sediment bacterial communities from Southern Trench, Guaymas Basin, Mexico - 4870-11-11-12_MG | ecosystem: Environmental > Aquatic > Marine > Hydrothermal vents > Sediment ... | reverse complement strand
CATAAACTCCAACACCCTCCTCCTCCTCTCCAGCTCCTCGTTCAGCTCTTTTATACTCCACCCTCTCTGCCTTCTTATATCCTCCAATGCTTTTGACGTTCCAACCATCGTGTGCTCATCTCTAACGCTGTCCCACTGGAAGACTGTAGAGGTTCTGAGCATCTTTGTGTGTGCATCAAGACCAACAATCTCAGCTATCTCCATGTTCCTCCTCACCCTCTTGTCTCCAACATAAGTCTGGGCCTGAATGCTTATTATGTCTAGAGCTTCAAGCATCGGCCTCGGCACACCAATTGGAGGATTCTCAAGTCTGTGAATTGCACCACTTATGCTGTCCGCGTGCAGTGTTGAGTAAGTTGTGTGGCCGGTAGCCATGGCCTGGAACAAAGTCAAAGCCTCCCTACCTCTGACCTCACCGACTATTATGTATTCAGGCCTCTGCCTTAAAGCTGCTCTCAGCAAGTCATACATGTCAACAGCACCCTTCTCCCCATGGAAGGCATCCCTCGTCACAGCCGGAATCCAGTTCTCGTGAGGGAGCATCAACTCCCTTGTATCCTCAATTGTTACGATCTTTGACCTTCTGGGAATGAAGAGGGATATGGCGTTCATTGAAGTAGTCTTACCGCTTGCTGTACCCCCGGCAAATATCAGGGACTTCTTGTTCTCTATGCATAACCAGAGGTAAGCCATCTGCTCGCTGCTGAAAGTCCTCCAGGCTATCAAATCTATGGGTGTAACAGGCTCCTCCCTAAACTTCCTGATGGTGAATGTTGAGCCATGATCCGTCACCTCTCTGCCCAAAGTCATCTGAATCCTGCTCCCGTCAGGCATGGTTGCGTCAACCATTGGCTCAGCTACGCTGATATGCTTCCCACACTTCTGGGCAAGGTTGACGACGAAGCTGTCAAGCTCGTCCGGATCTTCGAAGATGAGGTTTGTGCGGAGGTTTGTGTACTTCCTGTGGAATATATAGATGTGTTTACCATAACCGTTGCAGGAGATGTCTTCAATCATTGGATCGTACATGATGGGTGTTATTTTGCCGTACAGCAGTGTTCGCTTGAAAATGTGGTAAAGGACTTTGAAGTATTCTTCACTTTCAAGGTTAACTCTGTAAGCTTCGAAGATTGAGTCAATTTTATTTTTCAATGTTTCAAACTTGTCCTTGATTTCATTCGGGTTTGCTGCGTAGTACTCAAGCCTGCTGATTACCTTTCTGACGAACTTCTCTTTCTTCTCGTCGAGCTTAGGCTCGTTGACATAGTAGATAAACTCATTGTCCTCCTCATTGTAGAGGATGTGGACACTGGAAATTACGAATTTACCGTAAACAGGATAGCTTTCAACCTCAGTCCACCCCTCAGGCGGTTCGAATTCTTGTGAGAGCTTCTTTGAAAGTGTTTTGTAAACATCTTCAGTAGGAGACTTCTCTCCTACATCTTTTTCGGTTGTCTCAATAGCGGTGCCCTCTTCAGCAGGCTCATTTTTCTTCTTAAAGCTGAAGCGAAGAGTTGGCATTAAAAGAAGTACGGTATTTAAAATTAAAAAAAGTTTCGTGTAAAAGTGTAAGGATGACAAAATCAACATTGAAAAAAATTTTATATTGTTCAATCGTTTCATCATTATGTGGTGGTTTGTTGTACCGAAAGCGGTTTTTGGTGATGATGCCATTGAACACCTGCAAAATGAAAAAGCTGAGAGGGTGCTGATAGTAACCGACAAAGTTCTGAGCGAGATGGGTTACCTTGAGGAAGTGAAGAGAAATCTTAAGGCTGAAAAAATCGATGTTTTTGATGAAGTTGAGCCGGAACCGAGCATTGAAACGGCCTTAAAATGTGCCAAGGTGGCTAGGGAGCTTGATGCGCAGCTCATCATTGCCTTGGGTGGTGGCAGTGTTATGGATGTCGCAAAGATGGCGAGAATACTCATGGAAGTCAATGTCGATCCTGAAATTATCACACCCTTCACTGACCTTTACGAGCTTGGATTCAGGAAGAAGGCGAAGCTCATCGCAATCCCGACGACGAGCGGTACTGGGGCTGATGCAACTTGGGCGATGGTGCTTACTGACACAAAAGAAAAGAGAAAGGTTCTGCCGGCGAACAGAGAGGCTATCCCCGATATAACGATACTGGACTACAGATTCGTTGAGAAGCTGCCACCAAAGCTTGTGGCCGGAACAGGTATGGATGCGTTGACGCATGCGATCGAAGGTGCCCTCGCTCCTTGGAGAAATGATTTCAGCGATGCCATGTGTGAAAAGACCATCGAGCTAATATTTGAGAACCTTGAAAAGTCCTACAATGGAGACAAGGAGGCGAGGGCGAAGATGCATCATGCGGCAACAATGGCCGGAATGGGATTCGGTAACTCTCAGGTCGGGCCGGTACACTCTCTGGGTCATGCTTTTGGAGCTTACTTCAAAGTGCATCACGGTATTTGCGTTGGAGTCTACTTACCTTATGTGCTTCAGTTCTACCTCAACGATGAGGGTTCGAGGGCTATGATGGATTCTCTGGCGAGAAGAGTAGGACTTGAGAATGGAGAAGTTATGGTGAAAAAGATCTTCGACCTTATGGGTAAGATAGATGTGCCGACGAAAGTTTCGGAGATTGTCGGTGAAAAAGAGTACTTCGATGCAATTGGGGTAATACTGGATCATGCCATCAACGATGCTTGCATGGTTACCTCTCCAAGAACTCCGGACATCGAGCAGACAAGGAAGCTGTTGGAGTATGCGTTCTACGGCAAGGAGGTTGATTTCTGAGGTGGTTTTATGTATGGTTACTGCGGGAAGATTTTGAGGGTTAATTTGGCTGATGGGAATGTTGCAACCTATGTTCCAGACGAGAAGGACTTGAGGGAGTTTATCGGTGGTGCTGGGTTGGCTGTGAAGCTGCATTACGATATGAGGACATTCGATGCTGATCCTCTGTCTCCTGAAAACGTTTTGATGCTGATGACCGGCCCTCTGACAGCAACAAAGGCCCCCTCAACAAGCAGATTGGAGTTCTGTGCTCGCAGCCCCCTGACGGGGATATGGGGCGAGTCCAACTCTGGCGGTAAGATGGCTACCTATCTGAAATACTGTGGATGGGACGGCATCATCATAGAGGGGGCGAGCGATAAGCCCGTTTACCTTAAAGTGGATGTTAACGGTGCTGAAATCGTTGACGCTGAGAATCTTTGGGGGAAGGGTTGCTACGAAACGCAAGAGGAAATTGAGAAGGATTTGGGGGAGAAGAGGGTCTCTACGGCAGTTATAGGCCCTGCTGGGGAGAACTTGGTGAAGTACGCTTGCATCCAGGTCGACAACTCCAGACACGCTGGCAGAACGGGAATGGGGGCAGTGATGGGCTCAAAGAAGCTGAAGGGAATTGCTGTTGTGTACGACCCATCTGAGAGGTGTAAGGTTGAGGTAGCAGATGAGGATGCTTTTAACAAGGTCGTTGATGAAGTGATGGCGAAGATAAGGGATGATTTCACCTGCAACATGTTCACACAGCTTGGTACTTCGGGCTACGTGGAAACGGCAGAGGGCTTCGGGGATTTGCCAATCAAGTACTACACTCAGGGAACGTGGGAAGGATCGACGAAGATTTCTGGCACTGCAATGGCTGCTTCGGTTTTAAGAGGGAATGACGGCTGTCTCGGCTGTGTGGTGAGGTGCGGAAGGGTTCTCGAGCACAAGGGTAGGGAGATTCACGGGCCGGAATACGAGACACTCGCGGCCTTTGGCGCTTTGCAGCTTAACGACGACCTTGAGTCGTTGATTGAGATAAACCACCTCGTCAACGACCTCGGGATGGACTCTATTTCCTCCGGTGTCAGCGTGGCCTTTGCGATGTACCTGACAGAAAAGGGCGTAGGGGAATTTGATATCAAATGGGGTGATGCGGAGAAGGTCAAGGAGTTACTGAAGGACATAGCCTACAAGAGGGGAAAGGGGGCTGAACTTGCCGAAGGTGTCAGGTTTATTGGCAGAAAATACGGTGTTGAGAACTGGGCGGCACATGTGAAGGGACTTGAAATTCCGATGCACGATGCAAGAGCTTTTTCAAGCCTTGCAGCAGCTTATGCGACCCACCCAAGAGGAGCATGCCACCTGCCCCACCAGATGTACCTCTACGAGATGGGGAAGGTTATTCTGGAGTATGATATAAAGAGCGACGACAGATTCAGCAACGAAGGTAAAGGCATCTTAGCAGCAAAGGTGCAGAATTTCTCCGAGCTCTTCAACTCATTGACAATGTGCGCCTTTATGCCCGTCACACCAACACACATTGCTGAGATGCTCAAAGCTGTGACGGGCTATGACTACAATGTTGAAAACATCTACACCGCAGGCGAGAGAATTTTCACCCTGAAGAGAATTTACAACGTGAAGTGCGGAGTTACGGCGAGAGACGACACACTCCCTGAAATCGTCCTTCAACCCTTGGAAGGGGGTAGTGCTGGAAACGTACCCGACGTGAAAAAGCAAGTTTCGGAGCTTTACGAGTTCAGAAAATGGCCTGAAGGAATCCCAAGCAGGGAGAAGCTGGAGGAACTCGGTTTGGGGTGGGTTGAGTAGCAGTAGGCTGGTAATTTTGATTTTTTATTATTTTATTGTGAATTCTGGTCTCCCCCGGTCAGCGAAATCCTAAATTTCAACTTCAAAACCTGCAGCCGAGAGCAGACTGATCAAAGCTTCTCTTATCCCCGTATACTTTTTCTCCCTGAACAAAGGTTTGCAGTCTTTAACATCTCTCTCCCCATTGAGCAGCTTTACTGCAAATGCCATGCACGTCTGCTCTCCACACTCCTTGCAGTTGGTCTTTGGGAGGTAGTTGTAAACGTCCATCACCGTTACGTTAATCTTCTCCTTTGGCTTCGAGAGATCGATCTCATCCTTTTTCTCGTACGCTTTGTTAACCAGTTGTTCGATCTCTTCCAAAATCTGCATCGCTTCCCTCTCATCTTTTATCTGGGTCATCGTGACGAAACCGTCTGAATGTATCGTTATTATCCTTGCACCTTTCTTGAACGAGATCCAGCCCATTTTTTTGTTGTAAGCCGAGTTAGGAATCAACCAGGCAACGTAAGGCATCATTTCTTTAAAATCTTCTTTTACGTCTATTCTGCCTATGACTCTGAGCTTTTTTGGATCGGCTATGCACGGAAGAATTTCTCTAATTTCCACCATACCTGCTCTTAACTTAAACTTATTTTAACTTTTTTGTTTAAAAAATAAACTTCATTGAGTTTACAATTTAAACCAAACCTATAAATATTGTTTGTTATGCAAATCATCATATGGAAGTCGAGGAAACTCTCAAAAAGATGGAAGAGATGATCGGAGAAAAACCGATCCCACAGTTACTAATGTCGAAAGTTGTTCCAGAGTGGATACCGAGGCAGATGGACGAGAGACAGTTCGTGATGCAGCTGCCAAGCATTCCAGAGAAGTACAAGCACCTCATAATGATTGCCGTCGCTGCAGCGGTTGGAAGCAAGATGTGCACGGAAGTTTTCACGAAAATTGCGAAGAGGAGAGGTGTGACAGAAAGAGAAATAGGTGAGGCGATTTTGATTGCAAGGTTTGCCCTCGCCTCAACGATCTTTGCAACCGCAACTCCTGCTTTAGAATGGCTTGTAGGGGGTGATGTGGAATGAAAGTTCTTGTCCCGCTTGATTTCTCAAAGGAAGCTGAAAAAGCTCTTGAGTTTGCAAAGAAACACGGGTGGAGTGTGATAGTTCTGCATGTTCTTGAAGAGAGCGTGCTTGAAAAAATCTACCCGTGGTTCTCGAAGCCTGGATTGGATTTTAAAAAGTTTGTGGAAGAAAGGCTGAAGGAAGCTGAAAAGGAGCTTGAAAAGTATGCTGAGAAGAGGATTGTGAGAACTGGAAAATGCTGGAAGGCAATAATCGAAACAGCGGAAGAGGAAGGAGTGGACATGATTGTCATGACTGAGAGGGGAAGTGGTGCGGTTGCGGAAATTGAAGAGGTAACTCTTGGCTCCTGCGCTGAAAGGGTGGCGAGGCACGCGAAAAAGCCTGTCTTGATCGTGAGGTGATGTGAATGGATCCGATAACTGGAACGCTACTGTTCATTACGGGGCTTATTGCTGGAACTCTTGGAGGGTTGCTTGGCATAGGTGGTTGTGTTATAATGCTGCCAAGTTTAGCGTTCATCTTCAACTATCCGCTTCCGGTGGCGATAGGAACAACTATTACAGCGGTAATCCTAACTGCCTCTTCTGGAGCTATAGGACACATAAGGCTGAAAAACGTAGACTACTCAACAGCCAAGGTCGTTGCGGTAAGCGGTGCAGTTGGAGCATCGGTTGGAAGCACAATCTTCTTCTACATCGCAAACCAGCTCTGGCTCCTGAACTTCATCCTTGGCTTTGCCTTCCTCTATGTCTCGATCAGAATGATCTACGAAGGGACGATTAAAAGGGCGATGCCGGAAAAACCCGGCAATGAGGTGCCCGGTTCTGGGGCTGCAAAAGCTACAATAGGCTTCATCATTGGTATTATCACTGGAATAGTCGGTCTTGGTGGAGGATACGCCTTAGTCCCCTCATTCATATACCTGCTGGGCTCTCCCGTGAAGATCGCTGTCGGCACATCTCTGGCATCATTCATAAGCATGGCAGTGGTCAGCGGAGCGTTCAAGCTCTATCAGGGTGTCGTTGATGTTATTGCAGCGGTTGCTTTGGGCATTGGAACGATCATCGGAGCGCAGATAGGTGCGAGGCTGACAAAAGTCGTTCCGCCGTGGGCGATAAAGGCGATATTCGGCTTTGTCTTCCTCTACGTCTCGCTGAAGTTCATATGGCAGGGGTACTTAGCTCTTTAATTTTTATTATAGGTGGGAGTATGGTGTTTGCCGAGAAGGCTGGAGAGTTTCTCGGAAGGCTCGTAAAGATGAAGGACGGCTTGGAAGGATTGCAATACGGACTTCAAAAGTTTTTTGGAGAGGCAAGAGACTACGTGGACTTCGAATTCTCCTCGGAACTGGGAGATAGGCTCGTTACCGCAAGCAGATGTCCTATCCACCGCTACATGCCGATATGGTGTGAAAAGTACTGCTTGCCCTTTGCAAAGGGTTTTGCGAGAGTTTACGGTGTGGAGAACGTTAGAAGAGTTGAAAGACAGCCCGAAAGCGAGCGCTGCCTCTTCGAGTTCTGGTGATTTTGAGGTGGTAGCGTGAAGGGTTACGATCACTGGTTTGGAGTGCCAAGAAGGGAGATTGCCTAGTATCCTAAAATAGACCCGGCTAAGTGCATCGGATGCGGATTGTGCGTGGCGATATGCGGGAGGGAAGTTTACTCCTACGATTTTGCAGACAGAAGGAGCGTTGTGGTGAAGCCCTACAACTGTCTGGTTGGATGCACCACATGCAGCAACCTCTGTCCGGCAGGAGCGATAGAATTTCCGAGCATCGAGATTGTTAGGGAGGCGATAAAGAAGTACGGTGTATTCAAAGTTGTTAAAGAAAAGCTGAAGGAGAAGGTCGGTGATTTCGTTGAAAGGGCGAAGAAATACTGAATTTGCAATTCTACCGTGTGGAAGCGTTGCGTCCAACACGGGTGTGGCAGTCACTCTCGCCACACTTGAAGTGGTGAGAAGTGGAAAAGCTGCAGCTCTATCCTTTCCGGCTCTCGTCCATGAGGTAAGAAGGCAAATAAAGCTTGCTGAAGAATTTAAGCACATCATCGTCGTTGACGGGTGCAAGAACGAGTGTGCGAGGAAGCTAGCTGAGTATCTCGGTTTAATTTACGAGGCTTATCTGAATCTCGCAGATCTTGGAATAAAGAAGCTCGGCCCCTTCAGCTCAGCGGAGTGCAGTGATGAGGACGTGAAGCTCGTAAAGAAGGTTCTCTTGGACATAATTGAGGAGATAGAATGATTCAGCGCTTTGCCTTCTTCGTTAGAGAGAAGTACTCATACATAATCATTTCGTCACTCGTTGCCGGCATCGTTGTCGGATTTTACACCAGCTATCCCGGTATGCTTCTAAGGCAGCTCTCTGCCCTCTTTGTCGTGGTGATGATAGCCTCTATGGGCTTCACGATAACATTTCGCTCTTTCGCTCTTGCCTTAAAAGACTTTAAAGGCTTTTCAGTTGGGATGGTTCTCAACTTTGTTTTCGCCCCCATCATCTGCTTCGCTTTGGCATTTGCAGTTCCACAAAGAGAAATAGCCGTTGGACTGATCCTCATTGGTGCAGTTCCCTGCGCCGGTATGGCGATTGTGTGGGCCGGGCTGCTTGACGGCGATGTTCCGCTTGCTGTGATCATAAACACAGGCACCATGCTCCTCGCGCCATTCTTCATCCCGATCATCATGCTCTGGCTCGCGGGAAGCTACGTGAAGATAAACGCCCTCGCAATGCTCCTCAACCTGATTTACACCATACTCCTTCCTGTCATCGCGGGGATGTTGCTGAGGGAGCTGGCGGAGAGAGAGACGGATGTGAAGAAGTATCTCCCTCTCTGCCCCGCAATATCTTCTCTCTGTGCGGTCTTTCTGATGTTCATCGCCGCCAACACATCGATGCCCGTGATACTCAAAAATCTTAGCCTTTTGCCGCCTCTTCTGGCATCTACAGTCGCGATCTTTCCGATCCTCTTTGCCTTCGCATACTTCCTGAGCAGCAAGCTCTTTGATAAAGCAAAGAATATCGCCATTACGTATTCCTGCGGAATGAAGAACCTGCCAATCGCCTTGGCAATCGCAATCATGTCATTCGAATCGCTAACGGCTTTGCCGATAGCCGTTGCATTTGCATTCCAGATGCTTACGGCTGTGGCTTTTTATCGCATTTACCGAGCAAAAGGAGGTGGTTAGGTGTTTAGAAAGATTCTGTATCCCACGGACTTTTCGGAGCCCGCGAGGAAGGCTCTGGATTATGTGAAGAAGTTGAGAGAAGCTGGAAGCGAGGAGATCGTAATTCTCCACGTCGTGGAGAAGGGAATTGTAGAGGCTTATGAAGAGGCGTTTGCGTGGGCTGGGAAGGATGTTGTTGCTGAAACTGAGAAGCTGGATGAGGAGCTGATTGAGAAGGCGAAAAAGCAGATGGAAGAAGATGTTAAGGAACTCGAAGGTCTGGGTTTTTCGGTCAAAAAGCATATCACGATCGGAAGTCCCTGGGAGGAGATTCTGAAAGTTGCGGAGAGCGAAGATGTCAGCCTTATAGTTATGGGCTCTCACGGATGCGGAAGGCTTAGCTGCGAGCTTGAGAAGCTGATAGGCTCCACCACTGAAAATGTGGTGAGGCATGCGAAAAAGTCCGTGCTGGTGGTGAGGTAAATCAACAACAGAAGATTGAAGGCAATTAAAATGAAAGATATTTTCAAAAACATTTTCGGAACTAACAATTTGAAAAAAGTTGCAAAGATAATCCATGAGAAATTAGCTGCTAGTCCTGTGGCAATCAGGTTGGTGTTTGAAGGAGAAGATTTAAGAGGAGAAATACATCCTATCTCAAGAATTTGTGCCGCCATTGATAGAGCTACGAACGATTCTTTTATTCTTCCCCATTCCTCCCTAACATGCCCAATCGCAAAGTTCGTTCTGAGAGGAGAGGGAAAGGAGGAAGCCGCTGAAAAATTATTCAAAGAGAAACTTGTAAGTTCGGAAAAAGCTGCAAAGAATCTCATAAACTCCATTCCACATTTCAAAGGAAACATAATAGGATTACAGCTTTCACCTGTTGAGAAGGCCAAGTTTAAACCTGATGTATTGGTTTTCATCTTGAATCCGAGAGATGCGATGAGATTAGCCCAAACTTTGGCTTACAATGGTAGGCCGATTAGGGCAGAGTTCAGCAGCATTACAGCTGCATGCGGCGAAATTATAGCAATGCCGATAAAGGAGAAGAGGCCGAATTTATCCCTCGGATGTAAAGGGAGTAGGAGATTCTTGAAAGATTCCGAACTTTTGTTTTCTGTGCCTTACACCTTAATTTCTCGTCTTTTGGAGGGGGAGTGATGGGAATGAAATCTAAAACTGAGGAGCAATCTAAACTGGTGAAGTTCAACATGTTTTTCAGAAGATACATGACCGTTTGGGTTTTTGCAGCAATTTTCTTCGGCTTCGCATTTGGTTATTACACGAAGCTCAACCTGAGCTTCCTCGTCCTTCCTCTCGTCTTCGTCATGATATACGTCATGATTATCCCGACACGCTTCAGCCTCTTCGTGAAGGTCTTTCAGTCTCCGAAGGAGCTTCTTCTCGGACTGCTGAACATTCTCGTCATTGCCCCGATTATAGCCTTCGCAACATCTTATCTTCTCCGCAGACCACAACCTCGTGGCGGGCTTTACTTTGGCTGGTGCCGTACCGCCGGAGGGATGAACGCAGCCTGGACCGGGCTGCTCGGCGGTAATGTCCCTCTCGCAATCGTCTTGCAGGCTTTAACGCTGATCCTATCTGTCGTTCAGGTTCCGTACACTCTGCAGCTTCTCGTTGGAACTTACGTCGAGATACCTGTTTCACTTCTCATGAAAAGCCTCTCGGTCCTCGTCTTCCTGCCGCTCACAGCAGGCTTCCTGACGAGGCAGGCAATCGTCAAAATGGCTGGAGAGCGGAAGATTGACGAAATCAGACCGCTCTTTCCCGTTTTGTCTGGTATGGCGGCTCTTGGAGTTGTTTTTGTTGCAGCATCGCTGCAGGCGAGCAGGATTATCTCCAATCCGAGCATCATATCTTCTGCAATCGTAGTTGCCGCTATCTATTACACAATGCTCTTCTTCACCGGCACGGCAATTTCGAGGGCTGCAAAGCTGAACTATGAGAATTCGATCCCGGTTATTTACGGTGGAGCAACAAAAAACCTATCAATCGCCATAGCCCCCGCAATAGCTGCCTTCCCGCATTCAAGCGTCGTCTTGGCCGTTATAGCCTGCTTCATGGTTCAGATGCCGATGGCGAGCCTGTTCTTCAGGATTGTGCCAAAGATTCTTAAAAAGGAGAATGTTAGTTTGATAGCATGAAGGCACTGTTTATATCCGGGAGTCCGAGAAAAAGGAGCAATACAGATTACTTGCTTGAGATAACGAGATCCGTAACGGGAGGAGACTTTATAAAGCTGTCCGATTACAGTGTAAATCCATGCAACTCGTGCAGGGCTTGCCTGAAACTCAAAGAGTGTGTCGTTAAGGATGACATGAAGTTAATATATCCAATGCTATTCGAGAGCGATGTCATAGTTCTTGGATCCCCGGTCTATTTTAACAACGTTTCAGCTCAAATGAAAGCTTTTATGGGACAGGACTTGGTGTATAAGGGGTAGGCTGAGGAACAAAATTGGTGGTGCGATAGCTGTTGGGAGGAGATACGGAATCGAGAGCGCAATAACAGCCATTAACGCATTCTTCTTAAAGCACGAGATGATCCCAGCGAACAGAGGAGTTTGTGGGATCG